>Ga0180438_10000494_pt1 | contig 77500 bp, 107 predicted proteins | sample SS_ome_12_FD_132455 | JGI IMG/M metagenome (GOLD analysis project Ga0180438, IMG submission 132455) | Hypersaline lake sediment archaeal communities from the Salton Sea, California, USA - SS_3_D_2 metaG | ecosystem: Environmental > Aquatic > Non-marine Saline and Alkaline > Hypersaline >...
GATGTGGGTGAGGATAATGTTAGTGCTGGAATGACTTTATGGGTAGGTTCAGCTGCTGGTTTGTATGACGTAGGGCGTGTGCGTGTGAGATCCATAGACACGGCCACTAACACGCTTACGGTAGCTGAAAACAGTGAAATAGAATGGGCCGATGATTTATACCTGATGTGTCCAGGTGCATATGGATTCAGAGAGCTTTGGGGTGTGTATCCACGTTTAACGGAGACTGCGGGTGTGGTCAATTTCTTGATGGACTATGATGAGGATTTTACCAGTCCACAAGACACGGTTTTGCCGCCGAAAGCCAATGCTGGTCCGCCTGCCGTTGCCTGGATTGATAGCGTTACAGGCTTGGCAACGTTACATTTTACAGGCGATCGCAGCTACTCTACTGAGGTAGGGGCTTCTATAGATAGTTACGGATGGAGATTTCCGGGAGCATTTCCGGGTGATTTGCCTGTAGTTGCTCCATACGCGTGGTGGAGTGCGGATGATATTACTGGGTTAGCTGATGGTGATCCTATAGCTTTATGGAATGACTCGTCTGGGAATGGTTACAATGCCACTCAAGGTATTGCTGCCCGTAGGCCTACTTACCTAACAAACCAAGTCAACGGGCATCCATGTGCCAGGTTTGATGATGACTACATGGATGTGCCTGCTGGATTCAATAATTTTACTGGCGGTTTGACAATATTCATAGTCACGAGGTCACATACTAAGGTTGGTGCAGAGGGTTGGTTTGATGTTGGTAATGGTGGCGCGAACAACGACATCGTGCTACTTCGCTCGAACACTGAGGATCTGCGCTATCGGGTATATGATGCTGGCGTACAGACGGAGTTAGAAGGAACAGATGTAATAGAAGAAGATGTGTGGGAGTTGTATGAGATTGTACAAGCTGGTGGTGTTGGTGGCGCTCCATCTAATGCGGATATGTATAAGGACGGATTGTTCGTAACTAATGGTGCTGTTGATGTGCCTAACAATGTTGCTAGAAACAATAACTATCTAGGGCGTCAACAGGGTGGGCCCAAGAACTTGCGTGGTGACATAGCGGAGTTGATCATATACGATTATGATTTGACAGATGCGCAAAGGCTAGATGTGGAGCAGTATCTGTCTACCAAGTATGATTTGCCGTTGTCCAAGGAGGGCACATGTGCGGATCCCGTCACGGTACAGTGGGACACGCCAGGATTCTACTACGCTTCTCTCACGGTTATAGATGACACTGCGCAGGCAAGAGAGGCAACGGTTTACGTGCCCGTATGGATCTTCGATGAGTCAAGCGACAACGCATATGAGAAGCCTTTCAAGCTTCATCAAGTAACTAGTCAGGATGGGGATGAAGACAATGGTTGGAGATTGGCCGTAAAAGCCTTTCAAACCAATTCAGCAGATGAAGACCACATATATGGTTGGCCAGATGGGGCACTAATTGTACTGTTCACTCGTACATGGTTTGGTGGTATCGAGACAGGCGTAGGTGGGTGGTGTATGGCATCAGACAAACACTACCGTGATAACATCAGGTTCGTTGGATGGTTGCTTGGGGAGACGCTTCAACATGATTACGCTTCTGGCATAGTGGAATTTGAGGCTGTAGCACATGACGGCATAATGGATTTGATACCAGGTTGGCCATTTACTATTGAGGACATAGATGGAGTACCAACTGATTGGTATCAGTTGTCAGATCTAAATGTAGATCGCGCTTTGCATTATTTGTTGGAGTATTACAGTACGGTGAATCAGGTATGTCATGTGGAGCGTGTAGGTGAGGGTGATGCTAGAACAGTGAAAATCCAGTCTTATTCTGGTGAATCATTAGCATCCCAGGCCAGGGATGATTTGTTAGGTGATGCATGTTGTAGGTTGCTGAGTGACCGTCAAGGTATATTGTGGGCCACTCGTGACCCACAATTCATGGACGCAGCTGACAGGGCTGGTGTGGATGTAGCATGTCATTTGCTCCAAGCTGATTGGATGAATGACTTGAGTGAGGAGAAGCCACACAGACCTGAGACTGGTATGGTACGTATAGGCGGATTTGCCTATGACGTGCCCTTGTTGTCCAGGGCGCCAGGAGCAGCGCCAGTTCAAAGTGCTGGCGATGAAAGACCTGATGGGTTTATATTACAGAACCAGGATGAGGCTAATTTATGGTCCGGTTTGATGTTGACCAGGGCCAATAATGATTACCCTCAATTGCCCTTGGAATTGTCTGGTTATTGGCCAGTGTTTGATCCGGCATACCAGGAGTACATACAGCTAACCACCACTGACCCGTTGGGCAGGTGTGATTGGGCGGATCAGAAGTTTATTGTGCGTGAAGTCAGTTTCAGGGATGACGCAAGCAATAGCACTTGCATCACTTCGCTGGTGCTTGAGAAAGCGAGTGACATTTTGATTGGTGAGACGGTGGAAGTCCCTGAGACACCAGATCCTCCAAACCCACCTAGACCGTCACCGCCAATTCCTCCTCCACCTTGGGGTGGTGATTTGAGGCATATGATTTTGGTTACGACTCAAGGCATCTTCATCACAGAGAGCTTTGACGAAGATGAACCGGTGTGGTACGCGGCAAATGGTGGTCTCAGTACAAATCAGCGTACCAACATCAGAGACGCAGCTTTCGACTTCGCGCATGGATCGCGCATGTTCATGGTTAGCGACCACGCCACGGATGGAGGTGCTTTCCGCATAAGCGATCTGTGGAGCCGAACTGGCTGGACTCAGCAGTTCACGCCAGCAGATGCTACGAATGCAATTAACGCAGATGGCGGACAGTGCACGCCACATGTTTGGACGGCATCACAGTGGTCGTGTATCTGCTGTGACCCGATTGACGGCACTGTGGAATGTATTGCTGGCGGATCTATGGCAGGGCCATATAACTGTGATCAGCACAAACGCGCGTTCTATAGCAATGACGCGCTAGACACCGTGACCGTCGGTGACATGCTAACCCACGATCCGTTCGTGGGTTGCGCCGCGGACCATTGCTCAACACCCTGGGCAGGTTGCGTAACAACGGCGGGCGGCATCAGTACTTACACCTACGTGTGTGGCTGGGCGGCAGGTTCAGACCAGCACGTGGGCATAAGCTACGACCATGGCAATTATGTAGATACTACACCGGGCCAGATCGGAGCGTGGGCAGCTCGACCAGTTTACCACGCACGTGCGGGTGCTACGGTTTACTTCTTTGTTGAGAATGGTAACAATCTCTACTACTCAACAGACAATGGCGCTACGTGGGTGAATGTTGGCGGTGGCGGCGCTTTGCCTCATGGTGTGCCTATTACAGCTTACAACGACAAACAGGTATTGACTGTGCACAATCTCGAACTATCAAACCTGCTGTACTGTGGTGGGGCTAACCTTCAACTTAGCACAGATGGCGGCGCGACTTGGGCAGCTACCACCACCAACGTGGCCAGTTCGTGCAGTGCGGCACCTGCGATGGTTGCTGGGTATCCAGAGGGAGAGGCTTTCATCGTGGCGACCGGTGCTGCACCTTGGGTTTGCCTTACTGTTGACTTGGGCATTTCATGGGAAGACAAGACGGGCAATCTCGGCACATGGTTGGGTGCGGGTGATGCTGTCTATGGAATCTTTCCTGTACAGGAAGGATTGGTGGTATGACTTCTGTAGCAGATCGACTAAGGCTTAGAAGATTGTTGGAGAGGCCATCCTCTGACAAGGAAACTACGCCAAGACGATTTACAGCTAAATTGGGTGATGGGCAAGGCAATGTGGAGGTGCCGGGCAAGCACTCAACAGTATACATCCGTAGAGGAGGCAGGTCACGGATCCAAGAAGCGCTAAACGTGCACGTGCCAAAGTGGGATGAACTGCCCGTCATCGTTGGCTACGAGCAAGAGAACCCCGACACTTTGCAGGTGCTGAGGGTAGATTGGGGCGCGCTCAAGAATGGCGGCAATCTGGCTTTCGTCCCAAGCCATCACGAAAACCACGAGCTCTTAAACCCTGATGGCGGTGGGGATGTGGTTTGGGTACGCAAGACGCAAGTCATTCCCCTGGCACCATTCCCGACTAATCCCCCGTCAATGCAGCTTTGGATTCAAAAAGACTTCTACCCCTGGGGCGCAAGCTGGAAGTACTGGCCCGGCGGTCTCACTGCGGATCTTTCCGCCTACCTTCCACACGCCTATAGTGGTGTTTATGTGCTTGTCACGATCGACGGCGCGACCAATGCCCTACAATACACCAGCGGCACAGAATACCCCTATTGGCCTCCCCTGGCAGAGGAAGACGCAATCCCAGCAGCACCAAGTGGAAGCGTGCCAATTGCAGCGGTTTACCTCTACTCGAAACAAAACCTAATCCCCAATTCCAACTTCTTGCTCTTTGCATCGTTTGAGGCATTGGGTGGGGCGCCACCAGTGTTTTTCAACTGGACTGACGTGTTAGGTCTGGGCGTGCTGGCTGCTGACAACGTGACGAAGCGCACCGGCGCGCGATCATGCACCATCACGGAAGGTGGTGGCGGTCGTGACACCGGATGCTACCAAGATTTTGCGGTCATAGAAGGACACCGCTACCAGATTCGTTTTTGGAACTACGGCGATGGTGGCGCTAATGACGGCGCTTACCGCGTTTATGACGTGACGAATGGTGTAGACATCATTGCCACCACAGGGACGGGGCACACGGCGGCAGCTTGGCAGGAGGTAGCCACATCATTTGTGGCTCCGGATGGTTGCGCCACGGCGCGACTCTATTTCTACTGCCCGGCAGCGGGCGGTTCCCAAACGTGGTTCGAGGATGTGACCGTCACCGAGGTCAACACGTCCTTGGACTGGGACAGCTTCAGAGACATGCGCCTGTTCAACCAGCCAATGCCAGGCAGTATTGCACCAGCTGTTGATGACTGGATTGGCATCACGGCATCTAACGAGGTCGTGTTCCAGCCTGACAATGTAGCGGTTTATTTTGACGCCACTGATACGCTTGTTGAATACGCAGATCCAGACGATGCTTTCGCAGTGGCGGGCGGATTCGATGTGATTTTAGTACCACCAGGGCAGCACTTCCTTAGTTCTTGTCACGCTACCACAGCCAGTATTGTGGGTATGTTTGGGACACAAGCTGGATCATCCGAACCGGATTGTGAACTGTACGGGCATAATGCCGGTGGCGACACGCTGATTAGCGTAACCAGTGGCAATGTACAAAATGTGTCTGTGAATTACATTCGGGATTCAGGCGACGCCACCGCGCTGGAAATTACAGACGGCGGTGCGTTCAATGTGTTTGCTAGTGGATACAGCAAGGATGCAGATGGTATAGGCATCAAGGCGGACGACTCGGAGCTATACCATTGTGAGGGTGTTGGTTTCTCCCTCAACTTCGTTGATTCTGTAGGCATCTGGGCCAGTGATTCGGTACTCTGGGATTGCTACGGCCATGCCAGTTCTGAGGAAGCCACAGCGGTTAATGTGTTCGGTATCTACATAGACACCGCCAGTTGCATACTGCATTATTGCAAGGGTGAGGCAACCGATGCAAACGGCATCCGCTACGGGATTTGTGCGGATGCCGTCAACGCGTACCTCTACCATTGCTATGGCAGTGGTGCGGATGGTGACATAGCGGCGATTAACGCGGCGGTGGTGTATGTCTACAGTGTGCAGTATGACTCAAGTGTGGGCACCGTCACCCAAATGTCAGGCGACCGGGCAGGGATTGCAAGAGACGAAACCATCACGGGCACATGGACTTTTGAAGAGGAGATCACGCAGGCAGAGCAAGCGGGCGATCCGGGCGCACCAGGTGCGGGCTATGCTAGGCTCTATCCGAAAGACGATGCGGGCCAGACCAAATACTACTTCCAAGACGACGCCGGCAGCGTCTACGAAATCCAAGGCATCGTGGAAGATCTAACCGTCACGGTCGGTGGCGCTGGCGACTTCGCCGCGATACAAGCGGCGGTCAATTGGCTCAAAAATTGGATCATCAAAGGCGATTGCGTCATAGACTGCGACGCGGCGGCCTACGATGAAGCGGTAGAATTTGCGGACTTGCTCATTTGTCCCGGCAGTACCCTGACGCTGGAAGGCGACACACGCGCGCTTGTCGGAATTAGCTACGTAGACGGGGCCTCGATGAACCAAGCAGCGATTGCCAACGGCGGAAGCGGTACATGCGCACTGGCGACGAACGCAGCAAGGGACCAAATCACGGTGACCGGCACGGCTGGTAATCCGGATTTTTCAACGGCTGGTATTGTGAACAGTGACCGCATTCTTGTCTATGCAGACGACGGCAACAGTTACGAGCGCATTGTCAACACGGTAGATCCGGGCGGCGCGGGCACGAACATTATAGAAATCACGGTTGCGCTTCCAGTTGGCGCAACTCTTGGCAACGATGCAACGGCGATTTGCCTACTACCAGACCGCAGCGTTGAGAGAACGGCAGCGGGTGAGTGTGTTGAGGTTAACACTGTGCGCGGCATCGTGTTGGCTGGCTGGTACTTGCAACCGTCAACCGGCGCGGACTGCCATGGCGTCTACACACACAATCACGGCGCGGTGACGTGTGAGAATGTGGCAGTTGAGGCAGAAGACTACGGGTTCTACGCGCTCGATCAGAATTCGTTTTTGTACGCTGAGGATGGTGCGTGCTCTGCCTGGAACTGCGAACGCGCGTTTGTGGCCGGTGGTCCGCTCGGCGGTGTTGCTGCGCTGGACGCTACTTATTCAGTTGTCATCAATGCAAGTGTGTTTGGCTACTACGCAAACAACTTCAGTTACATTGGCGCTGACTACACAATCGGGGCAAACTGCGGTCAGGCCTACCGCGCAAATCAATTCTCAGAGATTTATTGCAACGCTGCCACTGCCAGGCAAAACACTTCTGGGTATGTGAGTTACTACAGTTCGCTTATTCAGGCGACGAACACCAACAACAACAACAATGGCAATGGTGCAGATTACTCACCATTGCCAGGTGCGTTTCCAGGCAGCAACCAGGGTAACCATTACGCGGTAATTTACGCAAGCAATTGAGGTGGCCAAATGTGGCTCATAATTCGCAACTCAGACAGCGCGGTGGTAGGAACCAACTACGCCACGCAAGCACCAGCGGCGCCAAACGGGCATACTGTAAAAGAGTGGTTTGGGCCAGAGCCAGCTTTACATGATCCGGTGGAAGGCGTAGAGAGCTACGATCCAACGCTTGACGATCCAGATTGGAAGATCTTAGCAAACTTGCGCATTGATTTTGACGCGCTGGCAGACAAGGCAGACAACGAAGTGGCGTGGCTAGAAGCTGCCATACCGCAGATTGAGACTGCCAACCTAGATGAGTTGCGCATGTTACTATCAAGATTGATGCGACAGAATACAGTAATGATAAAGGCATGGCGTTATATAGTGCGCAGGTTGTGATTGCTGACCCGGTTTAGTATAATATGAGAGTGAAGTTCATATGCCAACCGTTGTATACACAATTCAAGTGTGGGGATGCCGGGGCCAAAGATATACTAGAAGTTATTCAGGTTGTAAGGCATGCCACCAGTGCTAGACCTGAAGGCTATAGGTATATGCCCAGGTACCGTGCTGGCACTTGGGATGGTTATATACAACTATTGAAGGGCGAGAAATTCCCTACAGGCTTGTTGGGCCTAGTTGTGGATAGCCTACGCGACATCGGCATTAGTAGTATAGAGATAGTACATTATAATACTCCAGACCGCGATCCGCATTCTGTAGTTCCCCATTTGTTTGAAGATATTACATTGCGTCCATATCAGGTGAAGGCTGCACGCACCATGTTGAGTTACGGACGTGGTGTAGCTAACATGGCCACTAATGCAGGAAAAACGTTAGTGTTTGCCTCTATGATAAAGCAAGTTAGTTGTAGTGCTTTAGTACTAACAACTGACTTGGATTTATTGTATCAAACATCCTCCAGATTGTCTATTAGGTTGAATGAAGATATAGGCTTAATAGGGGATGGACATTGGGAGTTGAATAGGGTTACTGTAGGCACTATCCAAACATTGTCCAGACACTTAGACAGAGCCAAATCAGATTTTAATAATCTAGGTATGATAGTATTTGATGAGTGTCATCACATACCTAGCAAGACTAGTCAGGCTGTAATGTATAATGTGCCCGCACCACTCAGATATGGGTTCTCCGGCACACCTTTGAGCAACGATAGATTGACTGATTTGATATTGATAGGTGCTACAGGCCCAGTATTGGTAGAAGTATCTAATGCCCAACTGATATACCAAGGCATATCAGCTGAACCTCATGTTATGATGTTGGTAGTGACTGATGGATCTATGTATGATCTCAAATGGAGTGATGCTTACGATGAGTTAATAGTGCACAATGATGTGCGCAATAGTAGATTGGTGGATGCTGTTATGGGTTATGGGGCAACGTCCACTTTGATACTAGTGGAACGTTTGGAGCATGGAGTATTATTGGAGCGCATGATAGATGGATCCAAGTTTGTGAATGGCGGTTCAGAGGCTGACGAGCGCCAAGCGGCATTAGATAGTTTGCGTGAAGGTGAGGGAGCCGTAGTCATATCTACGCCTATATTTGATGAGGGTGTAGATGTGCCTGCTGTGAGTATGCTTGTGTTGGCAGGTGGAGGTAAAAGTCCACGCAAGTTGTTGCAGAGATTGGGACGTGGCATGCGGCGCAAAGAGAATGATAATGTGTTACATGTATTGGATTTTGTGGATGATACTAATGAGTATTTACTGAGACACAGTCTGCAACGTGCAGAAGTGTATGAGGAGGAAGGCTTTAGTGTGGAGATAGTGGAATGATAATCCACCCATTAAAGCAAGCATATATTGATGTGGTTTGGGAGCGCTATGGTGCTAGACTAGGCAGAGGAGACAAGAATCCGGAGCGCACAGAGGTGATAGCGCAGAAGGTAATTGCACTAGGCTTGGATTATAATGTGTTTGTAAGCCTTGCAGTAAGGATGTGGGATGGGTGGGCAGATAGGCAGGGATGGCCGTATCCTTATTGGAATGTGGTTACTGGTGATGCCACATTCCAAAGATTGGAGCAATTTATAGATCTGGGTGGAGACACGCTGGATATTGATACAGCCTCAGATTTTGAGGCTGAATTGATGTTTGCTGTGTCTTATGTGAAATGGGTGCGTGGGTTGCATGGTAGCAAACCTAGGCGTATTAAGGATGTATGCATTAAGATTCAAGTTGCCGTGGCGGAGCACATATGTAGACAATATGGTGTGCCTTCGATTACATCTGACTTGAATTACATAGCGGAGCAATTAGGAGACAAACTTGACTGATATGGTGGCTAACACAGCAGAATTCAGAATGACAATATTAGCTATGATGGCATTCTCTGATTGGTTGTCACGCTATGGTACTATATTGAGGCCTGAACACTTCCCATCTAAAGATGAGCGTGATGTGGTTAAGTGGTTGAATGACTACTACGCCACGTACGGGGTTGAGCCTAGTGATGTGGATGTTGTGGAAGGATTGAGTGATAACCCGCTGTGGGATGCTATAGTAGCGGCCATCCCAAGCGTGACGGATCATACTGTGGATATGGCTGTCACATTTGCCCAAACGCAGGCTATGATTTGTGCTATAACTACATCCGTGGAGGACATACGTGCGGGTGATTTATCGAATGTGCGTGGACGCATAGAAGAGGCATTGAGGGTAGGCCAAGATCTGACGGAGTTGGGTCAGGAATTGGTGAGGGATGCTGATGATTGGTTGTACGAGGAGACCACAGCACGTCATTATCCTACTGGTTGGGTGTCTATAGATAATGCGTTGAAGGGTGGCATGGTTGGTGGAGAGTATGGTTTGATATTAGCGCCAACAGGTCATGGCAAGACTACTGCATTGATTAATATAGGGTATGCCTTGGCAGGTTTGTATGGCAAGGCAAATGTGGTTCATGTGACTTATGAGATGCCGCAGCACAAAGTGTTGAAACGTTATGCGGTGCGTGTGGTGGGCCATGGGTACGATAGGGATGAAAATATTAAGCCTTATGTGAATGAATTGCTCAGTCGTGCCAAGGTTAGTTTGAGGGCCAAATTGCGGGTGGTGAGTGGTATAGATAAGACATTGAGTGCCCTGAGACAACTTATTGACAATCTTGCTAGTGATGATTTCTATACGGATGCATTGATTGTAGATTATGCGGATTTGATGCACCCACCTCACAAGCGTAATGAGTACAGATTTGAGTTGAGTGATATAGCCAGAGGCTTGAGGGCTGTAGCAGAGGATTACGACATACCAGTGTGGAGCGCATCACAGGCAGGGCGTCAAGCTATAGGTAAGAATTGGGTGGACGTGTCGGACATAGCTGAGGACATAGGTAAAGCCTCAATAGCGGATGTGATAATAGCTATATGTCGTAGCAGTGATGAGATAAAGCTTGGGCAAGGAAGATTGTTTGCGGCCAAGTTGAGGGATGCCAAAGATCATTTCCCAGTGCCTGTGAAGATAGATTTTGCTAGACAATTGATAGCGCAACGTTATGACAAGTGATTACGATGCTTATTGCAAGGAAGTACTAGAAGACAGCCTCATCATTACCCATGCTTGGCAACGCAGGTTGGTGCTTGAGATGTTGCAGGAGTTATGGGATAATGATGTGATAGTGGAGTATGTATGGGCTATGTCTTCAGGCTATCCTACCATAGTAGTGAATGCTCTGGCTGTGGATACTGACAATTCGGAGTGCGAGGTTGTAGCCACTTGGGCTTATGATAAAGAGTTGCAGTCTGAACCGGACGCATGGCCGTGGATTATGGTGGATTTGGAGTTGAAGGACGTAGCTTCTGAGGCAGAGATTGACAATGATGATTGATAGCGCAACGTTATGACAAGTGATTACGAAGATTATTGTGCGGATGTTATAAATAGTAGTGGTGTAATAACTACTGCCAGACATTGTATGCTAGCATTGGAAATGCTGGCAGAGTTGTGGAACAATGATGTAGTAGTCGAGTACGTGTGGGCCATGTCATGTGATTTTGATGGTGTGATTATGTATGCAGTGGCTATAGATAGTAATGATTTGGAGTGCGAGGCAATATGTCGTTGGAAATATGATGAGGCTGATCGCAAAAGTGCAACATGGCCAGCTAAGCCATTGGTGATGGTGGATTTAGAATTGAGGGATTTGGAAGATGGGATAGTTGACAATGATAATTGATTGGTTGGAGAGCAGATTTGGTGAGGTCAGGCCTACTTCTAATGGTGAGGAGTATAGGATATGTTGTCCATTTTGCAGTGCCAAGGTAGGCAAATTAGACACCAAGTATCATATGTACGTTAGTGCTGTAAGGCCAGTAGCTCATTGCTTTAGATGTGAGTGGAAGGGCCATTATATGAGTTTAGTCAGAAGTGTAGATGGGTGCTCTTACTCGCAAGCCTTGGAAGCTATAGATGGGGTTGTGGCCAATGCACAACGATTGGATGCTTTGCTCAACCCTAAGACCTCAATGACTCAAGATAGTTACAGTGAGCCTAATGGGTTTAGATTACTGACAGGTTTGGAACACCATCCAGAGAAGTCTGCATCATGGAGATATTTACGCCAACGTGATGTGCCCATAGGCTTGATAAGATCTTGTTTTGGGTATGTGCCTGGATCTATGAGGGTGTGGATGCTGATAGATGATAATTGGTGGCAGGGTAGATCATTGACTAAGATGGAGCCTAAGTACATATCTCCACCATGGCCAAAAGGTGATAGTTTGTGGAACGGCAGAGCGCTTGAGACACATGATAATATTGTATTGTGCGAGGGCGTGTTTAGTGCGATAGCTGTAGGCAATGGCGCAATAGCTTTATGTGGCAAGACCATGAATGAGCAACAGGCTGCACGCATATCCAGATCTACGAGTGATGATACTGAAATCACCATCATGCTAGATGCTGATGCAATTGATAATGCTTATGATATGGCCAACGCATTGAGATTGAGCGGATTCAATGGAGACATCAACATACAATATATGGATAGTGGCGATCCAGCTGATGGTGTGATTGGCAATATAGTTAGGTGGGATTGGAGTGCTGAAATTAAGCATGCCCTGGCGTTGTAGCATTTTAATAAATTTCTAATATAATTCTAATGTAATTATAACGGGCAACCGTTATACTAAGGCCACGACATAAGGAGGTATCAGCAAAAAAGGAGAAGTCTATGAATGCCTTACCCGATAATATCAAGGCAAAGACTGCAGAGTGGTACGAGGAACTTCATAACCTCATGTGGGCCATGTGCTGGGACAGAGCCAATGGGGATTATTGGCTCCTGGATCCGGAGGAGATGTTTGCGGAGCTGAGTGTAGAGTTGGTACATTTAGTTCAGCGTTATGGAGGCAATGGTAAGTCTAGGGATGAGGTGAAACGCATTCTCATAGTTAGTATGCGCAACCGCATAAGTGATTTGTGTATCATGGCATACAGAACGCATCGCAGTGCGGAAATTGGCGCTTTGAGATTGTGGGATGGCAGTATAGAATCAGATAATGATAATAGCCTGAACCCTGATGACGAAATGCCCATGGGGGCAGAAGTGGAATGGACTAGTGTCAGTAGCGTGCCTATGCACAGCTACGTGGATATGGAGGACGACATTATAGATCTATCCAGTGATGCGCAGGAACTGTTGTACATGGCCATGTACCAGGATGACGAAAGACTGCACCAACAAATGGAATTGGCCGAGATGCGTAAATTAGCCACTACATCCAAAAACCAATGGAGCATAAGACCTACACCATTGATTTTCAGGCGTGCCTTAGGATGGCCCAAGGACAGATTCAAGGCAGCTTGGAATGAGGTGGTGGATTTTGTGAGTGGACTATGATAGCGGTTTAGTATACTAGGAGGAAATGATGACAATCGTGAACGGAGGTGAGCATGACACATATCCAGATTGCTTTGGCTATCATGATGTAGGTGACCCGTCGTGCCGCAGATGCAATTTGGCAGAGGAGTGTGTGGAGCATCAGGACAGCATGTTGCCAGAGTGTTTTGGGAAGTTGTACGATGACGAAGAAGTAGAATGTAAGAATTGTTTATTCAGTTCAAGATGTGCAGATGAAATGGAGGATAAGGATAAAATGACGAAGCGAAGACGTGTGAGGATGCGCAGAACCGCTACCGCTGACGTTGAGCCTGAACCTGAGTCAGAAGAGGAAGTCGAGTTTGAGGAAGAGGCTGGCGAGGACGTTGACTATGCGGATATGCGTGTGAGTGAGTTGCGCGAAGAGTGCGAGGATCGAGATCTGGATCCTGTTGGCCGCAAGTCCGTACTTATTCGCCGTTTGATGGAAGATGATGGTGATAAGGTGGAAGACGAGGATGATGAGAACGAGCCTGAGCCGCAGATCAAGCGGCGCAAGGTTGCCAGCAACAAGTCCAATGAGCCTCCTCCCGGATCTAATGACAATCCTGTCGTGGGATTCTCCCTAGATGATGTGGTGGATGCACTTGAGGCAGGCAAGTCGATCATCGTGACGGTCACGGAGAAAGGGTATGTCATCAGTATGGGCGGCACTGTCACGGCTCAGCAGGCTCAGGAGGAGCCCAAGCCCAAGCGCAAGGGGTTGCGTGGGGATGAGTTCTGGCGAGAGGTTCTCACTGAGGATTACTACGACTTCAATAAGGTGGACTGCGGCACCGGCAAGCCTTGGGAGAAGATGTCCAAGGAGGAGAAGGTAGAGTTCGCTGAGGAGTTGGATGTCACGTGGGAGGAGATGGATTCGGATCTTGTCACCACGATGAATATGGTCAAGGCAGTGTATGCGGAGTTGGGCATCGAGAAGTACAAGGAAGAGTACAAGTCGCCTTCCGCTCGCAAAGCGCTGCGGTGATCTATAGGTGTTGGCTTGAGGAGAGACAGGGTATTGCGCCCTGTCTCTTCTTTGGGATAGTGTGCTGTGGGATAGGGTAGGCAACTTGAAGTGGATTTGATAATTTGATGTACACTTGGCAGACATTTGGCCGGGAATTGATAGAGACTGAAGACCTGGATCCAGTGTACGTCATGCTAGTGGATTCCAAAGCGCTTATGAATGATAATCTGTTGAAGCGCTGGTTGCTGGCATATTGGTGCTATTACAGTTGCGGTGTGGCCTCGCGCATAGCGGAGTCGGATGACTTTTATGCATCCATGTGGCAGGGCATTCATGAGAAGTGGCCCAGAGGGATGGAGCGTCGGTACTTCTGGGGTCGGCAGGCTGAGAATGCAATCCAATATCTCCAAGAGTGGGGTGAGCCAGAGGCTGTAGTAGATCATATGACAATCCATGATACGTTCCAGGAAGCATCCGATGCCGTTCAAGAGTTTGTGGGGTTTGGGCCTTGGATGGGCTGGAAGATTGTGGACATGGCTGAAAGGGTATTGGCTATTCCGGTTGACTTCTCTGAATCCACGTTAGGCATTTATAAGGATCCAGTTCAAGGTGCAGCGTTCGTGCGGTTTGGGGATTGGAAGCATCCTATCACTGAGGCTGAGTTGGATGAAGAAGTCCAGCGCCAGGTGGAGGAGTTCAAAGATCTATTGGCGCCACCATTCTATGATAGGCCACCTAATATCCAAGAAGTTGAGACTAATTTATGCAAGGCTAAGGCATCATTCAAGGGATTTTACCCGATGGGAAACGACACGTACCATGTACGTGAGAGCTTGAAGGGTTGGGGTGACTTAGCTCAGGAGCTGTTAGGGTGGTGCCCTAGGATGCGGGATGGGTGGGTGGATGAGGACGGCAACTTATTGCGGGCGAACAGGGTAGAGGTGGTGGAGACATATGGCTGATAATGACAATCATGGGGTGCAAGAGTTTCATAGGTTGAATGAGCCTGTGGGTGAGGGTGAGGATGAGCATGGTCATTATCAGCTCATACCTTTGAGCATGGTGCGTGGAGGCAAGGCCAAGCCTTATAAAGTGTACACGAAGCCGATGAAGCATTTACTCAGAGACACTACGCCTGCACCCAGAGGCTGGTACAAGCCAAAGCACCCTGAATCTGACCGTGTGCGGGCAAGACCTTGCTACACTGAAGCACTTCTTACCACACCCTATGGTGGATTTTGCCCTGTTAATTGCGCCCATTGCTATGTGAATAACGGAACACGCGGATACCGTGCTACAGGATTGCCGGTGGCACATTACAAATATCCGGAGGCAATGCGAAAATGGGTTTCTAAGCTGTCTATCTCTGGTGCTGCATATATTACCTCATTCAGTGAACCGTTTCACTTCTTAGAGCCAGAATACCACGTTACGCAGAATCTAGCGCAGGTCTTCATTGACGAGGGTTTGCCGATGTTCTTCCTATCGCGCAAGATTCCGCCTGATTGGGCTATGGATGCGTTGCTTGAAAATCCATATAGCTATATGCAGTGGAGCGTTAACACATCCAACCCCGATCACTACAGGCGATTCTCGCCAGGCAGCTTTAGTTTGGATGAGGTGTACGAGGCTATACAGCGCTTCCATGACAATCGCATCTTTGTTAGCATTCAATGCAATCCCATCATAGCGGGCATCACCACGCTCCAGGAGATTGTAGATTTGGTGTATGAATTGGAGTATGCGGGTGCTGATCACATCATCTTCAAGTTCGTGGAGCAAGTGGCTAACAATCGCAAGGTGCTGCTGGATGCGTTCCACAGGCGTGGATTGCCGCATGTGGACGCATTTGACAATCTATTCAGCCAAGTGATTGGTGGGGTGTACACGATTAATGAGGATGTGCGTGTGGAATGGCTGGAAGTGCTGTTGGAGGAAACACGCAAGGCAGGCTTGACCATGAGCTTGTGCTATGAGTACTATGATGATGGTCATGCTGGCGCCAATTTGGCTCCTTACTATACTACGGCGGATCAATGCCATGGGCGTGGGGTGCCTATATTCTATCGTCCTGAGCCTGGAGCACGCTTCCAACCGTTGCCTGGGTGCTACCGCAAGGGTTGTCTGTATTGTGAGGAGTACGGCACGCGTGTGTGTGAGAATGATAAATTACTAAGCGCTTCAGATTTTCAGTATAAAGATCTGCGCACTATTCAGATCGAAGGGCACGAGTCTAATTGGGACTTGCCAGATAGTTGTGTCAGTCCTGATGAGCTGACCTTTCACGATAACTGCACATTTTCGGAACGACTACGGTTTGGCAATCCGAAGCTACAAACGGATGCTGAGATGTGGGGATGGGATGACGAAGTATAAGGTTTGTAATAAGTGGGATATAGACATACCAGATAGTGCATTGGTTGCGGCTGATGATAATCCGGGCAGTATTGCCAGGCCATATACATATTATATAGACCATAAGTTGGCGGATATAGGATATCAGGCCTGGTGCCGGGAGTACTTGTTGAATAATTTGGAAGGTGTACATAGTGTAGTGGAGTACTTTGGTGGTATAGGTGTGGATGCATCTATAGTAGAAGGCACATTCGATTTGGAAGAGCATGTTTTATTGGATTTGGATGCCGGATGTGTGGACATTTTGCGCAGAAACAATCCAGAAGCGGAGAGAATAATACAAGGTGATTTTGTGGAATATGCTGGCATAAGAGCTGATTTGGCTATATGTGATTTTGAACAATTCACGATGCTGCACATTACCAGAAATAGGAATGGCATGCGTGAGGCATTAGGCAAGGTGCTGTCAGCTTGCGATTGTTGTATAGTAACTGGCTCAGCAATTAGTAGGATGCATCTGAATGTAGATATATACTCTGAGGCTTCTGACATGCTTGTGAGGGACGTGTTCACATATATGCAAGCCATGTCTCATTGCTTTTATGATTTATATGGTTTCTGTGTGGGCATGGTGGCTTATGGGCCTCATGCATCGTTCATTACACTTCTTCCTGGCAAGCATGACTTATGCAATGCTGCATGTATAAAGGCTCCTAGTAGTGCTAGGGATAGTTTCAGGAGAATGGGATGATGCATGACATGGTTTGTAGTTGGGAGCCTAGTTCTGGCAATGATAATCTTGTAGTGTCCAACACGCCCTGGGAAGTCTATAAGATAGATGGTGTGCCTGTTCATGTCAAGCGTGAGGATTTGTGTTGCCCACCTCCTGGGCCCAGTTTCTCTAAGATACGTGGTGTCAAGGCATATTTGGAGGAAGTGCCAAATGATACAGTTGTGGGCGTGTTGGACACGATCCATTCCAAGGCTGGTTGGGGTGTGGCGTACGTATGCAATGCCTTGGGCTTAGAGTGCGTGGATTTTTATCCTGTATACAAACATGAGCCTTGGGAAACTGTGAGGCCTATACAAGCCAAGGCTAAAGAATTGGGAGCCACTTTGTATCCTATGAAGGCTTGGCGCTCCTCAGTGATGTATGGCAGGGCGAAGAAGATCTTAGATAAGATGGCAGATGATCGGGCACTCATGATGCCTAATGCTCTTAAGCTTCAAGCTACTGTAGATGCTACTGCAGAGGAGGTACGGTTGTACACGCCCCAAGAATGGATGAGTGGCACTTGGATAGTATCCATATCGTCTGGCACAATAGCAGCTGGCGTGCTGAAAGGTTTGGGTGGCAATGATAATGTTTGCGTGATCGCTCATATGGGATATTCACGCAGTTCAGATTATGCCCGCAAGTATATGATAGACATGGCCAAGGGTGATGTACCATCAGACATATTGATAATAGATGAAGGGTACGAATACACTGATTCAGTGAAGGAGAGTTGTCCATTTGAATGTAACAAATTCTATGATCTCAAGGCTTGGAAGTGGTTGAAGGGTGTTGTTGCTTCAATTGACCAACCTGTCATATTTTGGAACATAGGAGATTGACATGGACATTACCAGCATCAGGGCTGAAGGTTCGGACAAGCATGTTGTAATCAATGTGGATGGCACTGGTGAGGATTTATCCAAGTTGGGTGTGAATATCAGCGCTTTGAGATATGATCAGTGGTTCAATGTAGATTTGCAGGTATACCCATCTACCTTGGACAAGATCATGCATGTCGAAGCTATTCCGCAGGAGCAGAGAGATCACATTAGACAGTTGGTGGAGGCAGGACATGGCGACGAAAGCTAATGATCAAGGATTTGAGGATGGCTTGTTGGGCAGACGCAGGCGCAACAGGCACAGATTTGAGCCGGAGAAGGCAGCTGACTACGATACTGGCTACGATGATGCCGTGTTGAGATTGAAGGAGATTGGGCGTGGCAGGCCAGTGCGTGTGCGACATTTGACTGGATGATAATATGGCCCTACTAGGTATATATGGCCCGCATGCAGTAGGTAAGACTACTGCTATGGACAGACTAATTGATAAAGTGGAAGGCAGGCCTGTCACTATCATCAATGCTGATAACAATCTGGAGCGCTGGTGGAATGATAACAGTCTTGAGGAGATGCGCCACAAAGGTCGTGGTTGGTGGAAGGGCAAGGCTGAGGGCAAGCGTGCGCTGTGTGCAGACCTTATAGCTGATGATATGCGCTTATGGGTGCTGGAGAGTGTGCGCTTCGACACTCACAAGGGCATTGCCCAAGCATATCAGGACTATGATGGTGGAGCACATGTGATATTCTTGGTTGCACGTTGGGATGTATTCGAATCATTCATGATAGAGCGCAACGAAGCTAATGGCAGAGAGTTCAATTATGATTATTGGACGCAATCCAAGCTGGCCTATGAAGGATATGCTAGGTACATCAATCAGGCTCACAAGTACTTCGATCCATATGGAGTGCCATATGATGTAATTGAGGTCAGTCATGACCGGCATGAGTGGTCGGAGATTGATGAGCTAATTTGGATGCAAGTGATGAAGCCGTTGGATAGGTGGTATAATGGCTGAGATTGTAATGAGTGTGATCCTATATCTGGCAGCTAAATGTTTGATATGGATAGGGTTGTTGCCAGACACTGAATCGGCAATTTTGCTATTATTGTGCCTAGTGTTTGTAGTACTGTCAAACCTCAATTTGTCAGGGGATTCAGCATGAAGCTTGTTCAGATAAAGGGTAGCAATGGTTCAGGAAAGACCACTATAGTCAAGCAGATGCTGGAGTTGGATCCAGATGCTTACTATTTGGAATATGATGGCATGATAATCGCAACTGTCATGCCTACGGTGCGGTGGATTGCTGTAGGCAAGTATGATCTTGAATCGAAGATGGGTGGTTGTGATAGGTTGTCTAGTGTGGACAAAGTGAAGGATGCTATAGACAGATCGTTGGATTGGGCATGTGAGTTGTCTGATATGGAACCTATGTATGGGATTGTGTATGAGGGTATGATGATAAGCACCATTAAGACGACTTTCTATGATTATGCTGTCTTAATGGCAAGTCGTTATGATGTGGATCCGTTGTTCGTAATATTAAGCGCTTCTCCGAAAGGGTGTATGCATCGCATACAAGATCGTGGTACAGCACGCAAAGACCTTAACCATGATAATGTGGCTAACAAGTGTTTGATGGTAAGACGTCATGCCTTAACGTATGACCCTGAGCTTGTGAGGTGGATGGATGTGGAGCGTATACCAGAGGCTTATATGTTACAAGCCTTTGCGGCATTGGTAGGAGATCATGATTTGGTTGCCAGGTTGGTCATAGGAGCAGATTGGGGTGAATAACATCGAAGTAGGATACATGACCAGTACAGAACATCTCATGTCAATGACAATCTATGGTGAATCGTTAGATAGGGATAATGTGCCAACGTTTCCTAATGGTTGGCGTTTAGATCTGTGTGGAGAATGTAATGGGGCCAATGGGGGTTGTCCTGTAGGCGGGGCACCTCATTATCACCAGCTGAAGTCATCTATCCAAGGCTTTTATGTATTGGTGGTACGCTTTGATATGGTTTGGGCTATCAAATATGGTGGTGTGGGCAAGGGTGTGAGGCAGTCTAATTACTTCCGCTCTGGGTACGCAGACCGTCTGACAGATTGGTATACATGGAGGCTGTTGCGTAGGCTTGAGGAGAATGCTAGTGCTTACAGCTTAGGATGTGGCAATTGTCCCAAATGCTCTCCCAAGAAATGCACTGTCATGACTGGTGCCAAGTGCTTATATCCCGATCAGCGCAGATACTCAGTAGAGGCTGTGGGTGTGGATTGCTCATCCTTGCACAATATGCTGTTTGGGCATCGTTTGGCTTACTGGTACTATGAGGAAGAATTGCCTCAATACATGTATCGTTATAGCGGGCTATTTGTGGAGGATGATGTGTGGGATTATGTAGTAGAGGCAGTATTGGCAGATGCTAGTTACAATGACAATCTGCCTGAGCCGCATGGCTTGCAGAGTGTGGAGTGCGAAGCGCCAGAGGGAGTATATGATGAGGGCATGGCATACCAGGGATACTTGCCCAAGTCCTGATAATTATGTATGCCAAGAATGTGGTTTGTATAAGGGGTTAAATCACCCATTTCAGGGCATGGTAGGCAATGACAATCCACAGATATTGGCGGTGGCAGAGGCTCCCTGATGTGACACGGAGGAGGTGGGTACCACCTTCATAGGTCGTTCGGGAGAGATACTGCGTAGCGCAATGAAAAAGTTAGGCATGGATGATGTAACAGGTTATATCAATGTAGTGCGATGTCATCCACCCAACAACAAGTTGCCTGCCAGGTGCGCTAAGTTGTGCGCTAATTTCCTGAGACATGATCTCAAAGCTTTGGATGTGGAGGCAGTGATGGCATTTGGAGCTACGGCATCCAAAGCTTTGATGGCACCAGACAAACCTCCGCATGATTGGCCTGGTGCCATATATCAGGTCAATGAGATGGCGCATAGACATTTGTTGTTATTGGCATATCACCCAGCATACATTCTTCGTAGGCCTGGTTTGAAGGAGCAGTGGATGAGTGATTTGAGGCGATTCAAAGCTATGTGGAGGAGTTGCTATGGCTAAGAGACATGTTCAGCAAAGTCTTAAAGTGATTCAGAAAAGGTGTTCTGTATGCGGACGCGGTATGAGATGGGAGGCGGTACGTAACAGGTGTGTGAGAGCAGGCACTAATAGAATAGTGCAAGATGGATTGTGGGTTTGCACTAATGCTGAGTGTGGTGGTGACGATGTTAACAATGAAAAGTGATCAATCTGCCCACATGGCTGACCGTGTCCACGTTGAGGTGGAGCGTTCAAGGTTGGAGAGTATAGCTTACCGTGTCATCAATCTTGTGATGCGCAAGAATGCGGACTATGGTGACGCGTGGCAACGTCAGGGCATTAACGGAGCCATGGTGCGATTGGCTGACAAGCTTTACCGCATTGACAATCTGTCTGATGGGCGTGAGGTGTTGGTGCAGGAGGAAAGGTTGCTGGACACGCTGGTAGATGCTATCGGGTATGCTATGTTAGGCATATTATACCTTCAAGATGCGGGAGTGTTGGATGACAGTGAATGATAATATTGGTTGCGCAGCCTGTGGTTTATGTGATCAATGCAAGTGCCCTAATATGCCCCCAGGCGAATACTTCGATGACTACTGCGATATAATGTTTGTGGGGGAGGCTCCTGGCGCTACGGAGGATGATCAAGGCACCCCATTCGTAGGCAGATCTGGGAAGTTGTTAAGGGATGCTGTAGATTCTATAGGTCTATATAAATACGGGTACGTGTTTACTAATGTCGTACGCTGTCGCCCGCCCAACAATAAGACACCTACTAAGCGCCAAATAGGCTACTGTTTGCCTATATTGAAGGATGAGATTGAGCAATACCAGCCTAGGTTGATAATCTTGTTAGGTGGCACTCCGCTTAATGCGGTTCTAGGTGAGTCAATCGTCACCAATTGGCGAGGTACATTGATTGAACGTGATGGGTTAACATACTTGCCAGTGTTTCATCCGGCATACATCCTTCGCAATACATCAGCACTAGAAGAATGGGTGAAGGATCTTGAAAAAGCCAAATCCTTTTTGAGTGGTGATGTAGGTACTGGCAATGTGTCAGATGAGTATGAGTTGACGTTGATAGAGACTGATGCACAAGCCCAAGATATGTACAAGACTATCAAGTCTATAGGCTTTTGTGCCTGGGACACGGAGACCAATGGGTTGCGATATGGGGACGAGCTGGTGATGATGAGCTTTGCAGTGGATGAGCCTGTCAAGCGTGCGTGGGCTGTACCAGTGCCGGGTTGCAATAAGGTGTGCAAGAGATTGTTGCTGGATCCTGACGTGTTGAAGGTGGGGCACAACATTAAATTTGATGTGTTGGCCATACATGGCAATTGGAATGTAGAAGTGCAGGGTATTGTAGGTGACAGCATGTTAGCGTCTTATGTGCTAGATCCAGTGCCAGGACGTCATGGTCTCAAGCCTTTGGCGGGCAGACATTTGGGTATGTATGATTATGCCAAGAAGCTGGAGGATTATCAGGCATTACGCAAGGACACTAATCCTAAGTATGGTGGGGATTTGAGATTGGTGCCTACGGAAGTGTTAGCGGAGTATGCTGCTTTAGATGCTGTGGCCACATTAGAGTTGGAGTGGCGATTGTTGGATGATATGGAGGATGAGCAAAAGATAGTGTATGAGCAACTGCTCATGCCTGCTTCTGCTACATTCAGCCATTTGGAAATGAATGGTGTTGTGATTGATGAATATTTAGTGGAGCGTTACAAAGCTATTTATGCAGAAGCCAGGGATGCTAGATTAGACGAGTTAAGATCTGATGAAATGATAGTAGCGTATCATAAGTTCAAGGTCAGACATGGGTATGATAAATTTGAGTTCAATCCTAATTCATCCTATCAGATGAGGGATGTGTTGTATGGTTGTGTTGTATGTCCTGAGTGCCATAAGACTGTTGCTAATGAAAATGTGAATCAGGGGCGTAGGCATGAGTGTGCTAAGTGTGATACTAGATTTGCGGCAACCAAAAGCACAATGTTCAAAGGCTATGGATTAGGTATTACAGTCAAAACCAGTACTGGCAGGCCTTCCACTGGTTGGGATGTATTGAAAGAGTATGTGGAGGAGTTGCCAATGCTGACAGTATATCGTCAGTACAAGTTGTTGGGTAAGATGCTGTCCACATATTTGGAACCGGCTATAGGGTGGAAGGATAAAGACGGGCGTGTAAGGTCTGATTATAAGATTCACGGCACGGATACTGGCCGTGCCAGTAGTCGCAATCCCAATCTCCAAAACATTCCCACGCCTGAGAAGGAGCCTGGTACACTTTTGCAGTACTTGCCTATTAAGAACATCTTCACTTGCACTTGGCCAGAGGGTGGATGTTTGCTGTGTGCGGACTATAGTGGTATGGAGTTGCGCACGATGGCATCAGTATCAGAGTGCCAAGGTATGATAGACATATTCCTGCGCGGAGAAGATTTGCATTCTATCGTGACTGAGTTCTTGTATGATATAAAGCGCGAGGATTATACACCAGAGGAGTGGAAGCCAATACGGTATAGAGCTAAGTGGACTAATTGGACGTTGCTGTTCGGTGGGAGTGCATACACACTCCACAGGTTGTACGGACTTGATAAAGAAGAGGCTGACCGTTTAGTCAATAGGTATTATGACTTGTTCCCGGAGGTATTGGAATACAAAGAGCGCACATTGGCTTTTGCGCGTGAACATGGATATGTAAGATCTATGTTTGGAAGGCGCAAATATTTGCCTTATATCAATGATTGGCATGATGGTAAACGTAAGGCAGACGAGCGTGCTGGCATAAATATGCCTATACAGAGTTCAGCCTTTGATGTGTTGTTATGCGCAATGATAATATTGGATGAGTGCATGTGTGATGCTAATATGCGTTCCTTGATAGTCAATACAGTCCATGACTCAATTATGTTTGATGTGTATCCTGGTGAGTTGGAGGAGTTAGCAGGTTTGTGTGGGGATGTAATGGAAAAAGTAACGAGTGTGTATGGGCCTGAAAGATTTCCAGGGCTGGACTTCTCGTGGTTCACCGTTCCACTGGTGGTGGACATGGAGATTGGCACACATTATGGATCTTTGACAAAGTGGGGGGCAGAGAGTGGATTATAGCACTGGCGTCATTAGGGTTGTGTTAGGTGATTATGAAACGGAAGTTGACGTGGATGAAATCACTGGCATTGACACTCAAGATTTGACACATGAATTTGCTCAACAAGCATCATTGTTGGCTTATGTGTCAACGTTGGCTGCTGAGGCTGAGGCTGAGTGGAACAATAGCAAACAAGCGTTTGATAGGGCCAAAGCAGAGATATACCAGGCAGTCAGGTCTGCTATGTTGGCAGATGGTGATAAGGTTACAGAGGCTAGAATAGATGCTGCCGTAGTTCAGTCACGTGGGTATGTGGATGCCTCTGTATACGAGGCGGATGCTAGGTTGCAATATCGCATACTGCGCGGCTTAGTAGATGCTATGATGGCTAAGGGTAGTATGTTACAGAGTTTGGGCGCGCATTTGCGATCTGAGCTGGAACAAACCGATATGGTCACACGCGTGAAGGGCATTATTGATGGCCGCACGCCTGGTGCCAGTAGATGACCGCGCAAACGGTTTAGTATATCAGGTTCGAGTACATAGCCGATTTGCGGCAGTAGTCTATCATCTATAGTTGGAGGTAAAAATGTCTAGCAGCAAAGCGTATAAAGACTTGTTGGACAAGATCCAAAGCGTGGATTTGGGCACAAGCGGGTTCTGGAAGCCACCTCAAGGTATGAGTACGGTGCGCATCTTGCCACCGGTGGGTGACATGGAGTACTTTTTCATGGAGGTGGGCCAGCACTATGTGGGTGGGCAGAACTATATGTGCCCCAATCTTTGCACGGAGGGTAAGGAAGGGTGCCCGTTGTGCGACGTCAACGAGGTGCTGTACAAAGCGGGTGAGAAGGATGCAGCCAGTCAGTACCGTGTACGGCGCAGCTTCTGGATGAACATTATCGTGCGGGGCAGCGAGGGTGATGGCCCACAGATCTTCACCCCAGGAGTGACAATCTTTCGCACAATCGCTTCCATCATCAGTGACCCGGACTATGGTGATGTCACCGACCTTGATGAAGGGTTCGATATCAAGGTCGTGCGTGATGGCACTGGCCTCAGTACGAAGTATGAAACGCGTGCAGTGCGCAATCCATCCGAGTTGGGTGACGATGCACAGATTGAGGAGTGGTTAGAGAAGGCCACAGATCTGGATGAGTTCGTCTCTGGCCAGTTGTCTGACAGCTATGATGATCTAGCCGAGGAGAGTGGTGTGTCCCTTTTCCTGGATGAAGGTGACGTCACGTCCTTGATTGTGGATGCGCCAGAAGAGGACGAGGAGGAGGAAGCCAGCGCTTCGGATCGCATCCGTGATCGGTTGTCCAGAAGGGGGCAGCATCGGCGCAGCAGGAGTCGCCGTTGATCGTATTCTCCTTCTTTGCGATGGGGGAGGGACTGAGTCGGGCAGTCCCTCCCCCTGGTTCTGAACCTGATTTGTTGGGTGATGTGTTGTTGGTAATGTATGTGATAATGTTGTTGGCTGTGTGGGTGTATCTTATAATAGATTCGTATATGAAGGGGGATTGAAATGAAAATCATCAAATATAGGTCGTGGAGATTCAAAGCATTTATGGACAGTATCACGGGCAAGATTATTGTAGGCTTGCTTGTGGCATTGCTCTTGTGTGCCGCAGTGTGCGTAGGTTGGATTAACATCAACCAGGACAAGTTCACTGTGGTGTTCCATACTGGCCCTACCACTGACCCGGTTGAGATGGACAAGAAGTATGGTGCCATCCTGGCTGAGCTTGAGGGGGAGTTGGGCAGGCCTGTGGAGTTGAAGATGGCGGTATAGGCATGGATCTAACTACTAGTGTAGGGCTGTTCAAATATGGTTGGACGGGTGTGATTATCATTATGATTGTGGCAGTGTCTGTGGGGTTAGATTTGCTGAGCAGATATATTAGGAGCAGGTTGGAATGATTGGAATTGTATTAGCAGCCGGCAAATCTGAACGTATGAGTGGTGCAATGAATAAGTGCATCAAACCTTTGGATGGTGCTGGCCACACGATGTTAGGCAGAGTGATTAGTCAATTGCGCAGCTTGGATGTGGCTCCTGTTGTAGTAGTAGGTTACCAGGCTAAGGCTGTCATGAAGCGTTACTGTGCCAAGGCCACATTTGTCTACAACCCTGACTATGAATCCACAGGCAGCCTGTATTCTCTTTGGCTGGCGTTGAAAATTATATATGATGTCAGTGATGTGGTGCTGGCTTCTGGATCTAATATAATTACAGCCTACACCTTGCGCAATATGATGCGCATTGAGGTGCCGAAAGGTGACAACATTGCTGTCATGTATCCTTACCCTCATGGCCAAGCTGGTGCCCGCAACATATATCATCGTGTAGTGACTTCTGTGGAGAATGGCGCATTAAGGCATGACATAGCAGAAACAGCTCCTCGTGATGAGTGTCCCGAATGGTGTGATGAGAGCATGGCATACTCTCAATTTGGGATAGCCAACAGATTATATTTGTTGCATCACATACCGTATGTGCCTGGTTGGCGTACTGCTAGTGTAGGCAAAGCTTTAGCAGGATTCCAGGCTATGAATGTGGGTGTACATGACACGCTAGATGTTAACACACAGGCAGATTTTAGGTTGGCCAAGGAATGGTTTGGATATGGGTAAGATCGCTATCATAGCTGCGGCTGGATGGAAGGGTACCAGTTCAGTCTTTCCGGAGATTGACAAAGGCATACCTGAGCCGTTGTTGCCTTGCCACGGACAGACGTTGCTGTCTAGGCAAGTGTGTCAGTTGAGGTGTGCTGGGTATTACACCATTGCGGCCATAGGACAACCAGGTAGCATATACGCGCAGTGGGCAAGCTTAAGGTTGCGTGAAGGTCATATTGATGTGTCAGGCACTTATGAAGGCACTAGACCGCCTGGGCCATGGACTTGGCAGAGGGTGGATTATGTTAGATCTATAGGGGCTGTGCCTGTGTTAATACAGCACCCTGGCTGTCATAACAGCTTCGATACGGTTACTCAGTGTATGGATATGGTAGGCTATAGTCAGTGGGATGAATTACTGGTAACCTTTGGAGATTATATATTTAGTAATGAGTTACTGACTGCAATGTTGGAGTTGCCTGCCCCAGTCCAGATTTGGATGGGTGAAGTCAAGGGTGCGCTTCATCATAAGTTCTTGAGATTGAATGTGGAATGTGCCAAGGCTTATTATGAGTTGCCATCATACGACCAAAACAAAGTAGGACACACATCTCACAATGATAAAGTGCGCAAGGTCTTGGAGGAATTAGGAGCGCCAGTTATAAATGCGGAACAAGCATTCAAACGTATATACAAACATGGCGAGTATGGTTGGATGGATATTGACTTTCCTTCCAATTATACCAGATTGAGACAGTGGGTAAAGGATGGTAAGATATGATAGCTGCTGGATCTGTGAACGTAACGTATCCTGTTCGTATACATGAGGATGCGGACATTTGGGTGTCAGACCATTTGTCCATAGGCCAGTACACAGTCATCAAGTCCGGGTTCAAGGCCAAGTGTCGCAGTTTGACAATCGGACGTCATTGCTATATCCACGAGGGTGTAGAGATCGGGTTTGGCGGATGTATGGGCTTGAATGCGCATGTTCACATAGGTGATTATGTAGGCATCTTCCAAAACACGCATATTAACTGTGCGGAGCCTGTCTATATCGGTGATTGCTGCGGTCTGGGGCAGGAAGTGAAAATCTGGACGCACGGCACCTGGTTGCCGGTGGCGGAGGGATTCCCTCCGCAGAAGCAGGAGCCGGTGCGCATTGGTGATAAAGTATGGCTACCCGCACGCACGCAGGTGTTGGCAGGTGTGGAGATTGGTGATAATGTGGTAGTTGGCATCAACTCACTGGTTAACAAGTCATTGCCATCAGGATGCTTTGCTGCTGGCATTCCTGCCAAAGTGATAAAAGAGAATGTATATCCTAAGCCTTTGACCACTGAGGAGTTAATGCAAGTTGCACGTGAATTGTGCGCTGGATATTTGCCCATAGCGCAGGATAAGGGGTTTCAGCCAGATTGTCTTGCCCCGTATTTGGATACAGACAATGGGCATGTGTACATAGACTTCCAGATGAGTGAGGGCGAGGGTGCTGTAGAGTTTGATTTGAGTGACCCTAGTGCTACATATTTGCCTGGCATTAGTGAGTATGAGGAGGATTTTAGGGATTATTTGCGTCGCAACGGTTTCAAGTTTCACAATGGCGGTTTCTTCAAATCCATGTTGCCGACAAGGTTCACTGAGGTACGTTGATGTCGAAAGCCGAATTTATGGGATACAAAGATGTAATATGCCTGTCCCCACATCCTGATGATGTAGAATATGGCATGTATGGCACGGTGTTGTCCTGTCCTGGCACTACCTTTTGGATTATCGTAATGAGCCAGGGTGCTCCATCTAATCCTACCTATGGTAAGGTGAGGCTAGAAGAAGTCACCAGGTGCTGGAAGGGTGTGCACAATAAGACATTAATATTCACAAATGCTAGCAGTCTAATGTCTTTGGCGGAGCGTGAGTGGATTGGCAAGTTGGAGCATGATTATTCAGATGTGCTAGGTATATGTAGTACTATGATAGTGCCGCCGTTAGATGATGACCATTATGAGCATTCGCTAGTGTCCAGAGTAGGTCGTGCTATTGCCAGATCTAATGCCTATGGGTTGATAGAATATCGCACTGCCAGTGCTAGGGAAAGTTGGACACCTAATTTAGTGGTGGATATTACAGACAATTATGTTGCCAAGCGTCAGGCTATGGTGAATTTTCAAAGTCAGGCCAAGCATGGCTACTTTTCGCAAGCTGGTTTGAATGCCTTTCACATCCATTATGGCGCATCCAGGCGTGGGTATGGTACATGGCATGAGTTGTTCAGAATAGTGATGATGTATATGGGGGGAGGCAATAATGATTAGCAGACCTAATGGGCAGGCTTCTGTAGATGCCATAAAGCATTCTGAGCATATACCAACGTATGGCAGTCAGTTGATGTTGTTCCATGATGCTATACGTAGTGCTTTAAAAGGCACGCGTGGGGCGATAGTTGCAGAGTTTGGCGTGTACAAGGGCAAGACGTTGCAAATGATTAGTGACAGACTGCGATGGCATAACATACATTGCAATCTGTATGGCTTTGACTCATTTCAAGGCTTGCCGGAGGCATACACGCCTTATTATGGCAAAGGGCACTTCAATGTGAGTGAATCAGATATGGAACAGGTGCGGCGTGACGCTATGGCTTGTGATGCGTGTCTTATTGAAGGTTATTTTCAAGACACGCTTGAGTCATTTTTGTTTACGCATCCAGGCCAGTTCAGATTCGTGCATATGGATGCTGATTTATATCAGCCTACTAAATATGTTTTGAGTACATTGATGGATTGGCATAGACTATTGCCAGGCTCAGTTATACAGTTCGATGAAATGTTTTATGTCAAGCCAGATGATGGACGTTGGTATTGGGATGAATATAAGGCTTGGACAGAGTTTGTATACAGGTATAACATCAAGTATGAGTGGATAGGATCCTACACTCAACGAGGGGCTGTTATGTTGTGGGAGGTAGGGAATGAGTGACTATAACCAATTTGATTGTCACCGCAGATTCATCTCGGCCGACAATGGATCGGTTGTGGACAATTTCTGGGATGCATTGCCCTCAGACAAGATGCTGACATTGGATCCAGATTATGTGTTTCCGGTGTTTGATATAGGCACATATCGTACCTTGTTCAGTGAGGTGGACGTGGCATTGCCTTTTGATGCGCTTACTGACAAGGAACTGGAGTTGGTGAAACTGCCTAACGGTTCTAATGAATGTAGCAAGGCTGAGTTGATTAAATGGTGGGGTGATGCTATAGTCGATCATATATATAAGGCTTGGGATCCTACTAAATTTCATTTAGTGTTTCACAGCAGTGGGTGGGACAGCCGTGCGGTGTCTGGGGCTGTGTGGCGGGGTGTAAGGGAAGAGTTAGGTTGGGATTGGGATTGGGATGACGTGCTGTTTGTATGTATAGGGCCAGAGAGTGACGAATTCAAGTGTATTATGGAATACGAGGGTTGGGAAGACTATCAGTATGTGGCAGTAACTGATATGATTAGCCATTATGATAGGTGTTTGGATTTTCACGATGCTTGGCAGTGGTTGAATGGCCCCATCAACCTTGGATATAATATGAATTGGGTGTTGATTGAGCATTTGCAGCGCGAGGGATTGGTGCCTGAGCATGATGATGACATCCAACTATTTACCGGACGCAATGACGTAGTGTTTGAAGTTAGTGCTGGATCTGATTGTACACTTAAACGAGATTATCTTCACAACTACAGCGCTGTTACCAGTTCTGTGTTGTACAAGGTTGACGATTTGGTGTTGCCTCTTATGTCGTATGATGTGGTGCGCACGTTGGCCACATCCACAGCGCGTGTGGGTTATGCCTCCATGCGTCGAGATCTGGTGGCTTACATGGATGAAGGTCTGGCCAAGTTCAATCGCATTCAAGATCCGTTCCCAACTATGGAAATAGGGCAGCATGAGCGAGCGATTCAGGATTACAAGGAATCGTGGTATGGTCAGAATGTGCATCCATCGTTGAAATCATCATCCGCTATATTGTCATATGATGAGTGGTGGAGCAGATGGACGTGTGCTGTTATTGTGGAGCACTTGTTGGAAGAAGGCTATGACATCACAATTGGCTAAGGTTGCATTGGTGTGCCCTTCTTTGAATCTGTGCAGGGCGCAAGATACGTTAGTTAAGGCTGAACATACAGCAGGCGTGCCTGTGGAGTTGATCGCATCGCATGACAAACATGGTGAAGGGTTTACTAAGGCAGTGAACAGAGGATGGCGTGCGGCATTGGATGTTGACGATGTCACGCACTTGACTGTAATCAATGACGACACGCACCCTGACCGGATTGAGACAGGATGGCTCAGGCGATTAGTAGAGGCTTTGGAAAGTCACACCAATTTTGGAGTATGCGGGCCAAGTGGCCCATGTCGCACGGATCCTCAGAAGTCAGGCAAGCCTGGAATGCCTAAGCGTGTGGTAGGTGTCCAGCCCTATAGTCTAGCATTTTTCATGGTGGTTATGAAGCGCCAAGTGATGGATGATGTAGGGTTGTTGGACGAGAATTATATACATTATGGCAGTGATAATGACTGGTGCCATAGGGCTGCCAAGGCTGGTTGGCGCGTGGTATGGGTGCAGGATGTGTATATGCCTCACGATGTGGGATCTATCAAACATGAGTGGCGTGCACATGATAGATCACTATACCTTAACAAATGGGGTTGATGATGCCTAAGTTGGTGGTGTACACAGCCCTGTATGGTAATTACGACACATTGCGAGATCAACCACACAACCCTGACGTGGAATATCGTTGTTATGGTGACACGCCACAGCCATCCAAGACCTGGAAGTTCATTAAGCAGAATAGGCATCAACCGACAGTGGTGAGGGATGCTCGCAGGGTGAAGACATTAAGTCATTATTATGTGACTCAATGCATGTATTGTACTTGGATGGATACTAATTTGCTGTTGTGGGATGACCCACTAAAGATTTGCGAGAAGTATTTGAAGGATGCGGATTTTGCCTTGTTCAGACATCCACATCGTGATTGCATATATGATGAAGTAAGAGCTTGTATAGAATACCGCAAAGACAAACCAGAGATTATGAAACGCCAGGTGGAACGTTATAGGGCAGAAGGGTATCCAGAACATGGTGGTTTGGCATCTACTGGTTTCTTGCTCCGCCGTCAGACAGAGGCTGTGATAAGGTTCAATGAGATGTGGTGGGCGGAGATTGAAAATGGTTCGCATCGTGATCAATTGAGCCTGCCTTATGTGCACTGGAAGACTGGCCTCAAGTTCTCTGTCATACCTGGCAGCATTCGCACAACTATGGATTTGCCGTCTTATTTGCATAAACCTTATAAGGGTTGAGTATGCCGCTACTATCTATCGTGACCCGTTGCTATAAGCGTCCTAAGGCATTGAAAATTAACCAGGCATCTGTACTATCTCAAAAAGATGGGGATGTAGAGCATATGCTTATTGTGGATGATGAGGGACGCGGCACGTTCTGGGCTAATTGCTCGTTTTACCGCAACCATGATAAAGTTCATGGTGACTATGTGTTCATAATGGATGATGACGACTATCTGGCGTATGATGGATTTGTAGGGCATTTGCGGGAGATTGTGGAGCGCTATCAGCCTGCTATTATCATGGTCAAGGCAGAGGCTGCCGGACGCATATTGCCTACGGACTTGGTGTGGAAACAAGAGAGATACCCTGTGGTTGGGCAAATAGGTTCCGGCAATTTTGTGGTGCGAGCAGATCTGTGGCACAAGCATATTGAGGCATTTTGCCAGCCTGTGGCTGGTGATTATACTTTTATATGTGATGTGTTTGACGATGTTGGTAATGGGGAGATCTACTGGTTCGATAAAGTGTGCTTGCGTGCGCAAAGGGTGAGTGATGGAGCACCAGAGCATTCATGATGAGTATGTAGCTGGTTTGGACGCTAGATTGTTGACTATAAATTTGTGGTCAACAGGCCAGAACTTCTTGGGCCATAATGTAGCCCAACGCCCTGTAGACTTATTGTTGTGGGACAGGTTTCTTCAGCGACGCACCAGCCTTAAAGCCATCGTGGAATTGGGCTCCGCAGCATTTGGCCTGTCACTGTTTCTAGCATTGCAGGCCAAACAGCGTAGTATGGTTTTCAAGACATTTGATTGCGTGCCTAATGATAATATACATACTCCATTGTCTAGGATGGTAGGGTTGGAGGATGACTTTGTGTTAGGTGATGTGTTTGGTGACACTAGGCAGAAGCTGATGGGTATGCTGACTAAAGAGTTGCCGCATCCATTGCTTCTATTTTGCGATGATGGAGACAAGCCTCGTGAGTTCCGTGAGTTTGTGCCTTATATGCATGCAGGAGACTACGTTGGGGTTCATGATTGGGGTATTGAGATAAACGCGCAGGACGTGCAGATCTTTGGTGATGCTGTGGTTCCGTTGTATTGGCGCGAGTGGGCTTCTGTAGGTAGCATAACGCGCTTTATGAAGGTGACACGATGCCCTTCCTCTCAATCGTGACACGTTGCTATAAGCGTCCCAAAGCGTTAAGGCTTAATGTCGTGTCTGTGGCTAAGCAGACAGACCGCGATTGGGAGCAAGTGTTCATTACGGATGATGAGGGACGCGGTCTGTTGTGGGCTAACAAGAGTTTATATCTCAATAGGCACCGTGTTAAGGGTGACTATGTATTAATATTAGATGATGATAATATACTATATCACAACAAGGTTGTAGAGCACTTGAAGGCAGTTGTGGCGGCACATGATCCTGACATATTGATAGTAAAATTACATCAGATCAAACGCTTATTACCTACAGATGAAGTGTGGGGTAAGCAGCCAGTCTTTGGGCACATAGACACTGGATGTTTCGTTGTCAGGCACGATGTATGGGTTGACAATATTATATTGTTTGGGCAGCCATATGGGGGTGATTGTGCATTTATAGGTGGGTTGTTTGCCCAGATAGAATATAATGGATGGAAAGTGTGTTGGCACGATGAGGTCATGACAGCTATACAAAGAGTAAGTTATGGCAAACCAGAGTGATTGGGATGAGGTAAGACCTAATGTATATATGTTGGTTAGGTCTGAGCATGTCAAGCCTGCTCCTATTATTGCAAGGTCTTCCAAACCGCGCAAGACGTTGCACCGTGATAAGCCTGGAGTGAGGCAGCGCACAACCGGCAAATTTGCGTCCATATCTGTAGTGATGATGACTCACAACCGTGGCGGATTGAGATTGCGCAATACATTGGATTCCTTGTTGTGCCATCAAAGCTATTTGCCTAAGGAAGTTGTGGTTGTAGACACATCTACAGATAATGACATAGCCAATGGCAATAAAGGCATCGTTGCTCTTTATCCTAATGCTTATTGGGTGCGCAAGAAGCGGTCAGTGTTTAGCAAATCTTGGGCATTGAATTATGGTATAAGATCTTGCACAAAGTGCTCCACATTTCTAGCCTGTATGGACGTGGATGTGATGTTAAGTAGTGGGTTCATCAAGACAGCCATTGATATATTGAGACAGAGCAAGGCTTTTTTACTAGTAGATACTTACTTGGCCCCCAGGAACATAGACATAGATCCATTTGATAATTGGCCTGTACTATTGAGGATGTGCACTAAGGCCAAACCGCGTGGGCCTGGATCCTTTCAAGCTTGCGAACGTAGATGGTGGTTCAATACACATGGATATGATGAGAGATTTAGTGGCGGCTTAGGCGGTATGGATGACGATATATGGGTGCGTGCCAAGAAATCTGGATTGAATATAGTGTGGATACCATCTGATAAAGCACAAGCGGTTCATCAGTGGCACGAGCGTTCTCCATTGAAAGGCAGGACTAGCCACTTGTTCAGCCATGATCCTAAAGTTGTAGTTAACCCTAATGGGTGGGGCAAATAGGAAACGGTTTAGTATAGCGAGGCTAACAGTTGACCGCTGGGCAGGTTGCCGGAAGCCAAGGGTTCGAATCCCTTGGCGGCGGTCAACTGTTAACCTCAAAGAAAAGGAGTGCTGTGAACTGGTCTACAATTGCTTGCTTGATCCCGACCTATAATAGACCTGACATTCTGCCAATGACTATTAAGTTGCTGGATGAGAATTTGGGCTATCCTGGCCGCATCGTGTACTTTGTTGGTAATGATGGGGATATAGATGTTGCCCCTGTTTTGGTTGAGACGTTAAGTGAGGACATCAGGGAGAGGCTACAAATCATATGTGGCCCACGGCGTGAGAATGGCAGCGGCGGATTGGGTGATAATCTGAACAAGTTGTTAAGAGTGACCGCTAATTATCACATAGACTATCTGCTACAAATGGATGATGATCATTGGTTGATTAAGCCTATAGATTTAGTGCCCCATGTAATTCAACTGATGGATGATGGGGCTGGCTGGATACGGCTAATGGGCATTGGCTCACACCACTATACAGCCACGCTTGAAGGTAATTATTGGTATGTGCATTGGGATAGCGAGGGGCCGTACAGCTTGTATATCCCATCTAATCGTCCCCATTTAAAGCACAGAAGGTTCCACGACTTTTATGGGTACTATCCTGAAGGTATGAAGTTAGGAGAGACTGAGGAGAGCTTTTGTCACCAATGTCGCAGGGCGTGGAGGACTGCTACAGAGAATGACAATCCGCCCAGTGTGTTAGTGCCATTGAATAACAATTCAGAATCTGCCTGGATGCATGTAGGTGTATCCTGGCAATCCAAAGGAGAATGAGATGCCACAGTTGGAGGAGCTATCCATCGAGGTTACCAATGAATGCCCTATGATGTGTATCCATTGCTCATCCGGTTCCAGCCCCAAACGGTTGCCTGATGAGATCTCAGTGGAGCTACAATTGGATTTGATTGAGCAAGCACGGGATATGGGCGCAACTGTGCTGAGCCTGAGTGGTGGGGAGCCTTTGGTGTACCCTCACCTTATGGAGCTGGTGCGAAAGGCTGAACGGTGGGGTTATGATCGCATCCTGTTGTACACTACTGGCCATACGCACGAGCATCGTTGGGTGAATCAGCACCCTCTTGTGAGTAGGTTGTTAAGCGTGCGCAATTTGACTTGGATATTCTCGCTCCATTCTGCTAACCCTGCGGTTAATGACCACATCATGAACCGTGAGGGTGCTACTAATCACATCAAGGACTCCGTATCTTGGTTGGTGAGCCAAGGTGCCGATGTTGAGATTCACATGGTGCCAATGAAAATCAACTTCACCAGCATTGCTGGCTTGCGCCAATGGTGCTCTTCTATAGGTGTGAGTAAGATGAGTTTGCTGCGGTTTGTGCCCCAAACACGTGGTGCGGCCAACAAGGACGCATTGCTGATGGACGTGCCTGATTTCTCATTGATGCAGGCCATTATGCATATTCAGACTACCATGTCCGCCAGCCCTACAGACCTGCGACTAGGATGCCCGATTGACTTCAGACACTCTCTTGGATTGGTGTCGGAGAAACAAAAGCCATGCCATGCTGGTGATGATCTTATTCTTGTGCGGCCAGATGGTGCTGCCCATCCTTGCGCTGCTTGGAAGTCTTTGCCGTCTGACGCCAACGTGCGGGACTACAGCCTGGAGAGCATTTTCAATGATAGTACGGTGTTCCAAGCCGTACGTCACTTCAAGTACGACAGGGGATGGGATCGCATCGAGGGATGCAAGGATTGTAAGTATGTGGAGAGTTGTATGGGTGGTTGCCCTGCTCAACGTCTTCATGCCTATGGCAAGAAGCTGGATGCGTTGTTTGCCGCCCCTGGCGATCCATTGTGTCACATGGTGAGGGGTAATGTCTGAGCTATTGAAACATATCACTGGCCACAACCCCAAGACTAGAATCATCACTCTAAGCAATCAGTCGGCTTTGAGCAAGGTCACGGAGTTCGTTCCAACCGGTTGCCCGCCACTGGATTGGATCATGGGTGGGGGCGTGCCGGCAGGGCGCATAACGGAGATCTATGGTGACACTTCAACAGGCAAGACGCTTCTGGCTGAGCATATTCTGGCCGAGACGCAGGCCATGGGTGGCACTGCCGTATTGCTGGATACTGAAACAGCCATTGATCAGCATTTGGCTGAGACCATAGGCATAGATATAGAAGAGTTGCTGTACGCTAATCCTGAGACTATTGAGGATGTATACAAGACCATACAGGAGTTTATCGAAGCCAAGCGCGAAGTTGATCCTGATGGGCTAATGACAATTGTGTGGGATAGTGTAGCTGCTACATCCTCAGAGGAAGAAGTTGAGAAGGTCAGGAAGGAAGGCTTGGGTGCCCGCACGGTAGCCACGCATGCTCGGCTCATATCCAAAATGTGTCGGGTGATGAGACGTGAGGTAGCATCAGAGCGCTTGGCATTGGTATTGATAAATCAAACACGCCAGAAGATCGGAGTTTTGTTTGGGGATGACAAGAGTACGTTCGGTGGCCGAGCAATTGGGTACTACTCATCTGTTAGGCTTGAATTGGCGCAGCGTGGTCAGATCAAGGATCATGGGGATGTGATAGGCATTAAGGCTAGAGCATATGTGGCCAAGAACAAGGTGGCTCCACCATTTGGCCAATGTACCATACCTATATTGTTTGACGTGGGTATAGACGAGCCTGGGGCCATGTTGGAATGGTTGAAGTCCCAAGACGTTATCACTACTGCTGGGGGATGGCATCGCATAACTTTGGATGGAGAAGAGCACTCATTCCAACGCCCATCTTGGCCTGAGTTGTATCTCAAACACAGGTCTGAGATACTGAGTTGGATGTTTGATACGGAGGACACTAATGAATTTGATTGATTTGCTCAGGGTTGTGGCATCTTCCAGGACACGCATCAATGCCATGGCCATGACGTTCGATGGCGTTTACTCTTATCTGGATGATAATTTGCCCGTGGCGTTGGAGCATGATGCCGAGTTCATGCATTATGATCAGGCAGCATTGGCCAATAACATTGCAAGTAATCTTAAGCGTGTGGCAGAGCTTATGGATAGTATGGTGGAGGCATTGAACGAGGAGCAAAAGCTGGAGAGCACCTCGCACTGACGCATGGGGGCCATACAGAAGATGGAAGCGTCACAAAGATCAATTGTATCCACCTAAGTGTAAGTCTAGCAAGGATGAAGATGAATCTGATAATCGACGGGACGAATCTGGCTCACAGGGCACGTCATGCGTATGACCTGTCTTACAGGGGCAAGGATACGTCAACCACATATGGCGTGATGCGCATGTTGGCGGCTTTAGTGAGGAACTACAACCCCTCATCCGTGGTATTTGCCTGGGATGGAGGTACACCTGGCTTCCGGCGCAGGCTCGTTCCTGAGTACAAATCCAAGCGCAAGCATGAGGAAGATCCAACGTGGCTGGAGTTCTTGGCTCAATTAGGTGAGCTTGAGAAGATCTTGCCATACACTGGGGTGCTTCAGGTTAAGCGCAGAGGCATAGAAGCTGATGATATCATGGCCCATGCGGCTCAGATGCTGACAGGTGATAATTTGATAATCACTACAGATGATGATCTGCTACAATGCGTGGATGACGCCACATCTGTGTTCAAGCCTGGAGGCAAGAAGGGCACTATCTATCGCATGTCTAATTTTGAGGATAAAGTAGGCTGGCCACCATTCAAGTTCGTATTGAGTAAAGTGTTGCAAGGTGATAGTAGTGATAACATCAAGGGTGTTTTTGGCATTGGCCCCAAGACTGCTCACAAGTTGTTACAACATGACAATGTGTTAGAAGCTGCCTCCCCCAAACTTAGGGATAGGATTGAAAAGTTCATCGAAGATGGGTCATACGTCAAAGCCTACGGGGCAATAGATCTAAGCCATGATAGAGCAGGTGCTAGATTGACTATATTGCGTTCCAAATGGCATCCAGCTCATGTCAAACGTTTGTATAAGTGGTGTATAGACAGGGGTTTTGTTAGCATTATTGAGCAAGAGAGCCTGAGCGTATTCGGGCGTTTGCGGGAGCCACAGTTTGATAAGTTGTTGCGTCGCACTCCATTGGTATGGGATTATGGCAGAGCAGAACATTGATGACGGTTTTGATCCTGACAAGGCTAGTGAGAGCTGTGCTGCTTTGAAAGCCTACTTGGAATACATCCAGTGCATAGAAAGAACGTACGAGGCTGTGCTAGGCTATTTAAGCCTTGCCCTAGAAAGTTATGAAAGGAAAAACGATGGATAACCATAAGCCAGAATCTGAGATGGATAACCCTAAGCCAGAATCTGAATCGTTTATCACATCCAAGACCGCTGTGGATAAGTGGCCTGTAATATCAGTAGGTGATGAGGTGGTGGTGGGTGACATGCTATTCGTCATCCAAAGGCTGAATGCTTCTAGCGTAGTGATAAGGCCACAGGTAGACGGTATGAGAGCCAAGGACGCTATGGCAGTGTTGCGCAAAAAGGCTGCAGATGGGTAAACGCTCCAAGGAGAAGGGTGCTGCATTCGAGCGCAGAATATGTAAAATCTTAGGTGACGCTTACGGCATAGAGCTGCGCCGCACACCTTTGAGTGGTGGATGGGCTCAACACTATGATGATGTAGCGGGTGATGTGGTGGCTGTCAAGGGCACTTTTCCTTACTGTGTGGAGTGCAAGAAGGAAGAGGGTTGGAAGCTGGAGAGTTTGCTTACAGACAGCCACGCCTGGTTCGATGCTTGGTGGATGCAAACAGTTAATGCTTGCCCATCTGGGCAAGTGCCATTGTTAATATTCTCCCGCAATTACATGCCCGTGTTTGCAGCATCTAATTGCGAAGATCTACTATCAGATTTGAGGTATGGTAATATAGATGTGTCTTATGCGATAATTGAGGACATAGCTATCATGTTATTAGATAATTTTATTGCTTGGGACAAGGAAGAGTTATGAAATTAGTGTTAAAAGGCAAATCTCCAATAGTGGTCATAAATAGTACTACCAATGATGATTGGATAAAATCCTTGCCTGGACACTCTGACGAGGTAGACGTAATTGACGCATCGGCTACGGTTGGCGTTGAGAAAAAAGGCATCAGGTTGGTGAAGGGCCATGATAAAGAAGCTGAAACTTAGGCTTGGTGAGAAAGGTGGTCCAGGCTCCGGTAATTGGGGACATGCGGGTCGTCCTGGGCTAGTGGGTGGTAGCTCTAAGCGCAGCGTACATTTTGGCCCTGGGGATGCTGGTGCTTGGGGTGAAGATTTGAATGCTTTCATGGATGAGCGCACTCCCGAATATGGTGATTGGCGTCGTGCTAGTCACCGTATTAGAGCTGTAGTGAAGTCGCAAATCACCGATGAGCTTTGTGAACGCACAGGCTTAGACAGGGAATTGGTACGTGATTTTATTAAGCAATGGGCCCATTCCAGTAATGATTCAGATATGCGCTCCTTGTCCATTCAGGAGGCAGCCGCAGAGGAATTGGGTGTTGAGTTGAGTGATTGGCAAAAGGCATCCATAGAGAAAATATTGGATGTCAGTTGGATGGATGAGCAATACTCGCATTGGCCCAAAGAAACACTAGACAAAGCCAAGGCTGATTATTTCAATCGACTTGATCGCAAGCCCTTGATGCCAAGAGAGCAAGAACGCCAGCTTGTGCGTGCTATGTATGATTATACTCAGGAGGAGTTGGCCAAGGCAGGCTACAAGCCTGATGATACTATAGAAGTGTACCGTGGCGTTACATATGGTGACACCAAACCTGATTTTGGTGAGAGTGATGTAATTAACTATAAAGGCAATGCCATTGAATCTTGGAGTGTAGGAGAGCAAGTGGCTGATGCATTTGCTGCTGGTGGGGGTGAGTTGGGCCCAATTGACCCGATGGGAATATTGGATTATGGGGCAACAATATCTATGAATGTGCCGGTCAAGAATATAATATCTACAGCTCATACAGGGTTTGGGTGTTTAAAGGAGGGCGAGGTTATTGTGGCTGGTAACGTGCCTGGCTCCAAAGGGTTTGTAAATACACTGTTTGAGCCACCTACCCAAGAAGAGATTGATGAGTACATGAACTTGACAGGTGCGAGTGAAGTGATAGATTATTGGACTTAATATGGATGACAAAGCATTAGCTGGCCCAATATCCCCAGAGACAGAGATACGCACTCATCCAGATGGTCAGGATTGGGTGTATTATGCTGGCCAACCTATTGTAGAGCTTGGCCGCAAGCGTGCGCTGCCTGATGAGCATTGTCATCCTGAGCCTGGGTACACTGTAGGGCGTTGTAAAATGATAAAGCGCAATGGCGAACGTTGCCGCAACCCTGTGCGCAAGGGTTGGACAGTGTGCCATTACCATGGTGCTGGCTTCCCTTCTAACCCTGGAGGTTTGAACAATAAGCAGATTGTCTCAGGGCGTCACACACCTCATCTGCCTTCCAGGCTTGTGGAAACATACCTTAACTACGCTAACAGCCCTGAGCATCTCAGTATGGCTGATGAGTTGGCCTTGCTAGATACGCGCATGGCAGAGCTGCTGACCAGGCTAGACACGTCAGACGTGAAGCGTGCTTGGTTGAAAGTGAGACATGCACGCCAATTGTTGAACGGGGTTGACTCGGATGATAAACGTTTGGATGATGCCATAGGTTTGTTAGATGAGGCTACGGGCATCAAAGGTGAGGACGCTGAGATATGGGATGAGATATGCGCTATTGTGGAGGAAAGACGCAAGGTTGCTGATTCAGAGCGCAAGCGTGTGACTGATGCTCAGCAAGTCATGACCTATGAGAAGGCCAATATGCTAGTGGCTTTTTTGATGTCTAGTGTCCAAACCCATGTCCAAGATCCACAGGTGCTGCGTGCCATAGCTGATGATATGAAGCGTGTTACTCTGTAAGCGGTTTAGTATAGTAAGTGGTGGGGGCAACGTGCCTCCTTAGGATAACCTGCAACGGGATTTGGACATCTGAATGCTTGTACTACTACTTGCCCCCACCACTACACAAGGTAATTATAGCTATTGTAGTAGGTGCAGACTTTAATGTGAATCGGGAGGAGTTGCAGTTATGCCAGATCCAAAGCCAGAACCAAAACCAGAAGAAGTAAAAGAAACGGAGTCCGCCCAATATGTGGATCGCCATCTTCACTACATCGAAGACATCGACAGCGAGGGAGGTCACCATGGCGATTGGATAAAGATTGAGGAGAATAAAGATGAAAGATCTTGAACATTCCGGCCATATAGACGAGGATCAGTTCTACAGCATCGCACTAGGTGTCTTGATTGGCGGAGTGGCCGTTCTGGTAGGATTGTTGCTTGGCGTGATTGTGGGCCGACTCGGTTTGTTGGAATTGATTCTGGGGATGTGAGGTAACATGAAAGATCCAGCTGTAGGATTCTCGGCAAGGTTCCTGTTGTATGTGCTGATTCTAATAGCAATAGCAGGTGTAGGAATTGCCATATTTGATTTCTTGGGTCATCAGATCTTTGGCCCTGTGTGGGTGTGGTGATGACAAAACACAGAGACGATTACAGGTTGGTCAACGTCAAAGGTTCAGGCATTGGCGTGATAGAGCCTGACACCTGGGCACGGATGCCAGAGGAGCTGAAGACTGAAAACCATATTGAGGTTCTTGCTACGAACGAGGAAGTTGTCATCAGAGCAGCCTACCATTCTCATCCAGATAAGTACAACTGGAGGGACTCTGGTCATATAGCACCTAAGAATAAGAAATAGAAAGTGAACGATGACGGGAGGTAAGTGTGATGCCCAAGTTTGATCCTTATGATAATCCTGATTATACGATTATAGCGGCGGAGCCTGGTACGCCTGAGCATGATGCTATGTGCGAGTTCTACAACGAGGGCAACTATGGGTTTGGTGGATTGTTGATGAGGCTGGCGCTGATTCTGCTTCTTCTACCGCTTGGCACAGCATGCATATGCGCACTAATGGGAGATCCAGAACTAGTGCGACAAGTGTTAGGAATGTGATATGACCTGCCCATCTAGACCCAACTACACTGGGTTGATATGCGTGGTTCTAGGCCTCATTTTCATATGCTGCATGGCCACCATTGCTGCACCAGACACAGTGCTAGACCTGATATTTAACCTGGTCGTAAACTGGTGACATAGGAGAGTTTGCTCAGATTTGGGGGAGATTGATGTTCAAGAACTGGAACTTCGATTGGGAAGGAATCAAGAGCTGCGTGCTTGTTCCTATTGCTCTCGTTCTTCTCATGATCCTAATTGGAATGGTGCTAGGAAAGTGTAGCTAATGGGTGAATGCTAGTGAGTAATGTCAAAGGCTACAATCCTGTAGGTGGATGTGGGTGTCTACTATTTGTATTGTGTATTACCGCTGTGCTAGCAATGTGTGTAGTTAACAGCATGAGGTGATTTATGGACTACCTATTGGTGTGCGACGATGAGACTGCCAGACTATTGCAAGAGGCTTTGAACGGCCACAAGATCAAGGTAGTGCCTAAGGTTGAATCATTGGGATTCCAACATCCTGAGGGTTCTCCTTTGCGTGAGATCAAGCGTGACGGCACTCCCACTTCCCAAATGGACAAACATGGACATAGACGGTAGTGACGAGTATGTGGAGTTCCCTGACTTCGAGGAATGGTTAGGCTTGAGGTATGGTATGCCGAAGCAGGGAACTGCAGAATATAATGTTCTGAAGCGTTTTGGGCACCGTGTCTACTTGGACAGAGCGTATCCTGAGATATTCTGCCAAACCGGAGTTTCTAAGCGGGATATATGGGGTTGGCAGCATCACTTGTACCGTTGGTACTGTGTAAGGCTAATGACCGGAGATGATGACGAGGTTGACGAGGATGCGCTCCTCGCACTTTTAGAGACAGCCCCTGTATATTATGTGCTTAACGACATCTCCGTGCCCGGAGTCACGAATATCGCGGTCAACACTAAGTGCGTGCCTGTGTGGTGGGATGGGGGCAGGGCTGTTGTGCTGTTTTGCATAGGAGATGACTTAGTACTAGCAGAAGTGCCGCAGGCTGATCTGAAAGAGACTGACAGCACTTTCAGATCTTGGGAGGATATAGAGTGATGGATGGCAAGTCTGTATACGCATTTCTAGCGGATCCTGCTAATCGTGTGGTCAACAATGATTTGTATAATTTGGCCAAAGATTGGGCAAGGCGTGCGCAGAGTTTAGACACTACACCCACTCAGCACGAGACAGAGGAGCTGGCTGCAGCCTGTACGGCTGTGCTGGCAACAGTGCCTTATATGTATAAAGATTCAGACGAACTGGATGAGGAGTTCCTATAGGTGCGCGACAATCACTCACTAGGCGAGATCGTCGTGGCATTGATTATAGTCACAGCCACACTGATAGTGTTGGCCGTGTTGTCGCACGGCGAGATACGTAAACATACAGATCCAAGGTGGGTGAGTGCGGCTGCCGACATCATACAAATGGTCATACTTATGTATATAGGCAGCTGGGTGTGGCGTATATCTCACAACTTAGATGCCTTGTTGGCCATACTCAGTGGTGATGCATCACATCTAAACCCTAACTTGACTGGGTTGGTTGCGCTAGCAGTCCAGAAGTTCAAAGAGGCAGCACAAGAGCTGGAGGATAATCTCAAAGATGGCGGGAAAAAAGACTAACGTATGCAAAGACATAAAGCAATGTCCTGTATGTGGTGGTACACATCCTAATTTGAGCCTTGCCCCATTGCCTGAAGGTGCAATGATGGAGGATTATGGCTGGAGTGAGGAGGTAACGCATTGGGGTATATGCCCAATGACCAATTCTATTATCCAAGTGAAGGTAGAAGAGGATGGGGGAGATGAGGCCTGACGACAACGAGAAGGGCCCATTGGTAACCTACTATGAAGATCTGGCAGGTGTTACCATCATTGACGTGGCCACTATTCCTGCTGAAGTTCCAAGGCAATGCAAGACATATGTTTTGCTAAAGGGCAGGGATAGGGAAGGCAATCCTGTACGATTTATGCTGGCAATGGTTGGGGTTAAGAGTGCTTGTCCTGACCATGGCGATATGCTGGATGATATGATTGATGGTATTGACTTCTTTGCCCTGCAAGAAGTAAGGCAAAGGGAGCGTGGGCAGGCATTGAACAGCTTGCGCTTGCTAAAGGAGCAAGACGGTGAAGGCTGAGGAACCGCTTTCAGAGAAGGTTCTGCGCATAATGTGTGTCAATGGTACCATATACACGCGATCAAAGCGTTCCAATTGGGACAAATGGGCTGTGATATTGATGATTATATTGGTTGTGGCCATAATTGTAGTAAACGCTATTAGCAAGACGTTTATTTAGTAAATATGGGAGCAAGCTATGAGGCCTATAGATTTTGAAGATGCTCAGGAAACGTTAGCCCAAGAATTTGTTATAAGCGAGATCCAACGGGTGATCAACGAACATGAAGCACGCAAGCGTTTTGAAATGATCAAAGCACGCAAGCGTTGGGAGCGTCATTGGCGCACACGTCTGTCCAAATGGCTAAGGTCTGTGGCGCATCATGTAGCGTTGCCGGAGCCGCCTGAGTGCTAGATATAGAAGCGTTTCAACAGCCTGACCAGCCTGACTTGGCTAACAGGCTAATACAAGAATGGGCGGACAAGCTCACATTTGGTGGCCCTATAGATGCTAATAACCCTATAGAGTCACCTACTGAATGGATACAAACCAACTTCCTGATTGACAGGCCAAGGGAGCCGGTTACAGGAAGAGTGTTACCTAAAGGACCAATACGTCTGGCAGAGTATCAAGCCAGGGTTGTAGAAGAAGCGCTACGGCGTGACGCTGACGGCAAGCTCATTTACAATACAATAGTGTGGTCAGAGCCAAAGAAATCAGGCAAGACGGCTGTAGCAGCAGGCGTAGGTATGTATATGGGACAGACTAATGAGGCCTGCCACATATACTGCCTGGCTAATGACGGCAAGCAATCCCAAGACCGCATATTCAATGCAATGGCCAGATCTATCCAGCTACATAATAAGCTTGGTGGATGCTATGTAGGGCTGAAAGCCACATACTCTCCGCCTACGATAGTCTTGCCCAACCGTACTAAGATTGAAGCTATCCCGTGCGACGCAGCGGGCGAAGCTGGATCAGAACCATTGATGACGATATGGTCAGAGCTGTGGGGCTATGCTCAGAAGCACAAAGAGCGCATTTGGACAGAGTTGACTATACCTCCTACACTTCACGGCTACGCAATGCGTTGGGTTGAGAGTTATGCAGGCTATGAGGATGAATCCACCACTCTTTGGAATCTATATGATGTAGGAGTCAATCATGGCAAGCGGCATCCCCATTTCTCTGAGTTGCCTGTATATGTGAATGAGGCTGCCAAGCAACTGACATTTTGGTCTCACGAGCCCAGGCAGCCTTGGCAGACTAAAGACTACTATGCTGCTGAATCGCTGTTGCTGACACCTAATGAGTTCACGCGTATTCACTGCAACCAGTGGATCACATCTGTGACCTCATTGTTTGAGGACATTATCACTTGGGACAAGTGTGCTAACCCTAATATTGCCAGACCACTGTTGCCAGGAGATGATACCCCACTAGTACTAGCAATGGATGCAGCCTACGCCAATGATTGTGCGGCTATTGTGGGAGTGACACGTCATCCAGATGATGAGTGGGATGCTGAGCACAGACGTGTCATAGAACGTGTAGCATTGGTTTGGGAACCGCCCAAAGGTGATAAACTCAATTTTACCCTTACTTTAGAGCCAGCCATCATTGAGCTTTGTGAGGAGATGAACGTTTACACAGTTGTGTATGACCCATACCAGCTACACAAATTTGCCACGGATATGATGATGCAAGGCATTGCCCCATTCAAAGAGTTTTCGCAGGCTGGTAGGCGATTGCGGGCAGACAGACAGTTTTACGATATGGTCATCCATCGTCATTACATACATTCAGGCAATGACGATATGAGACAGCATGTACGCAACTGTGCCAAGAAGGAAGAGGGCAAGAACTTGAGATTAGTCAAGAAGTCACCCACTAAGCCCATTGACTTGGCCGTGGCCACATCAATGGCAGTGGATGAGTGCTTGAGGTTAAATATCTAGTATGAGTACTCCAGAGACTAAACACACAGGAAAGTTCCGCAGAGTAGGACGTCAATGCCGCCCGCCAGCACAACCACGCCAGCGCACTTGCAAGGGTTGTAATATTCCTATGGAATGGGTATGCACAGGCCACAATGACCGTACGGGCAAGGCATACGGATATTGGATTTGCCCTGAATGCGGAGAGACCAAATGAGCATAGTAATGATCACAATTCCAGACGAGGGCCATCCATTGCATATAGTGGAGTGGGATTCACCAGCAGTGTTTATATACGTCCCACGTGACAATCCAGACATCACTATAGAGCATACTACTGAAGGTGATAAGCTCAATTTTACCCTTGCTATAAAGCCGGCTATTACAAAGCTTTGTAATAGCCTGAGACATCTGATTTGCCTGGCACCAGAAAGGTCATAGAATGGATGAGCAAACACAATCCGTTGAGATTATTGAACCAAATTTAAGCGTTGATTGCCGTAATTGCGACATTGCTATGGAATGGGTGCCTACGGACATAGTTGATCATCCTGAGGACGTAGACGCCAAGTGTCGTATAGGGTATTATCAGTGTCCTGAATGCCAAAGGACCACATGGCTGATAACACCATACAATAATCCAGGTGCATATGGTATAGGAGAGGAGCCATTAGAGAATGGATGAGGAAGGACGAGACCCAAGAGTAGGAATGACTATAGGAGTAACAGCCAGTATAGGGAACTATCAATCCTTGAAAGTATCCGTATATGCGGAGATGTGCGTACTACCAGGGGAGACTACTACCCGAGCCTTGGACGTATTACAGAAGCATCTCCTACAGGAGCTATACGATCGTGCGAAGGAGATAGAAGGGGGCTTAAGGGATAACGGTATAGTAAGATAGATCTAAAGCAATAAGGTATAAGGCTAAAGGAGCTTATGTCTAGGGGCTTATAGGCTAACATATTTGTAGGGGGCAGAGCATCTCCTATAAGTCCTTAGGTATAGGCTCCTTTATAGTGTATATAGGGGAGAGGGATAGTATGTGGGGGAGGGGAGTGGGTACGGATATGTATGGGGGTGTAGGAGTATATGTAGTGATGGGATATGGGCATAGGGATGGAGGGAGTGTGTAGAATAGACAAATATCCCCCCTTGCCTCCCCTCTTGCTAAACGCTCCCCTAGCACTAGCTCCCTCCTATAGGAGCGCAGCACAACAGCCTATCAGTTAGCCATTAACTGATAGGCTTTATTTATAGCGCTATGTAATTGTACAGGCAATAATTATTGCCTGGCGCGCATGGCATGGGGTGGGGTGTGTTTGTATATTACTGTGGTCAGAACAACTCGGGAAAACTTTATACTTGCCAACCAATTTTTGAATACTGGCCCAAGCAAGTATTTATGGGGATATATGGGAATAGGTATAGGGGAGTATATACAGGGTGTACGTGCTCCCCTATACCTACGGGCACTGCCTACTCGTACCGCTCCAATAGACTATTCACAGCAGACCTTATAGAGTGGCCTTCAGCATGCCCTACTACTTCATGGAGGCTACTTTCCAAGAAAGCGTAGCAGTGTCCTTCACTACCTTCCACTACTACTCTGAGACTCCCATTCAGTACATCTTCCTCCACATAGCTACTCTTCTCCTCTTGGCGCTTTGGCCTATCTTCTTCTACCGCAGCTTCCCAACCAGCTTGCCAATCATCATGGGCAATCGTTCCTGGTTCATATGGATTATCCTGTCCACCATACCAATAAAACCGACAACCTTGCCTATAGGCTCTTGACTTCAAGCGTGACTTGTTCATAGTCCCACCTCCATGAGCTTGGCCAGCGCTTCCTCTGGACTGTCCTGCCATCCACTGCTACTGACAGCTCCGGCATGGTTGCGGCATTGTTGCGGCCATGAGAAGCGGTCATGAGAAATGGCCCAGGAGATGCTTGCTATGTACTTGTTGGCCGTCCCTATGGCCCCATTAGTTTGGCCACGGCGAATGCGAATAATGGCATCAGGACGTTCCGACATGGCATCGAGAATGGACTGACGCTTATTGGTGTCTACTACTGGATCCTCCAACTGGGACACGCGTGCATCCAACTTGGCCATCTCCTCACCTACCTTGTCATCCATAACCTCCATGCGATTACACACTTCATTTACATAGTCCTCCAAAATCTCGGAGGACTTCTTTAGATCCAAGAAGAGCTTGTCTACCTCCCGCAAGGTATGCTCCAACAGGGATACACGTCGGCCGAGCATGTTTAGGATCTGTACATTGTTGGCCCTGGCCTTGTCCAAGGCTGCCATGAGCTTGCGCACATCTTCCTTAGCTGACTCATGAGGCTGGATGTCTTCTATGATGGGAATAACGTAAGCCTCATGTCCATACTCAACTTCACCCCTATGATTGTCTTTGGCAAATGCGGATGGATCTGCCAAGATCTTATGAACGTATTGGCCAACGTCCTGCATCTGCACTGGCTGCTCCAGCTCGATCATAGCATACAGCTCTGGGTATAACTTCATATGCTTGCCGGGAACATAGTTCGTGATGCTGATGCTAGCCAACTCCCAACTATTTACTGGTGTGACGAATATGTAGTTGTCGTGCATTTTTGGTGCCTCCTTACCAACAGTCTGGTTCTCCAACGGCTGCCAAGCTTGGAAAGACAGCTTGGCAAACCTCATCCTCATGGGCGTGGATGCGCATGCCTTGTGGCGGAACATCCCCATCCCAATGGCAACGGTACAAGCGGTAGTGCAACTTGCCCTCAACGGATCGAACAACAATGGCCTTGACGATGAACAACATCTCATCTCCTGGCTCAATGTCATCTGGCGTTACCGTGTACGGATCTACAATCTTAGGCATCGTTCTCTCCTTCTCCTACACAATAGTTATACATACTGGCTCTGTACTCTGGTGAGCCGAACTCATATCCTGCTACGTATTGGTGATATACAAGCATAGTAGGTGGTATGTCAATGAACAGGAATACCAACGTGGCCGTGGTCAGATCTTGATCAATCGAAAATGGGTCGACAATAACGTCTACCAGTCCTTCAAACGTGATGGGCCCAACCTTGAAGTGGCAGCCTATGTAGCAATTTGATAAGTGTTCAAACAGCTCCAGCTCCCCTACCACTTGAAGCTCCCAACAGCTTTTCTTATTGCGTTGAGGAGGCCATTTGGCAGTATGACTGACATGTTTGCCAGCCAACGTCTTAAGTGTCTTGTAGGGCATGTCAACATCCTATATGCTTACTAGCCAATCACCCAAGATCTGACGTATGAGTCCGAACAGGTTGTCCAGATCTGCTGGGTATTGGACGCATCGGTTGGGGACACTGTAATCAGCCCATTCTTCCATTGGAAGGAAGTTCAACACAACTGATTGAAGTGTTCCATCACGACGATCTTGAATCTCATCGCACTTGCGTACATCGGTGGGATGTTCCATAACCCCATCCGATACAATCAGATCTAAGCGGTAGGCACCCGCATCGCCGTGGGTATTCTCCCATGATTCCAGTTCTTCCATGAGAGGATACATCCATGTATCTTGCCCATTCCATCTGCTTGGATATTGGGGCAATCTACTGACCGCAGTGCCTAATGGGTCATCTTCGTCCTCAAATGGGTGGTGATATTCTCCCCAGTAGTTTTCATCGGTTGACAACAACCGTACGTGCTTGCCATCCTCTCCACCTGCCCAAGTCCACAGGTTGACAATTAGGCTGTCATCCAGCAGATCCTTGCTGGCAGCGAACAAGCTGAGGTAAAGTGTGCGGATGACGGCCACTGACACGTCCGACAAACCATTATACACCATGGAATTGGATACATCCAGGCAAATATTGACTTGTAGCTTGATGCCCTTGGTAGCCCTAACTTCTTCGCCAAATCCGCCCTGCCCTGAGGCAGCGGCAACCGGGTCATCTATCCAGTCCCCATCGTACAGACCGTGGACTTCTCCCCAACCGATGGAGGCAGCCAGTTCTGACTGGAGGTACCCTGTGGTGGCTCTGGCTTCGTCTGCTAACAACTGCTGAGCCTCTACATGACGTTGATGGGCTAAGAGTGTTAGTTTGGCCTGCTCAGCTTGGCGCTTCTTCTCAACTTCATTCTCTGCATCCAAGAATGCCTGTCGTTCCTCCTCACTCATGGCCGCCAACATAGCTTCCCGCTTCTCACGTTCCTGCTTCTCACGTTCCTGCTCTTGGCGTCTTTCGCGCTCCCATCTGCGCTCGTCCTCCTTGGTCCAGGAGCGACGTCTTCCCTTTTTGATCTTGCGGTCTGTGTAAGGCATCAGTTTCTCCCGAATTGGACTGTCTGGGCCGTGCTCTTGAGTGTTTCCTTGAGCACCCTGGCCTCAGCCACATTGTCTACCATGTGGACAACGGACGCTTCGAGCGCATCCACTACGTCCTCCCCAGCTTTGACCAACGTGATCGCATCCATGAGCCTTCTGGGAGTAATCTGGTAACGACAACGCCCCTTCTTGTGTTGTTCCCAGCAGGCTATGCCATACTCCACCACCAGGTTGGTCCAAGCCTCTCCCTGTGGCATACCATTGGCTTCTAGCAGAAGTGATAATCTGTAGGCTGAAGGGAACTCCAGCTTGATAGGGAAGAAGCGGTCTTGGAGTGCTGGGGGCAGTGGCTTGGTGCCTACCAGACCTGGGTTGTAGGTGATGAATAACCGGAAGTCCGGGTGAACTGGAGCACTCTTGCCGTAAAAGCTCACCTGGAAGGGTGGTGCCAGCTGGTGGTTGAGGTACATAAGTGCATCCGGTTCGGCTGCGTTGATGTCATCAATCTTGGCCCACCACCCGTTAACGGCTGCGGCCACATACTCGGCGGTCAGGAAATTTGCCCCATTGACCAACTGGTGGCCGACCAGATCGCGACGTCGCAGCCCTGCATCGGCTGCGACGTTGACCAAAGGCTTGCCACATTCGGCTGCCAACTGCTCCACAGCGGTGGACTTGCCAATGCCTGGTGGCCCCTTGATCATGATGTGACGCCCTGACCTGACCATAGCCTTCATACGGGCGTACCATTCGGGTGTGCGGAAGTTCTCCATCTGCTCTGCTACCATCGGCACGTCTGGCCAGCGGATGATGGGTGCGTAGTCTTTGTCTGGGCTGGGGCTTGCGGCCACGGTCTGCGCGTCAACATGGTCTGCCTGTTGGATGACTGTTTGGGGGATGACATCAGTATAGGTGCCACCCCGACGGCTGAGGGTGAAGTTGTCGCAGTATTGGCCAAGCTTGTAGATGGTGTATATGTCATTCCATCCGAAGCCAGCTTCTCGCATGGCGTCTTGGGACACATCGTCGCTGGATAGAACAAAGTCTGCCAGCTTCTCCAAATCTGTGTCGGGTTTGACTCTGAACGTGTACATGCACTTTCTCCTTCTTGCTTAGAGTGTGTCGGGTTTGGCTCTAACAGCTACGGAGAATGTCTTCTTCGTAGCTGTAGGGGCCAAACAGCCCCTAGCAGATCTATAATCACTCCTCCTCTTCCTGTGGCCAGCCATTGAGGGTGTAGAACGCACACACCCCATCCAGTAGCCTTTCGATGGCACGGGTGCTGAATTTCCAGGAGTATCCGCCAAACAAGTCCATGATAGCCTCATGCTCCCAGATGGACGTGTCACGCGTGACGCTGTTGGTGCAGCGATCAGCAGTCCAGCTCATAGCGCGGTCTAGCAGGTTGTCCATAGCATAGTTGCGCCAGAGCCACACCTTGACCGGGTTGTTGGGGTTCTCGTTTATGGCATCTAGGAGAGGTTTGGCGTACTTGAACCACTGTGCCTCTGCCATAACGATCCCACGTGAGTAAGATTCTATGGCATCCTTCCAGTTCCAGCTGTCAGCACGCTTCAGGAACTCTGCTTTGGCCTTTTCGTATTCCTCCAAATAGGATTCACAGTGGGCTTGGATCTCGGCAACGGCTTCCTTAGGATCAACTGGTGCAGGAGGCAAATCCATGCGCTCCTCCTGCAACCCTTTGACCTGTGCTTCCAGTGGGGTGATCTCCCTGGTGATCTGTCCCTTCTCGTAACCGGACAGACCTTCGCGCTCCTGTTTCAGCTGCTTAATATTGGCTTGGAGCACTCGAAGCGTTCTGTCTACTTCCATCCTGCGAACCAGAGCATCCCTGATGTAAGTCTTGGCTTCCCAATTGTTGTGAGACATCTGCTTTCTCCTTATAAGATAGCGTCAGGTTTGGCCCCTGACGGATCTATTGATGAGCTTCCTGCCAGTCTTCTTCAGTTTCTGCGGTTGCGCGTCGGATGATGGTCTTCCACAAATTCAGCTGGTTGCTGGTATAGCCCATGTGCGACAAGACGGTTTTGATGGCCAGGGCTTGGGCTTGTCCCTCTATGCCATTGCTGAGCGTTTCTCCAGGGAATAGCGGTTCCCCTACCATGAGGCTCACACCGATGGCTGCTTTCTCTTCGTCATCCTTGCCATGTTCCATCGACTCGATAATGACATCTGTGAGTTCGCCTGTGCCTCCGTGCTCTTGCATAACCTTGGTTAGATCTGACTTTTTGGACATCTGCTTGCTCCTTATGGGCTTGGTCTTGCTCTTGTAAAATCCTACTATGCCCTTATTATAGCTGAGAAGCATTAGAATCGCATTAGAATTTTATTAGAATTTGTTATGAAATTGGTAAAGAAACTATTAAAACCATGCCTGTCCATTCTGAGCCATTATATAGCCATGAATCCAAACACGACCTTATAATAGCTCATGCGGATCTACACCGAAAGCCAATGCAAAGCAGTACATAGCCGAACTGGCGGTCTTGTCCTCATCTTACTCACTGTCATCACCTGTATGGACATGATAATAGCAGGCTATTCTTGACAGATTTACATCTGGCAGCGGAACCACCTCCTTCAAGCGTTCACCATAAGCTTGCGGATCTGACAATGCTTCTGATGCAGTTGGCCCTACATCCTCCAGGTTGATCTCACACATGTACACGAGGTGATGCCACCAATAATTAGCGTCCACAGGTTCCTCGTTTAATAACCTCACCTCACATTGACTCCAACTCTTAGACAAGCTCCTATTGCCTGCAGGCACTATTAGTAGATACACATCCATGACAATCACTCCATGTAGTAGAACAGCACATCCACGGTGCGGGCATCCACGCGCTTCATCTCACTGAACTCCCAATACTCCGCATCTTCGTACACTCTGTTCACGTAAGACCTGGCCCACGCACGCACCTTGTGCATATCATTATTAGGTATAGCATCACCTATGTCTTCCGTGATGATGCGCACACGCAACACTTGCTCCAAGAACTTGACTGCCAGATCCATTAGCGTGGCCTGTATATCAGATCCACTGGAGCACCGATACGGGACAGCAGCCAAGCCAGCTTCAATGCCTCATAAAGTGGCTTAATGACTGTCACTACGCTTCCATCAATCTTACGATACATAACTACACACATGTCACTTCTCCTTTGGCTCAGGCAGTTCTTCAGGGAATGGTACTGGCTTCTGAACCTTCTTGCGCATCTCCTCACGCTCCTTCAGGATTTGCTTGGCGGTCTCCACTGCACTCGGCACTTTCTTCTTGTCCGCCATCTGATACCCTCCTGTCTGTCAATATGTCTTTCATCCTATCAATCTCGATTTGTGGCCCTTTCAAATCCCAATCAGCAGTCTCTATGTCTTGGGCAACTCTCGCAAATCGCCTTCTGGCATGATTCATGTCATGTAGCTCTTCAACAAGCGTGGCTATGTTGTGATTGATAGCGCGCAATGTGCCTGTGATGGCTTTGATCTCATATAAGATTGCGCTAAATTGTGCTCCATCCATGATAACTACTCCTTAAGGATGTGGTCTAGGCTCCACTTATCCTTCATGCGTTGTATGGCTGCATCCATATCCTCTTCTGTCTCAAGCCATTTGCCCTCATGCATGTCGTACAGACCTATAGGCTTGCCTTGGTCATCTACTTCCGTGACGAAGCTGGAGGACATGGAAGCAGCCATCTTCCTGGCTCTCTCAAAATCGCAATATGGGTATGGGCCTGCTAGATACATGACTAGTAATCAATCCTCCCACGTGTTGATGTTAAGCATACGGCAGAAATATCGTGCTGCTTGGCTGTTGGGCCCCTCAGCCCTGTATGCTATCACAAATGCGATAGCACTGTCAAGTGTAGGCCATGAGTGGTGTGTGTCCTTGCCATCAACAAATGGATGAAATGATGCGTCTTCCTCATACCCATCTCCTCTGTTAGGGTGATAGTATTCCACGATGTCATACACATCAATGGAGTGCGTGGCTACATATTGGCCCCACTTGAATCCACCCTTCCATCTGGCTCCAACACTCTCTTCCAGATCTGTCTTCGTTTCCTCATTCATTCGAGTGCCTCCGGGTGACGGTCAGTAAATGAGCCCATCCATTGGGACAAGACAAGACGTGCTGTAGGCTTGTCCAGATCGAACTCCTCTTGGAGATATGGGGCAGCCCCAAACATATTAGTGGAGCCTGACTCGCGCAGGTCATCCAAATATTCGTACATCTCCTCAAGTTCCTCTTCATCAATGATCTTGACTTCAACGTCCATCTTAACACCTCCGCTATACTAAACCTGCGTGAATATTAGCTATCAACGAATCCAAGATAGTCCTTGGATCGTGTCAAAGCCACATACAGTATGTTATCTTCTTGAACTTGTTGCCAGGGCTGTGTTGCTAACGGATGTGGCATAAGGTCTGGACGTAGAATGTATACTCTCTCAGCCTCAGTACCCTTGGCCCTGTGAACCGATGATAATATGATGGCCTTGCGGGTGACGTCATCGAAGATCTTGCGGATGTGATGTCGCAGATCCGACAGATCCCTCATCCCATCGCACAAAGCCTCCAAAGTGTCGCATCTGTCATACAGGCTGGCAATCTTCTCTTCTTTGTCAGCTGCCTTCAGTCTAGCAGCCTCACGGTGTTTGTACAACCGCAGCTCCGTTAGAAGTGCTGTAATGGTCTGTCGCTCCGGTGGGGTGTCCCTTAGCAATCTGTCGATCATGTTGTTAAGCATCTGGCCGATGTTGCGTCCACGGATGACTGCCTTGCGCCCCTGGCGAATGAATGAGTAGCAAGTCTTAACTAGTGGGGCATTGACTCTGCAAAGCACCAAATCCTCTTCTTGGACTTGCTGGTTGAAGGCATATTCTGATAGGTGCTCAATTTCACCCTCCTTAGCCCAAGGTGCCGGTTCTGTCGTGATATGGGGGAAGTGTTGACGAACCAGATCCAAATGGGAAGTGGGGTTGCGGTAGGAGATTGACAAAGGCAGCTCATCGGCTTCGAGCGCTGCCTTCAATCTGGGCATAGCCTCCGTGTCCGCTCCACGGAATCCATAAATGGACTGTTTAGCATCACCCACGGCCACGATGCGCCCGTCCCCGTTGGTCAGCTTGAGCGCCAATTGGATTTGGCAAGCGTTCAGATCCTGGCACTCGTCAATGAAAACGTAGTCGTACTTGCCGATGTTTATGTCGAACACGACAGGCATCCAGATCATGTCATCGAAGTCGATGATGTATGTGCGTTCTTTGCACATTTGGAGTGCAACGGGCAGTAGCTCTATCAGCCTGTCTGCATCCCCATTCAACTCAATCTCGTACCTGGAAGCCATAGCATCCACTGCCTCACGGTCTGTCGGATCCACCAGTGTTGCTTTAGCCAAAGACACCATCTTCTTGAGTGGTGCCCGCAGGGATTGATCCTTGTGGGTAGGCAGCAGCTCCTTGCAAATGTTCCAGACCTTAGATGTGTCCAGCTCAGGCCTGCCAGGCAGATAATTGCTCAGTGCCCGTAGCCCTATGGAGTGAAGAGTGCCAGCGCTGACGTGGGGCGGCACTTTGGCTGCCAACTCATCAGCCATGTCCTTGCTAAAGGTGCAGTACAGCACCTTGGCGTCTTTGGGCGTGAGCTTGAGTGCTTGAACAGCGGTGGTGGTCTTGCCGGAGCCTGCATCAGCTCCAACTACGATGTGGCCAGTGCCTTGTTCAATCTTGTCGAAGATGGCTTGCTGGAAGTGGGATGGGGTGAATTGGCGCTTAGGCTTGGATTGAGATAACTCCAGCATCCGCTTGACTGACTTGACTGACCGCGTGCCTTTGCACTTGGGGTACTTGGAGCATCCGTAGAATGCCCCATAACGCCCATTGCGCAAGACCATGGGCGAACTGCAATCTGGACAATTAACTTGTATATGCTTGTCGGGTAGCACTTGCTTAGACATGCTAGCATCCTTTTTGACAATCTGGGCAAATGGTCTCAGAGAACAGCCCTTTTGTGCGGGAGCGCCAGCCTTTTGGCAGTGCCGCTGCTTGGCTAGAGCCCTTGGCCTTGGCCTCACCTTCTGCCCCGCAACGGGAGCAGGTGACCTTGACTGTGGCTATAAGTCTTTGGCGCTTCCTGGTGTAAGTGTTAGGCATCTTTGACCTCGTCATAAGGGTACAAAATGGGCTACTCCATGCATAACTAGTGCCCAGACCGCTTTCTTGCCTTCTCTTTTGTGCTTTTATTGATGGTCAGATTGGACAATCCATAAATCCTTGCGTAATGGTCAATTATTGCCCTTGCTCTTTTTTCTGTCATCACGTATCCTACATATAGCAATTTGTTTCCTGCGCTAATTTGAAGTATCATCTGCCTGCTGCCTCCTTGGTCTTGCTCTTGTAAAATCCTACTATGCCCTCATTATAGCTGAGAAGCATTAGAATCGCATTAGAATTTTATTAGAATTTGTTATGAAATTGGTAAAGAAACTATTAAAACCATCACATTTGCCCGTTGCGTTCCAACAAAGCTTCAGCAGCCAGTAGCACCATCTCCGCTGCATCCCCATCTACAGCTACGCGCAGACCTTTGCCGAACTTGAGCTCCTCTCCAGAGCGGTGCATCTTCCTCATGTCCAGCCATAGCTTGTCGTACTGATCTATCAATGTTATGCGGATGGGGGACAGAGAATCTTCCAGCACTGTAACCTCATCCACTACTGTACCATACTTGTCTTGCTTTGACATACCCACCTCCGATATACTAAACCGGCAGACATATTGCCTCATAAAATCAAACACGACCTTATAAGAGCTTGGCCTAATCCAAGCTATTTGTTGGGCGTTAATGATAATCCATACCAGTCCATGCGCATCACTAGCGGAGGAAGGGAAGGGGGAGGGGATCCTCCCGTAGGGAGGAGGGGAGGGGGAAGGGATGGTGGTCTACGAGTTCTAGGGCTACGAAGTTATATTTGATGGTATACTATTCCTCATCTACTCGTCCTCCCTACGGGAGGACTCCTAGATGAACAGCTTCGCTGTTGGAGGACATGCAATATATCCAAACATACATGAGGTGTTGAAAATGAGTGGAAGACCTCATATTCGTAGCGGTTTAGTATACTAGCGTCATATTTACAGTGGTGAGCAAGGAGATGTGGATTGAGCAAGAAGCCGTTTAGCGTACAACAAGCACAGAATGTCGAGCCATTAGATCTCGGCATGTCTCTGCCAATAACATTCTTCTCCAACCAGGAGATAGCTCCTGAATGGGATGCGGCTGATAGGGACGCTTGGCTGCGTAAATTTTGGAAGATGTTTGGTAATGACATGCTACAGGGTGTCTTGGCTGCTAGTGTAGCTAAGGTTCAAACCCAGAACTGGGAGCTGGAAGGGCCAGAAGGTCTGGTTGACTTGTACCATCCTATCATGCGGGATGACGCTAACTTTGGCAAAGGCTATGGCGATCTGGTAGCCAGGGGTGTGGTTGACTACTACACACAGGATAATGGATGGTTTATGGAACGTCAGCGTTCTGGCGCTAAAGACCACGAAGGCCCCATGTTAGGTTTGGCTCACCTAGATTCTGCTCGCATGAGACCTACAGGCAATGCTGACTATCCATACATATACATGGATGTGTATGGAGAGCATCACTTAATGCATCGTTCTCAGTTCATAAGAATTGTGGACATGCCTAATCCTAAGACTGAGCTTCACGGTTGGGACAAAGGATTCTGTGCTTTGTCCAGAGCACTCTCCACTGCTCTCATATTGACAATGCTCGTGACGCTGAAACAAGAGAAGCTATCAGATCTGCCTCCCTCAGCGCTGGCAATCTTCAACAACCTAACACGCAAACAGTTTGAGAAGGCTATATCACTATATGGGGCGCAGGAGGACATGAAAAACAACACTGTTTGGCGTTCTCTCATGCCTCTGTTTGGTATAGATCCAGCCCATCCAGCCAGCGTTCAATTCATATCATTACGGGAAGTGTGGGAGTCATATGATGACATGACTGCCATGAATATTGCTGCATACTCGTTTGCGGCTGCTTGGCGCATAGATCCACGTGAATTTTGGCCGGTCTCTCAAGGCCCACTCGGCACTGGCAAGGAGGCAGAGGTTCAGCATCAGAAGGCCAAGGCTAAGTCCACAGGGTTGTTGTTCACAGAGATTGAACGTGCCTTCAATGCTCGTGAGAGCTTGCCGGATGGGTTGACATTCAAATATGCGCTTCAGGATGCAGATGAGGAACAGCAACGTGCAGCTATACACCAGCTTCAGATAGGCAATGTAAAGACTATGCAAGAAGCTGGTGCGTCGTTGACACCGGACGAGGTACGATGGATATTATCTACACAGTACAGGATACTGCCTAGAGAATTGGCTAAAGTGCCTGCCGAGGGTGAGGAGTTCAATCTGGTCAACGCCCGTATGTATCTGGATGACGTGGAGCGTCAGGCCAAAGAGTATCATGGATGGTACTGGGGGCCATGTGTAAGGATGGATGCCTACGGCAAGAAGGAGATGGCATCCCCTGGCGGATCCAGGTTGCCTACAGGCATAATGTATTTAGGTGAGAAGGGTGGTCCAGGTAGCGGGAATTGGGGACATGCGGGTCGTCCTGGGATGGTTGGTGGTAGTGCTAAGCGTGGTGGAGGTATTGCTGGTGTAACTTTGGTGGATAGGGCCAGTGAGGTAATGCAGGATGATGGTGGTAGTTTAAGATATTATATAATGCCTGATGGGAAACTAGCGGATGTGTCGGGAACTGATGATGGTGCAAGCGAATGCACCCATGCCGAATATGCGGCAAGGTTTCCAGGTTTATTTGGTATAGACAAGAAGCCAATGACTTTGGAAGAAATATGGCAAACGCATACTGGGTTGAGCGTGGAAGTGGCAAAGGAATATTTGCAGGATGTGAATGATGCAGGTGCTATAACGGTTTTACAATATGGCAATCAAATTGGACTTGCAGGCAATTTGCCAATCACGACTCCAAACTTACGTAAAATACATTCTTGGTTGGATAAGGGTAAATTGCCTGTAAGACGCAACTCCACATATGCATGGCAAGATATGTCGAGCGGAAAATCTGTTACAGTTAGTTATGATGATTTGATAACGTCCAGAAATGTGAGAGATTTGCAAGTGTTATCTAAGGAGCTCAATGACAATCTTGTCTTTGGATCCAAAGAAGCATTAACTGATGGTTTGAAGGGGCAATTTACCTGTTGTGAGAGCCATGCGGCTCAGATGTTCCCAGACATAGTCAATGATTTGTTTGAGTTAGGCTATCTGTCTGTGGAAGAGGCTTGCAAAGCCAGTATGGCTCCATCTGCTTGGGTGTATGGTGTAGCAGGCGCGATTGCTCCAGCTACTGCTGGCAAGCGTGATGTCTTGCTGGCTGCTGCCGAGGAAATTTCACGTTGCTTGGGTGAAGTTGAATTTGCTTTGGGGGAGAAGGAGAGCAAGGGGTTGCAGACCATCAACCAAAAGATAGCATCCCTGCCTGCCCCTATTGCACGCACCGTTCGAGACAATGCCAAACGTTTACAGGGTGCCATGAATTCAACAACCAAACGCAGACAGAATGCTTTGAAGGCTATTCCTGATGAGTTGTGGGATGAATGGGTGGCTGAGGATGAGTTGGCAGAGCAAATAGGGACTTGACATATGCCACCACGTCAATGGGAGCCAATAGTTGAAGATTTCTCTGTGGTGATGAAGAAGGTACACCTTCTCTTTCGCCGTGATCAAGTGGACATTGAAAATATATATGCCGAGATCTTCCGTGAGAAGCGTGAGGCCTACGAGGATGGATTGGCAATCCAAGCAGCTAATGTAGGATGTGCTGGCAGACGTGGCATCACTCCGCCTGATGTGATGAAGGAAATTAGTGATGAGGCTCACACGGAGGCAGCTGGCATAGCTAATACATACAACTACGATTTGGCTTTGGCTGTGAGGGCCATTCGTACTGAGACGCCACGTGCCAACCGTTGGACATATGCTAAACGTTTGGGTGAGTGGGAAGCCACGCGTGACGAGTGGAAGAGCAAGCAAATATCGCTGTGGAATCAGATGAAGTGGCAAGACCGTGCCACACGTGATTTCATGCAACACAACCCACAAGCATTGAAGGGTTGGGCCAAGGTTGAGCCATCTGGTCGCGCAGTTTGCGATGTGTGTCAATATTGGGTCAATCGGGGCAAGGTGTCCATAGATGAGACACGCAAACAAGAATGGCCAGCTCATCTGAATTGTCCTCATTATTGGGATGTGCATTACACAGGCAAGGTGGATTGCAAGGAGCTGTGGCTTGGCGCACCATTGCGTGAGTGGTGGGAGGGCAAGGAGATTGGAGAGAAAGGTGGCCCTGGTTCTGGTAACTGGGGACACGCAGGTCGTCCTGGAATGGTAGGTGGTAGTGCTAAGCGTAGCGTGGCCATGTCTATCAGAACTGGTAGAGATTGGCAGGAAAGACAACAAGCAGCCAAGAAGATGGCCGAAGCTCAGAAGGCATCTGTGGCTGGTGTGGAAGGGGAATGTAAGCGTGCTATTGATGAATTTATTGGGGACATTAGTTATGGCCCAGGTGCTTTTGATAATCTGGTAGAGATAAATGATGACGACATTAAAGCCATGTTTGGATTGGGTCATATGGATTATAGGGCTGATATTAAGGTGATCACTGTGGGAGAGCATGGCAATGTGACCAGACTTGAGATAGATTATTATGATGCGGATGGATCTACAGTAGCCAATGTGGCAAGAGAGTTGCGCAGGATGGGTGGTGAGGAATGGATGGCATACAACGAGCTGTTGGATGTAATGCCTGAGTATCAGGACAAGGGCATAGCAACCAGTTTGTATAATAGGCAGATATACACATTAAGGAATGCCGGTGCATCTGAAATTCAATTATATGCTAATATATCTATAGGACGTTATGCATGGGCCAAAAAGGGGTTTGATTATAAGGAAGGCAGCAAGAAATATACGTTGAGACGGGTCAATAGCAATTTTAGGAAATGGGCAGATGACAAGGGCATTCCTGAGCCTTCTGGGGGTTGGCCTACATTTGATTCAGCCCATAGCGTAGCCACATATAGTCACCCCACTCACACAGTGAAAGGATCGGACATATACAATGATGATGTGGCTGATGATTATGTTATGCACTTAGGCAAAGCGTTCATGTTGGAATTGCATCACGGGCATGGGCCATGGAATGGCGTATTGAAGTTGAACTGAGGTGATCATGATAGTAGATGTGCTTGAAGGCGAGGAAGTTGAGAACGACTCGGATATAGAGTTCTGGAATTATGTACTGTACGATGATGATATTGATGTAATGACCTATCAGGAGGAGTTTGATCTTCCTGATTGACTTGATGATAATCTTAGGAGGAGGTGATATAGGTGAATCAAGACATGTCATATTCGGATCCAGAGGCTGATATTGAAGAACTCGTTGAAGCTGAGGATGAAAAGACTGGTTGGGACTACTTCTGGGACTTGCTCTCAGAGAGTACGCTTGCATCGGCTGCCATTGCACTGACTTTGGTAGGCACTGCGTGCTACATGTGGAGTGTAGGCCAGGAGGTGCCTGATCAGTTGTACAACCTGCTACAGCTTGTAGTAGGATACTTCTTCGTATCCAAGACAGCAGCCTCTGCACGTAGGATGTAGGAGGTAACATATGCCGTATTCTAGTATGGAACAAGCTAATCCATCACTCAAAGGCATCGAGCCGCCTATTTCATTGATACAAGCCAACCAGATAGCAGCGGTGGCAGACAGAATCACAGGCGTGGACAGCCCCTGGGCAGTGGCTATCAGTCAGTTCAAGAAAAGTCATACTGTCAAGGATGGTAAGTGGGTCAAGAAGGAAGGCAGTGAGTGGGGTGGCAAGAAGGAGTACGTATCTGGGCTGAAGGCCATCGAACGTGATGGTGATCAGTATCTAGTGCTGTGGACATCGAATGCGTTCGAAGATGACGAGAAGGAGATCTTTGCAACTAAGGCATGGGAGGACTATGTTGAACGTTGTGATGAAAATCCTGAACTGCGTGGGCGTGTGTGGTTCTGGCATGTCAAATCTACGGACTTCGCAGATGTTGTCTGGCAGGGTATGGTAGGGCGCATTCTTGTGGAGGTGGCTAAGGTTGACAATACGGCATATGGTCAGAAGATGTTCCATGCGCTCCAGAATCCAGATGAGCACCCGGACGTGGTGCCGTTTGGGTGGGGCACTAGCCATGGGTATGTGTACAAGCCTGGCACGAAGCATATAGGGCCACCAAATGTGTATACGTGGGTTCATAAATTTGAGACTACCGTGTTGCCGTACGACCGGGCAGCGAACAAACACGGTGGCGTCAAGGAGGTGATAGACATGTCCGTTTCAAAGAAGAAGGTTGAAGGTCTGGCTAGCATCGTTGGTGAGGATCAAGCCAAGCAGCTGTTGGGAGATACTGAGGCTGCCAGTGACGAGTACGAGAAGCAGTATGCCTTCAAGGAGAAGGACGAGGCTGGGGATGAGGATGAGAAGGGTGTTGCCAAGCCTGTCAAAGCGGTGACTGAGGATGAAGAAGACGAGGAAGAAAAGGCTGAGGAAGAGGAAACCGCTGAGGAATCCAAGGAGGTGTGGGAGATGGAGGTGACTGATGAATTAATGAAGGAGATTGCCGCCCATGTCCCAGTGGCTGAGGCTGTCGAGGCAGTTGTCAAGGAGCTAATGCCTAAGTATCTGGGCGAGGCACTGAAGGAATTGGTGCCACAGATGGAAACGGCAGTGAAGGAAGCTGTTGAATCCACCACTGTGGCATCCAAGGAGAGTATTGTCCAACAGGCAGTGGCTGGCACGTTGCGATTGACGCCCTACTCTGCTAGCAAGGATGAGGGCAACGTGGTGAGTGAGAAGGAAGTGGATGAGCACTTCAAGGGCAATGACAAAGCCCAGCAGGGTGATGTAGTCCATGCAGTAGTCCAGCGCATGTTGGCTGGCATGTAGTATAGATCTATTGCACTTATTTATAATTTGATTGGAGGTGGAATTATGGCTACTGAAAATGGCCTGAACGTGGATGTTCTGGCCGGTGCGTTGGCACGAGTGATGCTTCACCCTGAGCAATACGGTGCGGACGTGTCCTATCCGTTGTTCAAAGGGGTGATGGGGCAAGGTACGAAGGGAGTCACTGGAACACCATCCTTTGTGTCTGCCCATGGTCCTGGGGGCATCTTCTCTACGCCTGGCATCGAGAATGTGGTGGTGAATGCGCATATGACGCCAAGGGACATGGACAGCATGCTGCCTGTGTACCCCACAGTGTACACCAATCCATTGTACCCATCCCTGACCGGGTTTTCAGAGGACGATGGTGATGAACCTACAGGCGAGTGCGAGAACTGCCTGGGTGGGACGATGCAGGGTTGCACACTCACTGCCACGTTCGGACGTGTGTGCCGTGAGACTGACGAGATCGCAATCAATGAGACAATGCAGATGATCAATCGTGGCGAGACCACGCCGTTGACAATCCTGGGTGATGTGCTCGGCCCTGGTGGCATCTCTCGTATGCCTAACACGCCTGGGGAATGGCTGGAGGTGGTCACTCGCGCAGAGATGGTGAAAGTTGCCGTGCTCATCCAGCGCTGGTTGGTGCGGCGCACATGGGATGGCAATCCGGCCAACAACACTGGCCCTGGCTATATGGAGTTCCCTGGCCTCAACATGCTCGTTGGCACTGGCAAGATGGATGCCATCACCGGCACAGCCTGCCCTGCCCTTGACAGTGATGTCAAGAACTTCAACTATACTGATGTAGGAGGGGCAGTGGCTGGTAACAACATCGTGGTCTACATGAGTATGCTGGAATGGTGGATTCGTCACAATGCTGACCGTATGGGTTTGGAGCCTGCGACGTGGCTGTGGGCAATGAGACCGGAGCTGTGGTTTGAACTCACGGCCATCTGGCCTTGCTCCTATCTCACGGATCGATGCAACAACACGCAGCAAGCCATGCGTTGGGCGCAGGATCCTGGTGGTGGCTGGCACTCAATCCCGATGGGCAACACATATCTGGAGGGAACGACCAACGTGGACATGCGGGATGCGATGCGCCAGAATCTCCAGCTCACCGTGAATGGCCGCACATACCCGGTGGTGCTGTGCGATGGTATACCTGAGGAGCAGGGTGGCGATCCAAGCCTGGACAACTGGGTGGACGATCTGGATCCGGGCGAGTTCGCTTCTGACATCTTCTTCCTGCCTCTGACGTGCCGTGGTGGGATGAAGACGCTGTATTGGGAGCACATGGACTACTCCAAGGCCAATTCAGAGGTGGCATTGTCTAAGTCCGGCAACGACTTCTGGACTGATGGCGGACGCTTCTTCTGGACAGCGGAACGGAAGATGTGGTGCTACATCATGGCGGCAAAGATCCAGCCACGCATCATCCTCCGTACGCCACACATTGCGGGACGCATCGACGACGTGGCATACACTCCGCTCCAGCACCTGCGCAGTCCCTTCTATGGCGATCCGTACTTCTTGAAGGGTGGTGTCAGCACACGGGACAACCCTGCGAGTGACTACTACTCCGAGTGGAATCCTACAGGGCCAAGGTAAGACGTGGGTTAGGTTATAGGGGAAGCGGTTTAGTATAGGGATAGGGTGGGCGTGGTCGTATCCACGGCTGCGCCCACCCTCGAAGAGGCATTCTATGAGCAAAACTTATCTGGTGCGTGTATGTAAAGCGCGTGATGAGGGGCAAGGCGTGGGTGGTGTTAGGCAGGGGGATGGTGGCGCAGACAAGTGCTATTGCCCCGATTGTGACAAGACCTTTGCCCATGAAAAAGGCAAGCCTTGCTCTGAGCAGGCCTGTCCTGAGTGTGGTGGCACTCTTCAAGGGGTGGGGGAGAAAGGTGGTCCTGGTTCTGGTAATTGGGGTCATGCAGGCAGACCTGGGCTAGTAGGTGGTAGTGCCGGCAGAGGTGGGGGCGGAGTTGCGAAGACGGCTCAAGGAGCGTTTGACCCACGCATGCCGTTGAGTGAAGTTGAGAAATTAATGAGGGATGATGGGTGGGAAGTAGGGACTATGTATGGAACCACGGCATTAGGGCATTCCAAGGTCAAGGGAGACGGGGTGGCCATGGCAGTGGAGAGCGATGATGCTGGACGGTGGGGCACAGAATTGACTATCAGATCTGGCAGTTGGAGTACTACTATAGATGCTGGCAGTTTGAGATTTACTCCGGAGCAGGCTCACAGCAAATTGAGGGCGAAATTGCAGGAGCATTTTCAGGAGTGACATGTCTCCAAGGAGTTGATTGAGTATAATGTCTATCAGCGTTTCAATGAAGCCGACGAAATCAGCACTAGGCATAGGCCAGGTTGTAAGTGCCTACCAGCGGTTCTTGCCTGAGTATGGCGTGGAGTTCACGGAGGATGAAGATCAGGCAGATTTGGTGGTGGTGCATGCGGGTGAGCACACTAAACGCGCTCCTCATATCCACCACTGTCATGGATTGTATCCCACAGCTACGCTCGACAAATCTGAATCCTACTTCCGTATGAATGCGGACGTGATTGAAAATGCGCGCACCGCACGCCAGATTGTAGTGCCGTCTGAGTGGGTGGCGCAGTTGTTTCGCAGGGATATGTTGGTGAATCCAATTGTAATGCCTCATGGCATCGACCCAGATGTGTGGCCCTTTTCTCGCAACGGTCATGACGGTTACGTGTTGTGGGCAAAGGGGCACAATCCTGGGGTATGCGATCCTAGCACGCTTAATGCCTTGGCTGAGGCTGTGCCAGGACAGAACTTCGTGACGACGTTCGGAGCCGAACAGCATAATATTAAGCAGACTGGCCGATTGCCCTTTGAGCAGATGAAGCAGACATTGTCGCAAGCGGAGATCTATTTGGCCGTGACGAAGGAGACGTTCGGCATCCAAACGCTAGAAGCCATGGCTTGCGGCGTGCCAATATTAGGGTATGATTGGGGTGGTACAGGTGATATTGTGACGCACGGCCATGACGGGTATTTGGTTGAGCCTGGTGACATAGATGGGTTGGTCAAGGGTTTGGTGTGGTTGAAGGCACACCGTGCTGTTGTTGGGGCTAATGCCATAGAGACATCCAAACAGTATGCGTGGCCTGCCATAGCAGAGCAGTTGGCTGATATATATGCCCAAGTGCTGAATGATAATCTGCTGGATGGGCGCACCAATGTGTCTGTGATTATACCTTGTTACAATTATGGTGATAGGGTGGGCAAGGCCATAGAATCCGTGCTTGCCCAGGACTATGATGGCATAGAAATAGTAGTGGTCAATGATGGATCCACGGATGACACGGCCACGATTTTGGATGGGTATAAGGATGTAGTGACGATTGTAGATCAACCGAACAGTGGTGTTGCTGCTGCCCGCAATAATGGTGTTCAATATTCGTCTGGTGAATATGTAGCGTGCTTGGATGCGGATGATGAGTACTTGCCTAATTTCATATCTACACTATTGCCTGCGTTAGATGCTGACCCAGGGTTAGGTATAGCATATAGCAAACTTGTAATGGTGGATGATACTGGCAGAACCAGAGTGAGTGGGTGGCCACCTGATTTTTGCTATAAGCGGCAGGCTTTGGGTCACAACCAGGTGCCGTCTGCGTGCCTAATGCGTCGGAGTGCGTGGGAGCGTGCCGGAGGATACAAGCCCCAATATACCCCTGCAGAGGATGCGGAATTGTGGTTACGCATCACCTCCGTTGGTTTTGATGCGGTAAGGGTTACGGATGAGCCGTTGTACCGTTACAGCGTTCATGAGGGCTCACTCAGTAGATCTATGCCTAATGTCAAATATGAGGAGGACAAGCCTTGGGCTGTCAATGCCTTGTTCGGGGCACCCGCATGTGATTATGAATTTGATTCATATCCTGTTAGGAATTATGATGATACATGGGTGAGTGTGATAATACCTGTAGGCCCAGGGCATGAGGACATAGCTTGGAGAGCAGTAGATAGTGTATTTCTGCAATCTATGCCTTATTGGGAAGTTGTGGTGGTGAATGACAGTGGTGCTGAGTTGGTTAACCCTAACACTGGACTGTCACTCCAAGATACGTACCCATTTGTGATTCAAGAAGCAGTGGATTATAGGAATGTGAGCAAGTCCAGGAACAGAGGGGTGGAGTTGGCAGCCTCAGATTTGTTGGTGTTCTTGGATGCTGACGATGCGTTAGATAAAGACTATTTGTTGGCAAGCATACAAGCTTACAATGATAATCCTGACAAGTATATATACACAGATTGGCTGAGTTGGGACGGATCTGGAGAGAAGCGTGGTGGCAGGAAGTTTAGTTGTGAAGGCTTGTTGTTGCAAACACTCCATCCAGTGACTGCTATGGTGCCTAGATCATGGCATCAGGAAGTGGGTGGATTTGACGAAGATCTTGGGGTGAAGGGTTGGGAAGATTGGGACTATTGGTTGAAGATGGTGTTGGTGGGGCGTCATGAAGGTTACAGAGTTGATCAACCATTAGTCAAATATGACATATCTACGGGCAGCAGGCGTGAGGATAGTCTAGTGGATAAGGATAAGTTGTTGCCCATAATTACAGGGAGGTATTCTGAGGACATGTGCAGAAATTGTGGTAGATCTAAGTCAAGGCCAGGTGCATCACGTCCAGCTCCAGCACCTGCTAAACCTGTAATAGCACCTGCTAGACCTGCAGCAGCATCTGGACCATTTTCACGACCAAGGGGGAAGTTGATGACTTCGGCAACAAGTGATAACCAGTCTGCCAATATGGTGAAAGTTGTGGAGAATTCTGGCAATCGTGGCAAACACCAAGTTGTAGGGGTAGTCACGGGCACGAAGTACGGCAAGAAGAGGCATGGGCAGCGTTTTGATATGGATGTGCGAGATCAGCAAATGCAGCCCCATCTATATGTGATAGCAGGAGCAGCCCAGGTGCAGCCAGTCGCTCCTACCATGCCTGAACGCCCTGTGCCGCCAACGTCTGTGCGCAGACCGTCACCACCACCTGTTGCTCAACCCCAACGGTCACCAGAAGATGAATTGGAAACGTACAGTGCTGAAGATGATGGCATTGATCTGGCGTTGTTGAAGGTGTCCCAGATCAAAGCTTTGGGCTTGGAAGGTGAGGATGCGGCTATTGCCTATGAGCAGGAGTTCGAGGGCAAGCAGCGCAAGACGGTTCTGGAGTATCTTGAGGCTCAGGCTGGAGATTGGCTTGAGCCAATTGACGAGGAGTAATGAGTTACCTGAGTGACTTCGGCCAAACAATAATGCCCCTGGATTGGTGGCGTCAAGCCATGGGCATTGACCCATACCACTTTTGGCAGATGACTAATGATAATCATCCTCTGCGTGGGTACTCTCATATCTATCCACACCACAGATGGCAATATACACTCGTTAATGATGCTATGCCAGCGCGTGATGCTAAACGTGGGCCTGGCAGATATGACATAATCCAAGCCATACTTGAGGCGGAGAGTGCTTTGGCTCAATACTCACCGTTGAACACATGGCCTGGGCCTACATATGTTGAGAATGAAAAAGTGGTTATACAAAAGCCTAAGCAGGTCACGATGTATCGCAAGCTTCCGTTTGGCTTGACCACGAAGTGGCATCATGTACGATATGTGGGTGTGGAGACATTCACAGAGATTGAGTCAGGCGTAGCATTGGCGTATGCGGGCGATGATGCTACATGCTCCGTGACCACAACAGTGGATGCGGACGAGATAGTGGTGCGGTATGCTGGTGAGACGGTTCAGCTACGCCCTGTAGATGTGTCCAAGGCAGGCAACACAGCCACCATCACAATAAAGCGCTGGTTGTGTGCGGATCCAGATCTGTGGGATGATGCGTCACCCATTGATTCGGATGATACCGCCAACCTGATTGCTACGGTGGATGTGTATCGCCGTCATATAGATCCAAGTCAACAGATCTTGCTGGCTTGGGAACCGGATATTAGCACATGCGGGTGTTTGGAGACAGATAGTTGTGCTGCTTGCCAGCAAGCTACGCGCAATGCTTGCGCTATACGCAGAGATTATGACATCGGCTTTGTGGGTTGGCAGACAGCCACTTGGGATGCTGATGAGGAAGAGTATGTGCGCAGCAGCGCGTGCTGGCCGTATAACCGTCATCCAGACTACGCATACATATCCTACGAGCATGGCTTCGACAATGAAAATCAGCGCTATATGTCATCCAGATGGGTCAAGACGGTAGCAGCACTGGCGGCGGCAGTTATACCAGAGTATGTAGAAGACACAACTATGCGCCCAGACGCTATGCATTATTGGCGGGTTGATTTGTCAGTACCAGATGAAAACGGCAAACATCGCAATTTGGATCTGGGAGATCTATCCAACCCGTTTGGCGTCAGACGTGGGCAGGTTGAGGCTTGGCGTTCAGTCAAACGCATTCTAGGGGAGTGATAATATGCCTCAGATACATTGTCGCCAAGTACGTTCCAGAGGCTTAAGACCTGATTGGGATGAGGTAATCAAGGTCGTGGCTGATGGTATGGATAGGGAGGTCAAGCCTAAGATCTTAAGCTACTTCTTCCGTATCGTGGCGCATTGGAAGGAGGAGGACAGACCTGGCTTTAAGGCCACTAAGCGCATAACTAGGGATTATATCAAGCTTTACGTCTTCCCAACTGGCCCTAACAAGAATATATGGAAGTGGGTGTCTGTCACAGGTTGCAAGGCCAGGGATATAGTAGTAAGGAAAGCTAAGTGGTTGCGGTTCAGGTGGGCGGGGCCAGGTAGCTATAAAGCGCGCACCGACAAGTCAGGCCATTACAAGGGGCCAGGTGAGGCATTTGGTCCTATTATTCGTAGATTTGTAGTGGATTGGCCAGGGTTTGATCCGCGCAATTTCGAGAAGCATATTGCGCGTTGGACATTGAAGTGGTATCGTCGCACTATGGAGAAGCTGTTCAAAAAAGGCATACGTGCGGCCAAGGCTAAGGCGAGACGTTAATGACAATCACTCTCCTAGTACGCGTTAAGGGTGGTCCAGGCTCCGGTAATTGGGGTCATGCAGGTAGACCTGGACTAGTAGGTGGTAGCTCTAGGGCTGGTGGTGGTGCTTATGATAAGTTGTCTGTTAGTAATGTTAAGAAAGTGCTAAGTGAGGCGGGTTTGCCCGTATCTAAGGGTTCTAGCGTTAGTCGCAGGGCTGCATCTTCCAGGGCTGTTAGAACTCAAGGCTTTCTTGTTGAACCTTATAGGGACAAAGTTGAGGTTAAATGGTCTGCCAAGACTAGGTCGGCTCGATTGCGCAAAGATGATATGCTCAAACAAGCAGCTCAAGCAATAGTTAAAGAAGGATCATTTGTCGCATCCTTGGAGAATGTAGAAATACCTCCATTGCCTGGTCATCAGCCAAAAACTATGTTGAGATTATTTGTAGAGTTTGGAGGTTAAGGACAATACGATATGCCTCAGATACATTGTCGCCAAGTACGTTCCAGAGGCTTAAGACCTGATTGGGATGAGGTAATCAAGGTCGTGGCTGATGGTACAGAATGGAGTATGATGACTATTATATGTGAAGGACTTATTACTAGGAGGTGGAATTATGTTTGTTCATAGGGGTTGGGGCAATATCTTCTTCCAAGAAGATCCAAAGGAGGAGTTCTTCTATCTGACATCCACAGGCGTGGGGGATGTAGCCACGCCAGGTAGACCGCGCACAGTGGTATTCGATCCAGATACGGAGCGCTCCGGTGAGTTCGTGCGGAGTGAGTTTATCCGTGGTGAGCCTGGGGACATCACGGCACCATTCACTCGTCCGCTTGACACGGTTCATAACTATCTTCAGGAGTTGGTATGTGCCGTCAACGCACGCATCAACCACGCTTGCCGTGGTGATCGCACTATCGTCCACAACTATGAGGTGGCTCAGATCTTGCTTGACGGTGAGTTCGAGACAAGTGCGACAGGACAGCCTGTGGTTGCTCAGCCTGGTGAGGATGACCGCGTCATGACGTCAGGTGACCTCAAAGCGCTAGATTGGACGTATCTCTACCTGCTGCACGGTCTGGAGCAGACAGTGTCGGCAACCACGCCCATCTATGACATTGCGTTCGTGCCTGAGGAATGCCCAAGCATCTGCGGACGGCGCATCAAGCTTGGGTGTGAAGGCTTTGCTACTGCCGGCACGCTTGGCTATCTGCTGGGCAACAACGTCTTCTACACTGTGGATTGTGGGGCAACATGGGCTAACACTGCAGCAGATCCGTTCTTGGGAGCTAAGGCAGCAGGGCCATTGCTGATTGCTGAGTCATCGTCTGGGTATCGGGTGCTGGTGGGTGGTGGGGCAGAGGCTGGACAGCCTGCTGAAATATCCTACGCTGACGATGGTGGAGTATCGTGGACTGATGTAACGGTGGGTGCGGTCAATGGTCAGTCCATCAATGCGTTGTGCCGGGACAAGCTTGGCCGGTTGTGGGCTGCGGCTAGTGATGGTATGGTGTATCGTTCCACCAACCTGGGTGCTAGTTGGGTGTTGATGTACACGTCGGCTTCTGGAGAGGATCTGAATGGCATCGTGTTTGTGGACGCCAATGTTGGCTTTGCGGTGGGTGATAATAATGATGTCAACTACACGCTTGACGGCGGCATCACGTGGGCAGCATTGGTAGGGCCAGTGGCAGGTCAGAATCTCACGTCCATTGACGTCAATAGGTATGATTATCTGTATGTAAGCGTCAACAATGGTGAGTTGTGGCGTTATGATATGGACACGGAGGGATGGGAAGAAGTTCTGGACATGGGTGCAGGCTCCATTGCCCGTGTGCGCTTCGAGCACGACATGAAATACTTTGGTGGGTTGGTGTACAATGATGCCTCAGGTGCCGGTTCCTTGTTCCGTTCTGAGGATGGTGGCGTGACATGGCTGGGATGGGACACGGAGACCAACACAGGCTTGAACTCACTGTTCCTGTGCGATCCAAACATGATCTATGTTTGCGGTGACGTTGCGGCAATGACAGGCTTCATTGAGAAGTTCACTCGCGCTGAATCGTAGGTGTGGTAGGAGGTTGATTTGGAGTTGACAATAGTTCAACTGGTGGGTGAGTGGGAGGTGCAGGTCACGCCTGTGCCTCCCCAAGCCAGTTTCAGATGGTCCAAGCATCACGTCAAATATCCACCTAAGCCCTACAGGCCCATGGTGGAGATAAGATCTAAGCTATTGCCTGAAGGCGCACCTCCGGAGATAGTGCCTGCTTTGCCAGAATCCCCAGAATGGAATGGTTGGCTGGAGGAAATGAAAATCTGGCAGGAGGAATGCGAGCATATTCGTGAGGAGATGGCTCCTAAGGAGATGGAATTCTCTTTGGACTATGCTGTCAAAGGATGGCGCAAGAAGGGTTCGGAGGATGAATGGCTTGCTGAGCCGCCTGATGGATGGCTTCCCAGTGAAGCATTGGAGAGACATGGTATTGAGGATGGGTTGAGTGTGCGGCTATCTTTTATATACTACGAGTTGTTGGCCCATCCGCAGAACTTTGATTTGATAATGGCAGCAGCCTTCCCCAAGGGGGAGCGGGACACATCCCTCATAAGTGAGGAGGAGGTGGATGCTGCTCTCAGCAAATTTCGATCTGGAGGTGGAATGTCTGGATCAGCCGGGCATGTGGGAACCAATGCCGGAACCGGAACCCAAGTCAGGGGAGCCCAGGGTGCGGATGAGCACGTTCGCAGAGGAAATGTTTCTAGCAGACGCAAAGGGACTATCGCCAGATGGTTGGTACGAACTTTCCAGAGGAAGTAGGGTGGTGATGGTGGCGGTGAAGCGTGCCAGGGCCAGGATAGAACATCTTTACCGTGAGTTACAGGAAGCCAATCAATGACAATCAAACTTCTAGTTTGCGTTAAGGGTGGTCCTGGTTCTGGTAATTGGGGTCATGCGGGTCGTCCTGGGCTAGTGGGTGGTAGTGCCGGTAGAGGTAGTGGATTGGTATGTAAGATGAATGCGGCAGATGTGGAGGAAAGATACTTCCATAATGCTGGGCCTAATACTGATGCGGTGCTTGCGTCAGGAGTGATAAGGGGATCAGAAGACAACTTTGCCCCATATGTGTATAGGGGTTGGACAGCTGGGATGGGTAATCAAACCGTCGTTTTTGGAGTTCCGAAGAGACAACTACATAATTTTAGGTTCACATTCACTAATGAGGTGGCTAGCAATTTGAAGGATACGCATTTGTCTGATGCAGGGGTTAAGGTGATAGTGTATGACAAGTCTACTAAGTTATACTATGATCTGACGAAAGCGTATGAATCTGGTTCCAGCACGGAAGCAGAATTATTAACTGTTTGGGAGAATGAGATGATTGGATTGTCTGGTATTGAGGCATGATTATTGATTGACAATCCGGGAGTAATAGATCTTGCCTGAAGCAGCGGAACGCATTGGAGTTGAATCGTACTTTGGTATTGCGGACTTTATCCGCAATACTGCTGTGTATGATAAAACACTTGCGCAGCTGGATAAGCGCACAAGCCAATATGGTAACAAGGTTGCCTCATCCACATCTGGCGCTGCCAAGTCTTGGAATTCATATAATCGCACCACTGACCAGGTAGTGGCTGATTTGCGCGCATCCCTTACTCAAGGCGAGAAGAAAGTTCAAGAGTATGGTGATGAAAATCGCAAGGTGACGCAGCAGGCAGCTAATAGCTGGCAGCAATTTACATCCTCAACTATTGGACAGGTGGCTAAGTTGAGAGCCACGTTGGATGCTGGACGTTACATGTTCCAAGCCTTCCTCAAGCCGTTCCAGCAATTTATAGCGTTAGGTACTGAAGGTGCAGGCATGGCACGTATGGAGCGTAACCTAATGCGCATGACTGGTTCCCAGGAAGCTTACAATGAGGCTTTGGGGGAGATGCGGGAAGCCACAATGGGCACGGTGCGTGATGCCGAGTTGATAAACCAAGCGTTCAAAATCATGAATCTTGGATTGGCTGATACGGCGGATCAGGCAGCCAGGGTTGCACGCAATGTCACGCTTCTAGGCAAAGCCTCTGGACAGGTGCCTACCCCAGAGGCTGCCATGCAGGTGTTCTCTCTCATGATGTCCAACCAGTCTAAAATGCGTTTGGATGCTTTTGCATTATCCATACAGGAGGTGGATGCGCGCATAGATAGTTTGAAAGATACTATGGGCGTGAGTGAGGAAGAGGCTTTTCGCTTGGCAGTGTACGAGCTCATGGATGAAAAAGTGGAGAAGATGGGCCTGGCAGTGGAAGATTCAGCTACCAAAGCTTCCCGCATGAATGCTGCTTTTGGTAATATGGCTGATTCACTCAAGACTATGATAGTGCCTGAATTTGATGACTTCATCACTATAGTGAGCAATCTAGCCACTAAGATCACAGACAATGCCCAGGAGATTGAAAAATGGTACCGTCTGTTCGTGGGAGTGACCAGGGGCATCTTGTATCAATTGGGTGATGTGGCTTTAGCCTTTGTATATGCTGGTCATACAGCTTCAGCATTCTTTAAGGGTGATATTGAAGGAGCTAAGGAAGCAGCTAATACGCTTAAGGGGTTGTTAGGTGAAATTGTGACCTTCACGGCTATAGGTGAATCTGTGAAGGAAGAAGCTGCTAAGATGTTTGATAATATGGCAGAGTCCGCTGATGGTGCAGCCCGAGCTCAAGCCCAGGCTATGAGACAAGCAGCGGAAGAGGCATCATCAGCCATAGCCGATGTTAGATCTGAATGGGATGAGAAGTTGACTGAAGTCCACGCACAGGCTGAGAAGCGTATGGCAGACATAACTGTGCGTGAGACTGAACGCGCAATAGATGCTGCCATAGCGGCGCAGCGCAAGCGTGAGGACTCAGCCAGGGAGACTGCCAAGCGTATAGAGCAAATTGAGACGCAATATGCCACAGCATTGGCCAACGCTATGAATGCTCGTTCTATGGCACTGGCTAATGCGGCCAAACAGCATAGTGATAAAATGCTCCAAATTGAAGAGGATTATCAGCGTGCTAAGCGTGACATAATGGAGCGGTATGAGTTGGCGGCATGGGAAGCCATATCTGAACGTGATGCTACGGCCATGCTCAAAGCCCAACGCACGCGTGATGAAGGTTTGAGGGATGCAGAAGAAAATCGCAACCGTCAGATTGATCAGACCAACCGTCAGTATGCTGATCAAACACGCGCTGCGGAGGATGCCTTTAGACAGCAGGAGCAGGCAGCCAAGGATAGTTACAACAGGCAACAGCAGGAGCTGCGCGAGAACCTGGCGGAGCAAGCAGAGGAGCAAAGGATAGCTGCTGAGAGGCAAGCGGAGGATGCCCAACGTGCTAGGGAGCGTGAGTTGGGGCGCATACGTCAAGATCAAGGTCAGAAGATAGCTGACTTGTATCTCCATTATAATGAGGAGTTGTCTGCTGCTCAACAGCATCATACAGACATGTTGAATGAGCTAAACAGATACCTGCGGCAGTATGCTAACTTGATGCGGCAATACAGATACACGGGTGGGGAGCCATCTCACGCTGGTAGATACGCTGAGGGTGGATCTTTTATAGCCAATAAGCCTACCAATATTATGGTGGGTGAGGGTGGCAAGCCTGAGCTTGTGATAGTTCAGCCTTTGAACACGATGGGGCAATCCACGCCGCAATCATCCACAGTCAATCATAACGTGACGGGTGAGGTGAGTGCTAGGGTGGATGCTATAGTTCAACAAGGCTTAAGCGGATTTGAGGGTAGAATCTCCGCAGCATTGTACCAGGCTTTGAATGAGGTGTTGCGCTAATGAAAATCACTATAGATCATGAACCCCCAGTGACTATGCAGCCAGATTCACTGTCTTGGCAACCACCTGGTGAGTTAGGAGATGATGGTGAGGGTGCGCCTGTGATGGGTGCAGTGTACAGATGTGCCTTGGGATTCAATTCTATCACGTGGCCTTACTACCAGGCCTGGTATGATGCGTGGGATGGTGAATTGCATGACATAACGCTGCCGCATCCAGCCACTGGGGAGATGACCACATACTCATGCTACGTGAAGTCTATAACGCCCAGGATGATAGCTAAGTCTTGCAAGGGCATAACCTCTGGAGTTGATATAGTGTTGTCTAACATAGTGGTGACATAATGCCAGTCATTCCAGCAACGCAGTTGGCATATTTGCGTGATCAACGTCCCCAAACAGCAAGAGTGCAATGGTACTTAGCTGTTGCGCCGTTTGGGGATGCTTGCTTTACTGCACGGGTTAATGATGCGGCTATAGATCGTGGGGCAAGGTCTATAGTGTATGATAATGATGTGGGTGAGGATAATGTTAGTGCTGGAATGACTTTATGGGTAGGTTCAGCTGCTGGTTTGTATGACGTAGGGCGTGTGCGTGTGAGATCCATAGACACGGCCACTAACACGCTTACGGTA
>Ga0180438_10000497_pt1 | contig 77070 bp, 114 predicted proteins | sample SS_ome_12_FD_132455 | JGI IMG/M metagenome (GOLD analysis project Ga0180438, IMG submission 132455) | Hypersaline lake sediment archaeal communities from the Salton Sea, California, USA - SS_3_D_2 metaG | ecosystem: Environmental > Aquatic > Non-marine Saline and Alkaline > Hypersaline >...
AATGCGAGAAAAGTATTATATATTTATAATGCCTTAACAACGAGATTTTTGTATATCGCAAAAAAGAAATTTGATAAGTCAATTATTGATATACAAAACGTATCTAATGATATCATACATCAAATACTCCCAGAGATTTCTGTGGATATTTATGTAGACGATTCTAAAGCTAAAAAGTTAATAATAGGGTTTAATGTAGATAATAAACCTAGAAGTTATAAGAGATTATCTGGTGGTCAACAAACGATAGTAAATATTGGTTTGCGTCTTGGTTTTTCTAAAGTTATTAAGAAAAGAGCTAAAACTAATATAGGGTTTGTTGTTTTAGATGAGCCTTTTGGAGTGTTGGATGAGTATAGTAAAACTCTTGTAAGAAGGATGCTCACTTTAATGTTGGATTGGTTTGAGCAAGTTATTGCTATTTCTCATGTTGATAGTATTAAGGAATTCCCTAATATAATTACTGTTAGGTTCTCTCCAGAGAAGATTAGTTATATTAATTAAGTAGGTGAAGATGAAAGTTCAAAAAATGAGAGTAGTGTTTTGTCCTTTTTGCGGGCATCCACAATATGCTTTTGTTAAAGATGATGATGAAATAGGGGAAGTTACTTGTGAAGATTGTAAAAAAGAATACAATCCTAAAGATTATGTAGATACTCCAGCACCCTATTAAGTTTATAATTAGTTAGCAAGATTTTTATGTCTTGCTATCTTTATTTATAGGAGATGAATATGATATTAAATAAAGTTTATGAAGAATTCGTAGAAACAACAGGATTAACAGATAGTATGTACAAAACAGTCTTTGTTCAAATAGGAGACGTTTTGAGTTTAATTAACAACGTTACTTGGATGAGTTTAGTTTATAGTATCGGAGATAGTTCTTATCCAACAGATTTTATGGGTAAAGCTCCAACACCTTTATATGTTGTGGAGATAGCCCAAAATCTTTTTGAAAAATCTTACACATTCCCAGAAAGTAGTAAAGTTGAATTGGATGTTAGATTTAAAGGAAAGTTTTTAAAAGTTACTTGCGAAGGTGATAAGGTTAATATTCCTCAAGAATTGGGGTATGTAAAACATTATTCACTATTTCCTTTTTTTCTTATTACTAAAAAAGTTTATGATATTTTTGAGGAATTTGATAGTCTGTTTTCTTTTGTAAACAGATTTAAAACAAAAGTCAAATCTATTTACGCTCCATTAGAACAGAATTTTGAAAAGACAATAGTTAAAAAGTCAATTGATAGTGGGAATGTCACAAATTCTGGAGTTGCTTCAAGATTAGGTTTAGTAGAAAATATGAAGAAAAATAGAGATGATTTATTAAAGAGAACCGAAAAATTGAGAAATGATAGGGAAAAGCTTGTTCAAGATAAAAATAATATTTCTCAAATATTAAAAAAGAAAGAGGGTTTGTTTTTTGAAAAATCAAATCTCGATAAAGAGTACGAATTATTACAAGAAAGTTATGATAAAGATAAGAAGAAGTTTGATAAGGTGGTGGATATTCTTGCTACAATAGATTCTGAATTATTATCTCAAAATAATTCAGAAACTCCAAACAATACTGAAATAATATATCTCAAGGAGAAGAAAGATGCTTTTACGGGAGAAAAGATAGCATTAGAGAATTCTTTAAATGATACACATTCATTAAAAGAGTCTTTATTGGTAAGAATTAATTCTCTTAAAAACGACATTACTAACGGTGGTGATTATAATGCTACCGATGTTGGTGTTATGGAGAGTAAAATTGCAGCTGTTGATAAAGAAAGGGATGAGATATATGGTGCATTAGTTACATTGGAGAATGAGATAAAACAACAGAGTGCATCTGCCTCTAATGAAAGCAAACAAATAGAGATGAGTAAAGAGACTCCAATGCCGTCTGGAATTGATTCTATTTCTAGAAAGAATATAGTAGAACATTTATCTAGTCCTTTACAGCCAACATCTGTTACAACTGTAATGAACTATTTAAGATATTATTTTGCGTATCATACAACTAAAATAGCGACACAATTAAGTACTGTTCATTCTAATGTTGATCAAATAGCGTTACAATCTCTTGCTTGTAAGCTTACTTTGGTTAGACATTTTGGAGTGTACTATAACAATGTGTTCTCTGCTGTTAATTTCGTTGATGATAGGGTAGGACACGTAACATTGGTAGATGTTAAAGCATAATGCGTCCTTTTTTAGATTGGCTCTTTAGAAGGAAGGGTCGTGTCGCTAAAAAGTTTTTAGATGATGTAAAGATGATGAATAGTCTATCAAATGAGATTAAGACGAAGCAAGAGAGATTGGATACGCTTGAATACCATACTTTGTTAGAGAAAAAAGAAGAATTTTATTTGTCATTATCTAATTTTTTAGAATTAATGGAAATCTCTAACCTTGGTATGCAAGAAATCCTAAAGAGGTGTAAACACGTTTCAGAGCTTGATGGTAAGTCTTGTTCTGTAATAGAAATACACGCTGTTTTAGAAGATAATCACATAGTTCTTTGTCCTGACGTTAAAGAATGTGATAAACATAAAGGTATGGATAGTGAAAAGATGAAAATAGCAATGATTAGGAGAAAATGAAATGGATAAATTAATAGTTTATTTTTTCAGCACTATTTTTGCGATTGGTCTTGTTATTGTAACAGTTATTTGGGAAGGTTTTGCTATTTATAAATTGTGGGAGTGGTTTATAGTTTCCACTTTTGGATTACCTGTGATATCCATTCCAATAGCAATTGGAATTAGCCTTTTTGTTAATGTAGTTAATTATAAATCCCCTTCTATTGGAGAGAGTGACAAAAAGAGTTTGAAAAAATTTGGTATAAAACAATTATCAATTGGGTTTTCATTGTTAATAGGATATGTTGTTAAGACGTACTTTATGTAAAGGATTATAAATGAATCAAGATAATCAAAACGAAATAATAATTAATTCTGACACAGGAGAACCTGAAACGTCTACTGAATTAGTTCCAGTAGAAACTCCTACTACATCAATTCAAGAAGAAGATACCGCAACCTATGGAAGAGTTTTAAAAAGAAGTACTATATGTACTGTTTGCAATCATCCACAATATAGAGAAATAAATCTTATGCGTGCTCGTGACCATATGCCTTTAGACGAAATATCAAGACTTATGTTGGTATCTGTGGATGCATTAAGAATACATTTTAAGAATCATTATATGATTTCTGAATCTAATAGCAGAATTATTGCTTTAAGAGAAGACGCAAGCCCAGAAGCAAATGAGCTTGTTAGAAAAATCTTTGATAAAGAGATTGATTTATTTTCTGGTGCTCAAAGTGTTTTAGAATCTAAAGCCGAAAGGTTAAATGCGATTAGAAGTAGGATGCAACTATTAACCGATAGGCAAGAGATAGATGCGTTGGATGATATAGAGACTGCTGAATTTATTAGTTTGAATAAACTAGCAGAGGAAACAGAAAATTCTGTATTAAAAGCTTATCAAATAATCGATAAAAAGCTTTTTCCTATGAAGAAAGAGGAATTGTCCAATGCTATCCTTCAGTATAAATTAAATATTTTAAGTAAGATGCTTGACCAGATTCAAATAGTCTTTCTTGAGTTTGAGAGTAACGCACAGTTTAAACCACTAATCGATGAATTAAGGAGGGCATTAGCATCGAGATTTAATCAAATTGAAGATGAGATTCTTAAATCTGGTGGCATTATGCAACAAAATCAATAAAGGATGTGTGAGGTATTTATTATAATGGCTACACAAGTTACATGCAATAATTGTGGTAAGGATTTTAACGTTACACCATCAAGATTTGAGACGAGAGATTTTTTCTTTTGTTGTAAAAAATGTGAGGGAGAATACAGAAAAGTAGAACCTAATATGAAATGTCCTATTTGTGATAAATCTTTTCATATAAAACCTTATAGAATAAAACGTTTATCAAATGGGGAAGAGGTTTGCTGTTCTAAAGAATGTTCTAATATCCATAAAATGGAAAGGATGCTTGGGGAAAATAATCATCAATATGGTTTAAAAGGTGAATTAAACTCAAGTTTTAAAAAAGATTTTAAATTTTCTAGATATGGATATTTATTGGTAAGATATGTAGATCATCCTTTTAGGGGTAAAGATGATTTTATTCTTTTTCACAGAATTATTATGGAAGAATTTTTGAAAAATAATTATCCCGATAGTCCCTATTTAGTTACAGTTGAAGGTTTTGGCGAACTTTTATTTTTGGACAAAAGCATTGTAGTTCATCACAAGAATGAAAATAAATTAGATAATAGAATTTCAAATCTTAAATGTATGTTTAAAGGAGAACATACTAGTTATCATAATGTAATTGGTAAAAAGAAAAAAGTAGCTACAACCCCTCTTGTTAAAATGGATTTAGATGATGCTGCTCAAGATATAATGAGTAATGAGAACGTAACGATTCCTCCTAAAGATTCTAAATTAATAAAAACAAACCTTTTTATAGCAATCCCTAAAAATCATGTTGGTCTTATATGGTCGAGAAGCGGAATGTCTGTTAAAAACAAAATTGAAGTTGGTGCTGGTTGTATAGATTCGGGATATAGGGGTGAAGTTAAAGTTCATTTATACAATTATGGAAACAATTATTTTAAAGTTAATAAGGGGGATAGGATAGCACAGTTATTAACAATACCTATTAATCCTTATGAATATGAAGAAGTAGATGATCTAGATGAAACTAAAAGAGGTTCTGGAGGTTTTGGACATTCTGGAACATAAAAATAATTCTTAAAGGAGAAAAATTATTATGCAACAGGTTATCACTAAAACTAAAAATTATGAAAGGGGTGTTATTGTAAATTCAGATATTATAAAAGAAAAATGCCCAGTCAATCCGAAACACCAATTAAGTACCAATATTATGGGTGAACTTGTTTGTTCTGTATGTTTTTTAACATTAAAAGATTTAAAAAAAATGATGGAGGTAGACAAGTAATGTATGAGACAGATCAACATTTAAATAACATATATGATAATTGTAATCAAATTATAGATTTTTTAGATGAAATAAATAGTTCTGAAAGGAAAGACAATATAGCATATTATACTGTTCGTGCAGCAGAATGCCTAGGAAACATTAGGAGTATTGTTTCAATGTTGTGTACAAACGTTGTAGAGAAGTCCGACAAACTAATTGCTTTGGAAAATCAATTAAATACGGCACACGATATTCTTGATGATATTGAAATGGAGGGATGATTATGTGTAATAATAAAAAAGTGAAGGAAGGGGCATATGTCCCTCCTTGTAGTTTTTTCTTTTGTTTTTTGGGAGATGATAAAAGAATAAAAGAATCTGATTTAGATAAGATATGGTTGGATTCAATAAGAGATAGTATAGAATATGAAAAGGAAATAATTGAAAATGAATTATCTACATTTTTTTAAAGGAGACATATAAATGAATAAGAATGTTTTCAAAACAGCATTTCAAGAGTTTATATTCGTTAGAACTTATTCTAGATGGTTAGATAAAGAAAACAGAAGAGAGACTTGGGAAGAAGCAGTAGATCGTTATTGTACATATATGAAAGAAAAGCATGGAGATAAAATATCAGATAAAGAATATAAGGATGTGCATGATTCCATTTTAAATATGGAAGTAATGCCATCAATGAGAGCTATGTGGGTTGCAGGGAAAGCTTTAGACATTGAAAACTTTTCTGGTTACAATTGTTTGGGAGAAGATACTGAATTTGTTACAGATAAGGGTGTCAAATCTTTCAGAGATTTTAAAGACGGTGATAAGATTGTTGTTTTAACTCATAAAAACAATTGGAAGAAAGCTGTAGTTAAAAACTTCGGAAAGCAGAAACTAAACAAGATTACGTATGGTCTTGGAGGAAGAGGATTAGACAACATTGTCTATGCTACAGAGGATCACAGGTGGTTTTTGAATGATTCTGAAGAAGTTGTTACAGAAATAAAAGAAAAAGATAATCTTTTAAAAAGTTGTTACAGAAAAACTTTTGATTTTGATTCTGCAACTCCAGAAGAAAAAACATATTGGTGTTATGGTTTTGTTTATGGAGATGGGACTAAAATAAAAAGAAATGGAGAATATAAGCATAGTTTGGTAAGATTATTAGGTGATAAAAAAATATATTTAAATCGTTTTGAAGAAGTTGGTTTTAAAACGTCTGTGTCGGACAGTATAGATGGGGGTTGTTATGCTTATACTGGAGAATATTTAAAAACGTTACCTAAAATTGAAAAAGAGCCTTTGGGGAAAATAGAGGCTTTTGTAGACGGTCTTCTTTGTGCAGATGGAGGTAGAAAATATGTAAAAGACAATTTCTATTTTTGCAACATTCAGCAATCTGGAGAGGAGGGTATTAGTTTTATAAGAAAAGCTTTTCCTATGTGTGGTTATTTTATTGTTAGAGAGGATGATTATACTGGTGAGACTACTAATTATGGAGAAAGAAATAAAACAATAAGATTTTCTTTTAACAATCCTTACGCTACAGAGTACAATTCGTTGTATACTGTAAGAAAAATTGATGTTAGTTATAAAGAAGAGGATGTTTGGTGTCTTGTTGTTGAAGATGATAAAAGTTTTGTTTTGAAGAATGGATTAGTCACAGGAAATTGTGCTTTTACAACAATACAAAATCTAAAGGATTTTGCTGAAATACTTTATATTTTAATGAATGGTACTGGTGTTGGTTTTTCTGTAGAAAGAAAGTTTGTTAATAACCTTCCTTTAATACAGGAAGTAAATACCAACGAGGCAAAAGAAATGATAACCTTTGCAGATAGTAAATTGGGGTGGGCTAAAGGTTATGAAAAAGTTTTGAATTGTTTATGGAACGGAATTGACTTTGAGTGTGATTACAGCAAGATTCGACCAAGGGGTTCTCGATTAAAAACATTTGGTGGACGAGCTTGTCTTACAGGCAATACTGTTGTATACAAAGATAGGAAGAAAAGTAGAGGTTGCAACGAGATTACTATTAAAGATCTTTATGATATGAAGGTTTCAGGTAAAAGAAAACATTTTTCTGAAAGCAATCAACCTGGACCATCCCATTTTAATAAGGTAAAATTGCGTTCTTTAGACGAAGAATCTGGAGTATTTTTTAGAAATCAATTAATAGATGTTGTTGACAATGGTGTTGCTCCTATATTTGAAATAGTAACTGAAAGTGGTTATAAAATCAAAGCAACTTCTAATCACAGATTTATGAAAGATACAGGAGAATGGTGTTATGTATCTGATTTTTCAAACGGAGATTTGATTGCTATTAATGGTTCTAAAGAAAAGAAGACAGGTGTTTGCATTGATTGTGGTATATTTGTTAGTAGGAGAGCTATAAGATGCAGATCTTGTGCCAATAAAAATCAACAAAAAAATGATTGTTTGCCCACAACTGTTAGACAAAGAAAAGAATGTCAAAAAGATAAAAAAGATTTTTGTGAATTGTGTAAACACAATGGTTCAGTTAGTAAACTTCAAGTTCACCACAAAGACGGAAATCCTTATAACAATAAAAAAGAGAACAAGCAAACTTTATGTGAAAAATGCCACAGAAAAGAAGATGCTAGACGAACTACTTTTGGTAATCCTTACTCTCATAGATATTTATCTTATGATAAAATAGTTTCTGTTGACTATGTAGGTAAAGAGCAGGTTTATGATTTGGTTATGGAGGCTCCTAACCATAATTTCGTAGCTAACGGGTTTGTTTCACACAACAGTGGTCCAGAACCTCTTAAAAATCTTGTTGATTTCACCACAGATATAGTTGAACAAAATAGGGGTTATAGAATTCAACCTATAGACGCACACGATATTTGCTGTAAAATAGCAGAAATTGTTGTGGTTGGAGGAACTCGCAGAAGTGCTTTGTTAAGTTTATCTGATTTAACTGATAATCAAATGGCTCACGCTAAATCTGGAGAATTTTGGAATACAGCACCACAAAGGTCAATGTCAAATAACAGCGTTTCTTATACAAGAAAACCTGATATGGTTTCATTTTTGGATGAATGGAAAAATCTTTATAAGTCAAAGAGTGGGGAACGAGGGTTTTTTAATAGAGTTGCTACTCAAAAAAAAGCTAGTGAGAATGATAGGAGAGATGGTTCTAAAGTTATTGGAACTAATCCTTCATTGAGAAAAGGAACAAAAATAATAACAACGGATGGTCTTTTAAACATAGAAGATTTAGAAGGTAAAGAATTTGATATTATTAATCTTAATGGAAAAGTGAGTAAAGCTAAATGTTGGTTATCTGGTAAAAGCAAAAAATTATACCGAGTTAAATTTGTTGGAGGACACGAATATTATTGTACTGCTGAACACAAGTGGCCTGTTTATGAAGATGGTGAATATTTTAAAAAAGAAACCACAGAAATTTTTTCTAATGACTGGATTGCTGTAAATAAAAACGATGCTTTACCTTTTGGGAATCAAGGTAATTACTATGATGGTTTTTTTATTGGATGGATTTATGGAGATGGTGCTGTAGGTAATAGATCTACTGGTGAAAGAATCACTTCTTTATGTGTTTCTGAAGAAGCATTTAAAATGGGTATTGGAGATATTCTTTTAGAAAAGTTGCATATGATAACAGGCGGAAAGCAAAAGTGGATTGATAGAACAGTCGATAAATCAACTTATGAAATGACTATTACCAATAAAAAATTAGATGATTATCTTGATTCTTTTGAAGTTAAAAGGAAAGAACACGGTTTACCAAAATTTATTTTTAATAAAGCTAGTGAAGATTTTAGGAAAGGTTTTCTTGATGGTATTTTATCGAGTGATGGACATATTGAACAATCAACAAAAAATTCATATAGGTTAACCTTTATATCGAGTCATAAAAAAATAGCAGAGGACATATCAACTCTTTTTGGTATGTATGGTATAAAAAATTCTATTATGTTTAAACAAACTACAGCATCTTTTCCTAACGGAAGAGATTATGATAGGTTATATAATAGATATACTGTTCGTGTCTCAGATATTCATTCGATGCAACATTTATCTAGTTTACTTTCTTTAAAAAACACTAAAAATGATGAGAGATTAAGTAGTGTTCAAAACATAGAACCTCGTCATACAATAAACAAAAATAATATTAAAGTTATTAGTGTTGAAGAGACAGATTTGTTTGAAGATGTTTGGGATGTTTCTGTTTTTGATGATACTCATTGTTTTCAATTAACTCAATGTGTTACTGGAAACTGTGGCGAAGTCCTCCTTCGGGACAAATCTCTCTGCAATTTAACAGAAGTTGTTATTAAGCCAGAAGATAATTTTGATTCTCTTAAAAGAAAGATAAAAATAGCAACTATGCTAGGTACGTGGCAAGCAGCACTTACAAATTTTAAATTTGGTAGTAAAAAATGGAAAGAGAATTGTGACGAAGAAGCATTGTTAGGAGTATCCTTGACTGGTGCTAGAGATCACAAAATATTGGGAACAGTAAATGATACTGCAAAGAAATGGATAGCGGATTTAAAGCACATAGCTATTGCGACCAATAAGAAAATTGCACCAAAGATTGGAATTAATAGAGCCGCCGCAATTACCTGTATAAAACCATCTGGATGTTTGTCTGTAGATTCTTTAATTACTACAAACGAAGGTATTTTAGAATTACAAGAAATAGGAGATGTTGTTGGAGATGCTTGGCAAGATCATAAAATTTATGTTGAGCAAGAGAATTCCGCAGAACTATCAACTAAATTTCATGTTAATGGAGAAAGTCCTACTAAACTTATTCATATGAGTTCAGGAGTTGTGTTGGAATCTACTTTAAATCACAAATTTAGGGTTATGGAAAAAGGCGAGTATGTTTGGAAAGAGGCGAGGGATATAATAAACGGGGATTGTCTTCCTTATAAAATTGGGGGGTATGCGGGAGGTTCTTACCAAGAGTTAACAAAAGTTTCTCCTCCGTATTGTAATGTTAAAGAAATATTACAACCAGAGAAATTAGAAGAAGATTTAGCATACGTTCTTGGACTGTATGCTGGAGATGGTAGTACTCATAAAAAAGGCATACGTATAGCAGGACATATTGATAAGAAAGAAAGTTTGTATAAAGCATCAGAAATTATTAAAAGATTTTTTAATATAGATTGTATTATTTATGAAAGAACATCTGGAAATAATGCTGATTTGTATGCAAATTCTACTTTTTTATTATCTTTTTTAAGAGCTAATGATTTAGTTAAAAATAAAACAGAACATGTTGAGATTCCATTGGTTATTAGAAAATCTCCTGCTTCAGTAATAAAAGCATTTGTAGACGGTTTGTTTGATGCAGATGGTTGTGAGTCTTCTAGTGGATACAAAATATTATGTACTGTGTCTGAAAAGTTAGCAAAACAACTACCTGTAGTTTTAAGATGTCTTGGATATGCTTGTTCTTGTAAATTAATGCCTCCAACGAAATCTTCATTAGGTAATAGGATGAGGTATAGAATTACAATTGTGAGAGGAAGAGATGGGGAATACAACAAAAGTGGTCTTGGAAAATACTATAAAATGTTGGATGATTTCAATATGAAAAATTTCATACCAGATATTGTTGAGTATGTTGAAGATAGTCATAGTAACACAGCAGATTTGGAAGTTCCTAATAATAATACATATATTGCCAATTCTTATGTTAGTCATAATACTGTATCCTTATTAGTTGATTGTTCACCAGGGGCACATACTCGGCAAACAAGCACGGGATATTATATAAGGAGAGTTAGAATATCAGCTACTGACCCACTATGTTCATTGTTAAGGGAACAAGGTATTCCAGCACTTCCAGAAGTTGGGCAATCAAAAGATAATTGCAGTACATTTGTTTTAGAATTCCCTTGCAAAGCACCAAAAGGGGCTAAAACAAAATATGGAGAAACAGCAAAAGAACAATTAGAATATTGGAAGATGTATAGAGATTTTTATTGTGAACACAACCCATCAATAACAATTTCTGTTAAAGAGGATGAGTGGTTAGATACAGCAGCGTGGGTTTATAAAAATTTTGATAATATTGGAGGATTGACTTTTTTGCCATCTAGCGATCATGTATATCAACTAGCTCCTTATGAGGATATTGATAGAGAAGAATATGAAAAAAGATTAAAAGATTTTCCTAAAAATATAGATTTTAGTGTATTATCAAAATATGAAAAAGAAGATGCAACGGAAGGTGCTAGAGAGTTTGCTTGTTCTGGAGACAAGTGCGAATTAGTCTAAAGGAGAATTAATATGAAACAATTATTGGATTTAACTAATGTTTCTACTAAAAGATGTTTTATAGTTGGAGAACTTAATGGTAATTATGATATTCTTATGAGGATGTTGTATGAACAAAGATTCTCTCACAACGATACTCTTATTGTTACTGGTGATTTTTTTAATGTAGATTATATTAAATCGATAGATGCTACTGTCTTTTTAAGGAATTCTATGAATTGTTATTCTGTAAAGGGTAGCAAAGAAATCAGGCTATTGGAAAATCTGGAAAATCAAGACAAAGTTGAAGATGTTCATAACAAATTACAGGGAAAACTGAAAGAGCCATTAGTTGAATTCATAAAAGAACTCCCTTTAATAATTAAGATTAGGGATTATTATATCATTAATGCTGGTGTTGATCCCTCAAAAACATTAGATGAACAGGATTTGGAGGTGTTTTATAGTATAGGAGAGTATGATAAAGATAGTCGTTTCTATCAATATCCTAATCCAGAGGGATCTTCTTGGTATAATACACCATATTTAGTAGAGGGAAAGCATGTTAAGATATGTTTCAGTAAGATTTATCTAGATGATATTGAAGTTCCGGCAGGATATAATTTAGGCACTAATTCTCAAGTTCAGCCATTACTGAGGACTTTAATTCTTGATAAAACACAAGAAATTCCAGTTATTATTAAGACAAAGTAGACTTAACATTTAAGAAATAATTCTTATATTTTATTTGTATAATGAATTAGGAGGACTTTTAGAATGAATAGAAAAAATTGGAACAGTTCAGATATGGAATATATTGTACCATTATACAGAATGGCTATGTCAAGAGTTCCTAATGAGAAAATAGCAGATTGGTTGGCTGTAAATGGAATGAGATATTCAAATCAACTAGTTAAAAGGACTTTGAGGATGGCTGCAAGGGAAGATTTAATAGATTATCTCATCAAGGAAGAAGAAATAAACCTTGGTGATGATATTAAATCAAGAATGACTGCAAGGATAGGAAAGGTTATAGGTATTAGACCAGATGGTGATACTATTGAAGTTAAATGGGAAACGGGTGGAAGACAACTTCTATCAAAAGAAAGCGTTTTCAAATTAAGGACTAAAGAAATTGTTGAAACTAAAGACTTTTCAAAAGTTTGTACTCCAAAGGATGACACATATAAGAAAATGGAAGAACAAAATATTTACCCAAAAGGATAAAAATAATGAGACCTGATTTAAAGGATATGCAAAGTGCTGAAATTTATAGAAGGCTTGATGAAAGATTAAAAAAGAAAAAAGAAAAAGAGATTAAAGAATCTCAAGATACTCAATCAAAAGAAAATGAAGATTAAACCTATTAAAATTTAAAGGAGATATATGATATGGAAAGATTAGATGAAAACAGCACTAAATTTAAGGTTCAGAAACTTATTGAAGGTATGATAACGAGAGTTTTCAATGGTTCTGTTCCAGAAACTACATTAATCCCCGTTGTGGAGGAAATTGACAAACTCTATAAAGAGGGGAAAGAAAATATAACATAAGAACATAGGAATGAGCATATTAGATTATCAGCACGACACATTGTCTCCAAGAATTTGGAGATCAACTGGAGAGTTACGACAAGGTGTTCAGGAATTTATATTTGATTCTTTAAAAGCTTTTTTTGAGCATGAAGATATTACTGGTTGGGAAGAGTTTGTTAAAAGAATCTACATAGGTAGCAGTCTCGCTACCTATTTTTATACTGAAACATCTGATTTAGATGTTAAAGTCATAGTAGATGTTGATTCATTCAGAGAAAACAATAAAAGAATGGAAAGTCTCTTTGATGATGATATCTTAGAATACTTGATAGATGCTGGACGAAAGAGTTACTGGTTAACCGCTATGGTTCCAGGGACTTTACATGTCCTAGACTTTTATTTTTATTCTACAACTGAAGCTAAAGAAATAAACCTATTAAAATATGATAGTCTATATGATGTTATTGAAAACAAGTGGATAAAAGAACCTAAAAAATTAATAGGAGGGTTATCTCCTATTGCTGTTTTAAATTTTGCTAAAGAAAAAGCACAGCCATATCTAGATAGTCTAACTTTAAACATAGCTAAAACAAAGAGAGACACTATTGATTTAATGGTCCTCATAGATTATCTAAAAACTTTGGATGGTGATGATTTAAGTAGTTATGCAATGGCTGTTGTAGAAAGTTTAGATGTGGTTAACAATGATATTGAAGAATTAATTGAAGATCGTGATATCATAAGGAATTTAAGACACACGACTTTTGAAAAGAAAGAACTACGTTCAGAATTAGAAAAAATAATGGGTTCAATTAACTACTCAGATGAGAATCTTATTTTTAAAGTTCTTCAGCGTTATGGTTATATGAGAATTTTATCGGAGATAAAAGAATTATTTAGAGATAAGCACATATCTCTAGAAGAAATACCTGAACTTGCAGAAATTTTAAACATAAGGGAGTAACATGGAAAAGCAAGCAGGGAAAATTCTAGATTTCTTTAAATCTTTTTTTAGTAACAAGATTGAAGATATTGGTACGGAGCCTTCTTTGACAGAAGAAGAACAAGCCAAAGAAAAAGAACTTGAAGTAGAAACCACTCAGGAAAAGATAGACGAAAGGGAAGAGCAAGGAATTCCAGAAGAACAACCCCCAATAGATAACGAAGTTTTAATTGATGATATTGAAGAAGAAACAGGAGAAGTTGAAAAACATCCTTATAAGATAATCTTACCTCCAGAACTAGAAGCACGATTAGGTGATCCCGCAGTAGATCACTCATATTCAGCTTTAAAATATTTAGAGAGTCTCGGATACAAGACGTTTCGTTTTGTTGTAAATCCAGCATCTTCTCACAAATCCGATATTTGTGATGAGATAGCGAAAAAGAATCCTTGGGAACTTACACCACATCTACAAAATGCTGTAGCAGAGGCCAATGCAAAAGGATATCCTGTTGCTCCGATATTTTTTTTGACTCATGTCAACTCTTGGGGTTATTTGTGGGTACATGCACCTACAAGTATTGACCAGATTCCTAATAATGCCCCTGGAATTCATATGTATGATGACCAAGAAGATATTGATTATGATAAGGATCAATTATTAACTTTTTTGGAGGATGTTATTGTTGATAGATATACGTTAGCACCAGACATGTTTGAAACGATTACACCAGTAGGTGAACTACACAAAGAACTGTTTGAAGAGGAAGGTCCCTTTAGTTTTGAAACAGTTGAACCTACTGGAGAAAAAAGTACAAGGTTTTTTTCCAATAAAAATAAAGTAAAATATGGGGAATATAATAATGACGAAACAGTTAAGCATTCTGGAGATGTTCCAACAAGATGTTTTTCCAATAATGACATAATAAAAAAATCTGATTCTAATTGGATAGAATCAGTTAAGCCTATTAAAACTAGGAAGAACACATTTATAAGAAACGAAATAGGATTGGTTCAACTTATTCCTAAAGGCAGTATAGGAATTCAGATTGGTATTTATAATGATATTGCTAAAATATTCTTTTCTGATTTAGAAAGAGCGATATTAGTACCTAAAAATAGTGTAAAAATTGTAGAATTAAAAGAATCTGATAAAAATGAAGTTGACAGAGGAATGTTTGTGTCTATAGATGGAGACTTAGCATTGGCAATGGGAATGATGGATGAGAATCTTCTTGTCTATGAGCCAGAATATGAAGATTATGTAGGTACAGATGAATGGCGGCTATTAGAGATCGTTTAAGAAAGATACTCGAACAGGATTTAATATTAGAATTTAAAGATCACAACGCCCTAGAAAACCAAGAGAAATGGAACGCCACCCTAAAAATTATTAAAACCAAAATTGAAAGTGTTATAGACAAGATAGAAGATGTTTATAAATCTCAATGAAACTTTGAATTGAACGAAGCTATTGTCATAATTAAATCCTCATTGTCAATGAATTCTTCCAAAGAAGATAAGTTTTGATGTGTTGATCCTTTTCTAACATATTCTTTTATTTGCAACATTTGATTTATCCTTGTAAAAGGATTATTGCAAGTTTTGTGCATATAAAGAAGATCTCCTAACCGTTTTCTTTTTAGCAATTTAATTATTGTATTTAAGAATGTTGAGTCTGGGAATGGCGGGGTATAAATATAATACCCTCCGTTCGGTATTCTTTTTAGTAATTTATATTTTTCAAGACGTTTTATACGGTATTCTTGAGATGTTTCGGTAGTACCTAATGCCTCTGATAGAAAGTTTAAACTAGGATTACATATAGGATTTTTATGTTTCCTTACTTGAATGTCTGATAAATCTTTTAAAATATAATAAGTTTCTTTATCCTGGGCAGATAAAACTTTATATCCGAATCTAATATACATTATGGGATTAACGGGATTACCAATATTAAGTTCTTCGAGAACAGTATCAATCCTAGATTGCCCACCATTTGATGTAATCAAATACCAATCTTTATCTTTCATGCCATAGTGTTGTATGTTATTTTATTTTGTAAGAAAAACCTAATATCTTTTTAATGCAGAAATAAAGCAACAAAAATTTTTAAAATTAATATTTTTTTATTGTATTTTATTTTGTTTAATATATTGTTGTCACATACAATATGATTGGAGGATATGAAATTAATGGGAAGAAAGAAAATAAATCCTGCGAGCAAGGCGGTAGTTGCTTCTTTTTCAGTAAGCCCACAACATGTTAAGATGATAGATGCCCTTGTAAAAAAAGAGAAGAAAGGTAAGTCAGTTTTAATTCAGAATTTAATAGAAAAAGAATACACCAAAAAAATAGGTAAATAGCAATGCCGAGAACACTTGTTGACGAAAATAACATAAGTCCAAATACTTTTACTAATACAATGGAAGAAGTGTTTGGTAGATTTGAAGAAATGTATAAGCAGTTTCAAGAAGGTTTTTCTTATGATGAGTTTAGTAGTGTCAAAGTTCTTTTTGATACGAATATGGTTCGTTTAGATGATGTTACTGACATAGAGATAATAATAGATGAGATAAACAAAGTTTCTGGAAGAATATTTATGTATGGTGCTTTATATGAATCGCAACAAAGAGTTCTACATCAATTAGAGGATGAGTATGAAATATGGTTTGCTGAAAAGTATGTCATCGTGGATTCAAACCCAGAACCAGCAGAAGATACTACAGAAGTAGGGAAAAAGATTAAAAAAAAGAAACAACGAACCGAAACACAAAAAGAACAATTAATAATTGTTGCTTATGGTGATGAGTATTCCGCATTTAAAGAAAGAATTAGGAACGAAACTAGAAGATTAGGTTTAGTTAAAAGAGTTGTTAATAGCCTCGATAGTTATTCCTACAAGCTTCATAGTATTTTAAACTACAGACAAATAGCATTACAAAAAGGATTATAAAATTAATAATTTTTTTAAAAAAATTGTTGACTTTTTTATGTCTCTTATATACATTGAGTTTAATGTATGATGTGTGTATAAATTAAAAAAATTTAATTTTATCATTAAAATTTTTAATTATTTAATTAATATTTATTAGTTATATGAGGGATTAGATGATTACGTGGATATTTATAGCGTGTGGCATACTTTTCCTAATTACGATAATAAGGATTATCGTCTCTGTCAAAGTTATTACAAAAGATCCTGATGATTTACAGGTTCGATTAGACGTAAAACAAAAGATGATGAAATAATATGAATAAGATGATGCCTATTTTTAAGAATAAAAATGACAGAGGGAAATTATGGAACTTAATGTTGAAGAGGCATCAAGAAAAATTTGTCCCATGTCTTTTTCTGTTTACGTTTTAGAAGATTCTGATTATAAAGAGAGTGTTTATTCTATGTGTAAATCAGAAAAGTGTATGGCATGGTCGTGGACAAAGGAAGAGGAAAAGAAAGGTTATTGTAAATTCATAATTAATAAAATTGGATAGGAGATTAACTATGGCTGAATTACTTAAATTTTGGAAGATTCAAACATATAGTCCTGATGAGTTTTTTAAAAAAGTTTGCAATGCTGAAGATGAGAAAATTATATCGAGAAAGCAAGGAAAGAGTCTTATTAATCTTTTTTCAAGATTAAAGAGTAAGACAAGTAATAATCTGTCAAAGAAGGATAATAAATGTATCGATACTGTCTTTGAATTTTTGGAAATCGTGTTTTAAACATTGAGTTTTATTATGAACGCAGTAAAATTAAACACTACAGCAGTTAATAATTATTCTAAAAGACCTTTTAGAATAATTTTATTTTTAAGAAGTTTTTTTTGTGTTTTTAATTTTCTTTTTATCAAATTACGGAATAATTTATTTGGATATTCTAGTAATTGTAAACATATTAATAAAACTTCTTTTAGACCAGTTGCTGACATAGAAGAAAGAAAAACAAATATTTATGATTTTAATAAGATTAAAAAAAATAGAAAGAAACATAAAAGAATAAAAACATCTAAACGATATAAAAAGTCCCACCTAAAATTTAAATTACCGTCCATAGGATTACCTTCTATTAACTTCCCTAAAATAAATTGGGACGTATTTATTCCATTTTTGAAAATTGTTTTTAAATATCTTTTTATATTATCGTTGTGCTTTTCTATAGTATTTGGATTTTTATGGTTATTTACATCAGAGATACTAGATATACTTAAAACAGAACAAGATTTGACTAGAAAAAAAGTAATTAGGTCAATAGTACTTGAAGAAGTTACTCCAGAGAGAGCAAGAGTTGAAAGTTTTTCAAACAGATTAATAGAAGTAGAAGAGGCTTTGAATTTAAAAAAGAATCCACAACTTAAACCGAAAAAGAAGAAAAAGAGAAAATATCGAGTTATGAACAGTAAAAAAGTAAAATACATTATAAGGTAATTTATTATGATTAAGAAAAAGGATGTATCAAAAGTTGTTAAAGATAGGAGAACCCATTATCATTTACCAAAAGCTCATTTTAGAGTTTTATTAGGAATTGTTATAGCCTTGTTTGTAACATCTTTTGTATCTACCACTATAATAGTTGTGTCGAGAAATGAATCTATTGATTCAAATTCTTATTTAGGCAGATTGAAAAAAGCAAAAGAAAAATATGAATATTTTACTGAGAAATTAACAACTCTTGAATTGCTTAATTATTGGACAAATAATTATGTAGATGTCGAATATAAAAAAAATGGAAACATTAAATTTAAGGAAGCTGATTGTGTATCAGCAGTATACCATTGTTTGGAACATTATGGATATTTAAGAAGCATTCTTAATGTTAATAGTATGGTAAGAGAACTGAAAAGGACAAAATCGAAAAGAATCTCAAACAAAAAAGAATTACGACCTGGAAATCTTTTGTTTCTTAATGAACATGTTGCCCTTGTAGCTGGACTAACTCCTTCAGGATTAATTATTTACATTGATGTTAATGGTAAGAATATGGGGTTTGGGATTAACACTATAAAGTTTGATTCTAAAAGAATCGAAGGAATTTATAAAATGTCATTCGAGATGTGGGCTGGAGATTTAATAAATCAAGTGTAGGCACATATATGGTATTTCCTAAATTAGATGAATTTTATATTAATCTTTCCTACATTATTCAGTACATTGTGTATTATGGATATACTATCAATGAAAGAGGATACAAGAAAAAATTCGGTAAAGAATTGGATTACCTTGTAAACCTAGAAATTATAGAAAAATATGAATTAGTATTATATAAAACCCCCAAGTTGATAATGTGTGATGTATCTTTTACGGTTAAATCTAATAAAAAATATAAAACTTACGAGGTCAGATTAGACTTAACTAAAAATATGCATAATGGTGTCTCGCTTTTACATAATAATAATGTATATTTTTTTGATGTATTTTGTATAAGCTATGGAAAAGATAGCGGATTATTGTAAAGGAAGACGTATATTAAAATATGGGAAATCTCATAAAATTTTGTATTGAATGTGGTACTTGGACAAATCAGATTGAAGTTAAGCCTAATAAATTCAAATGTTTGGGATGTAAGAAAACAAGCCACATTTTCAATCCCATCTTCAATTCAGAAGAACTGCAAAAAATAAAAAATAGATTGACAAAAAAATTAGTTGAAGAATAAAAAAGTTGTTGAAAAGTTAAGGGCGATATTAAGAATGATTAATCAAGAAAATCGTAAAGATGAAATTGAGAAAACTTTAATTGGCATAATTTCAAAATGTTTGTGTATAGATGGGTCGGAGATAGCACCAGAATCAAACCTCTTTAACGATTTAAGTATTGACGATTTAGATTTTATAGAAATTTTAACAACAATTGAAGGGCTTCTGAACATAGAGATATCAGAATCGGAATCTGATGTCTTTTCAAGTGTTCAGAGCTTATTAGATTGTGTTGAAAATAAATTACAAGAAAATTAACGTGTGTGTTAAAGTAGGAGTATAAGAAGACAAAGGTGGGGAATTCGTTTGTAAGAATAGGAGAAACTTTGGACTGATTTTTTGACATAGTACTACAATAACATTATTGCACGTAATTTTAAATGCCTTTTTAGTTCAATAAAAATCAATAAAATCTAAAAAGCTCATTTAATAATCAATAAAAAACCAATGGAGGTATTTTAAAATGATTTATGCATTAGAAACTTATTTTGGTGAACTGGATGAATCTGGTTCGTCAGGAGACTACGCAGTAGAAAAAACTATTACTTCGGACTCTAACGGAAACCCGATTAACAACGTTTTAAGGATTGTAAATCCCGATTCAGTATTCAAGTATTGGAGATCTTGGCCAGCTTGTGATGATGGAGAAGTTCGTCCTTTTATAATTGCGAATGATTATGAGGGTGACGGAATTCTTGCCAAGCTTTTAGGGGATTATCATCCTTTTAAATGGTTTGTTGGGGGTATTCTAGAATCAACGAAAGATGAGAATAATCAGAAAAAGTATATTTATGAAGAGACTGACCCTGAACTTATACTTCAAATAGCTTACAACAATGATAGATCTGGTGGTTCTGGGCATTGGAGACCTCGAAAAGAGTACGCTTTTAATATTATTGACAGACAGCCTGAATCAAAAGGAGAGCATGTAGGTCAAAACTGGTGTGCTGTTAACTCTCATACTAAATTATTAAGAATGCCATCAACCGCTTTGGAACAGTTAAAAGCTGTTTATGAAGCTAATGGTAAAGTTGATGAATATGATATTAATTATACAAAGCAAGGCAAAGGCAGAAACACAAAACACTACATTCAAAGAGCTGGAGAAAAATTACCTAATATCGTAATAGGGTATCTCACACAAGAAGAAAAAACATATCAAACCTATGATTTAAAAGAAGAGTGTAAACTCTCATCTGCACAATACATATTAAAGTATCTAGCAAATACCATACAAAGAGTAGACGGTGTTTTGGGTACAAGTTATTATCAAGAACTACAAAAACAGGCTGAAATTGAAAAAGCCGAATGGAACGCCCAAAAACAGGATGCTGCTCCAGTTAATGTTGCGACAACATCTCCTCCGCCTACAACAACGCCTTCCCCTACTGTGGTTCAACATACTCCACCACAGCAACAAACTCAACCACCAAGTACGGAGCAGGTTCAACAACCTCAAGCGATTCCAACACCGCAAGAACAGACTCCTCCAGCAGCACCTGTGAGGAGTAGGGTTCCAATTGCTTCTGACGAGAAAACGATAGATTGTCCGTTCTGTAAAAAGAGCATACCAGAGTCTTCAGAAACTTGTCCTGAATGCAATAACAAGTTAATGGAACCCTGTGATAAATGTAAGACTCCTTTTAGTATTCTCGAAACAACGTGTCCTAATCCAGACTGTAAAGCACAGTATAAGGTTGGTTAAATGTATTTGGGATTGGATTTGTCATTATCGGGTAGTGGTGTTGTTGTAATTGATTCCAGTTACAGCATTATTCACAAAGAACTTCTCTCTACACCAATGAAGGGTGTAGAGAGATTGTTCTTTCTCGAAGAGAAATTTGTGAATTCGATTTCTAAATATATTAGAGATTTAAAATTAGTGTGTATAGAATCTCCAGCCTATGGGGTTTCAGAAGGAAATCTTTTTAGTTTAGGTCAATGGGGCGGAATAGTAGAATTAAATCTTTTTAAGTTAGGATTGAAATTTATTTATGCAAGTCCAACACAATTAAAGAAATATGTACTAGGTTCTGGAAAAGGACAAAAAACATTAATGCTATTAAAAACTTTTCAACAATTTAATGAAGAATTTGATGATGATAATATTTGTGATGCTTATTCCTTATCAAGGATTGCCCATGATTATCATTTTAAATATGAATTGAATAAAGATATTAAAACTAAAAAATATCAATTGGAAGTATTAAAAAGTATACACAAGAGTTTGACAGAGAAAGATGATGGAACTGTTATATGAGTAAAGCATTTTCTCATGATAGGGTGAACACGGGAAAAGAGGAATGGTTAACTCCTCCAGAAATAATAAAAGTACTGGGGGAGTTTGATTTGGATCCTTGTGCTCCTATAACCCGTCCTTGGGATATGGCAAAGAATCATTATACTATTAATGATCATGGATTGTTACAGAAATGGGAGGGGAGAATTTGGCTTAATCCTCCCTATGGTAACAAAACACATGATTGGTTGTTAAAATTAGCAAATCATGGCAATGGTATTGCTTTGACATTTGCTAGAACAGAAACGCTTATGTTTTTTGATTGTGTTTGGGATAAAGCAGACGCTGTTTTCTTTTTTAAGGGAAGATTAAAGTTTTATCATAGAGATGGAAGTGAGGGAGATACTGCCGGAGCACCGAGCATTTTAATAGCATATGGTTTTGATAATGTAGTATCTCTTAAAAATAGTGGGTTAAATGGTAAGTTCATTTTATTAAATGAAGAATATAAAGTTAAATTAAAAGAAAATGAAATTAAAGACAATATAGTTGAAGAAGTTTCATTATTTAATTAAGGAGGGAGTCAGATGTTAGATAAGCTTAAAGAAATTTTTGGAGATATGTCTAAGTGGATTCTTTTAGGCATAGTAGGAATTGCTGTAATACTAGGTATAGTTCTTTTTGTTTTTATAATTAAAAACATTAAGATTGTTATCATATGTGGTGTTATAGCATTGGTAGTTGGAGTTGTTGGTTATATTCTCTATATGAAATTTAAACCTAAAGCTTCAGAATTATTAATATTTTAAATATGGGAGAGGTTAAATCTCTCCCATATATTAATTTGAAATGAATTTTGAACCGCCTGTTGGATATAGGGTGTTAATTATAAGGACTTTAGAAAGAGGTCACGAAATTAAGTATTATCAAGATGGGAAAGTATTTACATTAGAAAAAGCATTAGAAATAGTTAAGGTAGCAATCCCTATGTTAACTCCAAACAGAGAAGAGAAAAGACAAAACGGTAGACGTTTCAAAGAAGACGGTGAAGAAATGTTTACTTTAACTGCTCAAGATCAGCATGGAGTGATGGTTAAGGATGAAGCTATTCCTAAAAGAAGAATAAGAAGACTTACCCCTAAAGAATGTGAACGTTTGATGGGATTGGAAGATGATTGGACGAGATGGGGTATTGATGAAGATGGTAATGAATATGAAGTCTCGGATACACAACGCTATCGGATGGCTGGAAATGGTGTTGTAGTAGACGTTGTAAGAGAGATTATAAGGAGATTGGTTAATGCAAGTTGAAGAAATAAGAGCCATACCTCAAGGAATCAGAACTCGACCTCAGATGTTGGACAAGGTTTTTGATAACAAGTTCTGTAAAAAATGTAAGCTCTATCAATGTGCAAAGAATCCTTATATAGAAGGAAGGGGCAATAAGAATGCTAAATTATTAATTATAGGTGAAGCTCCTGGAAAAAATGAAGATGAGATGGGACAAGTTTTTGTAGGAAGTTCTGGAAAGACTTTGCAGGAAAGGCTTAATAGATATGATATTGATTATTATATAACCAACGCTGTAAAATGTTTAGACGGTAAATCCTTAGTAAAAACAAAAGAAGGTAATAAGCGGATTAATTGGATAGTAAAAAACAAATGGGATGGTGAAGTTCTTTCTATTAATAAAGATGGTGAGTTTGTCTGGAAAAATATTTATGGTTGGCACAGAAGTCTCATTAATAATAGAGACATATATAAAATATCAATAATAGATGGTAAAAACAATCCAAATGGAAAACCTAACATTTTAGTAACAGAAGATCATATTATTATTACTGAAAGAGGTGAGGTTTTAGCAAAAGATCTTGTTTCTGGAAAGGATAAAATTGCTACTGGAACTCCTTATTTTGGAGGACATAGATCAGAACAATTAATTATTGGATCATTGATGGGGGATGCGTTTGTTTCAAATAGAAATTATTTAGAAGAAAGACATTCTCTGAAACAAAGAGAATACCTACTTTTAAAAACCAAATTGTTGGAATATTGGAAACCCTCTATAAGTAAAGGAACTATTAGAAACAACAAAAAATCTTATTCTTATATTGGGTATAGGATTTCAAGTACATTATTTTTTAAACAATTAAGGAAACAGTTTTATAAAAACGGGAAAAAAATTTTTCCCGAACATTATGTAAATAGATTAAATATTTTTGGACTAGCTATAATTTTTATGGATGATGGCTACGGTAGATATTATGATAATAATAAGCATTCGAGAAGTGAGGACACGTTTCAAGTTGAAATTGCATTAGGAAAGATTGATGAAAAATCAGCCAAAAACATTGTGAACAGGTTTAAAGAATTAGGGTATGATGTATATGTTACAAATAAAGATATTTATAGATTAAGATTTAAATATAAAAAGGCTTATAAATTCTTAAAGGATATTGCAAAATATGTTCCCCATAGTATGAGGTATAAGTTGCCCGAATCTTTGAGAGATTATCCTTTTATGGAAAGTGCTTACAAACCAGAAAAAACAAAGACATACTATTCTGAAATAAATGTTTCAAAAGTGGATTATTCAAAATTATCTAATTCAAAATCGGTTTATTGTATTGATGTAAAAGATACTCATAACTTTGTAACACCTTCTGGAGTTGTTCATAATTGTAGACCTACAGATGCTCAATCTAAAAATAGAACTCCTAGACCTGTTGAGATTAAATGTTGTCTTCCTTTTACAATGAAAATAATAGAAGAAATAAAGCCTAAAGTTATATTAACATTAGGAAGAATACCGATGTCTCAAATACTTGGATTGAATTTAAGTATGAAGATTATGAGAGGGCATACCTATTACCATCCAGAATTAAATGTTACAATAATTCCCACATACCACCCTGCATATTTAGGGAGAGTTAACGATGCTTTATATTACAAACAATTCGAAAATGATTTATTAATTGCTAATAATTTAGCGTATGCTCCGGCAAAAAGAATATTACCACCGTCACCAATTTCTATGAAAGATCCAATAGAAATAAAGGAGTATTTAGAATCATTATTAAACGTTGATGCTATTGCAATAGACTTAGAAACAAGTGGGACTGATCATATTAATGATAAAATAACTGATATATCTTTTTGTGCTAAAGCTGGTGAGGGTGTTCACATATCTTGGGATGATATAATACCTCATTTTGAATTATTGAGTGAGGTAATGATGTCAGATGCTGTTAAGGTTGGTCAGAACTTTACTTTTGATATAAAGTTTTTAAGAATGGCTGGAGTAGATGTTAACAATTATTCTTTTGATACCTTACTAGCAGAACATATGTTAACAATGAGTTATGAAAAGAAAGAAGTGAGTGGTTTGTATAAATTGAAGAACATGGCATGGAAAGGAACTCCTATGGGAGGTTACGAAGAAGTTCTTGGCTCTGGAGGAATCAAAAAAGCGGTTAAAAAGAAAGAGAAAAAGAAAGATGAAGATGTTTTTCAAGGAAATTTATTTGAAAATCCTAATGAAAAAAAGAATGAAGAGCTAGAAAAATTTGCAAACGTTATAGATGTTATTAGAAAGAAAAAGTTAGAGGATTCTGGATTAGAACCTTTAGAATATTATTCAGCAATGGATGCGGACGTTACATTTAGACTTTTTCAAAGACAGAAACCTTTGATTGATAAAGATTTCTCTTTTCCTTTTTATGAAATAGTAATGCCGTTATCATGGACATTAATGAGAGTAGAGGAAAATGGTATTAGGTTAAATTCGGATTATATGAATTCTATTAAGATTGATAATCTAGAAAATATGGAAAGATGTAAACAAGAATTATTTAATCTGGCAGGGAAAGAATTTAATTTAAACTCTACTGATGATTTAAAAGATTTAATATTTAATAAGTTAAAGATAACACCTAGTGATGAATTTAAAACCAAACCAAGCAAAACCTATCCTGATGGGCAGTACTCAACCGATGAAAAAGCAATAGCGTATTATAGCTCGAAAAATCCAGCATTGAATTTTTTGATTGAATACAGAAAACTTTACAAAGAGAACTCTACTTATATAGACGGCTTTAAAAAATTTATGCAAGAAGATACTTGGAGAGTCCATCCTAATTATTTACAACACTCAACTGCTACTGGAAGATTGAGTTGTATTTCGGAAGGGACGAAAATAACGATGGTTGGAGAAGAAAGAAATATAGAAAATGTTAAAGTTGGTGATTTAGTTTATTGTTATGATGAAAAAGGCGAATTGAAAATATCAAAAGTTACGAATGTTTTTAATAATGGCATTCAAGATTGTATTAAATTAAAATGGCAAAGTAGTGGTTCTGGAGATATTGGAGAATTAGTATTAACACCAAATCATTTAGTAAAACACAAATATAAAGGGTGGATTCGTGCTGATTCATTAAATCGATATGATAAGATTTTTCATTTAAGAAAGTCCTTACAGAAAAATGGTAGAATTAGATTATATGGGACTAACAAGTTTATGAAATTTGAGGAGCAAGTTATAAAGGAAGAATATTTTAAAGCTCCATCTAGTTTATTAATTCATCATAAAGATGAAAATCCGTCAAATAATAAAATTTCAAATTTTGAAATTTTATCTAATTCAAAACATTCAAAATTACACTCTATAAAATTGGTAAAAGAGGGAAGAATTAAATGGGATCATTTAGATAAGTATAGAGATAAGATAAAACGAAGAACTGGTAAAAACCATTATTATTGGAAAGAATTTAATAAAGAAGATCTTATCCAAATGTTAGAAAATGCTAATGGAGTGATATCTAATTTAAAGATTGACAAAGAAACATTTAGAAATAAATGCAAATTAGTTGGTTTTGATTATAAAAAATATAAATATTTTTATTCTAAAAAAGTTGGATATCTTGATGAGAAAAAAATTGTTAATGTTTTATATAAATTTGAAAAAGAATCCAATTCATTTGATAAATGTGCAAGGTACTTAGGAATAGGTAGATCTAAACTTAAAGAGTTATGTGACTATTACGGTATTTCTACAAATCATATGATTTTATCTGTAACACCTTTTGGAAAATGCAAAGTATATGATCTAGAAGTAGAAGAACACCACAATTTCATTGCTAATGAAATTTGTGTTCATAATTGTCTTTCCCCACCTATTCAAACCATCCCTAGAAAGAACAAGATTAGAAACATGATTGTTCCCAGAGATGGAGGAAAGCTTGTTGTTGCAGACTTATCTCAAATAGAATTAAGAATCTTGGCAATGATTAGTGGTGATCAAAGAATGATAAACGCTTTTGAAAGTGGTGTTGATTTTCATACTGCAACAGCTTGCAGTATGTTTAGAATAAATCCTAATGAATTTGATAAAAATAATTCTAAACATAATGAATTTAGAAGTGTTGCAAAATGTGTTCATCCATCATCTTTAATTATTTATAATCTTGAAATAAAAAGAATGTGTGATATTGTTAAGAATAGTAAAGAAGATTCTTTTGAAAAAATACAAGGACATATTTGGAACGGTAAAAATATTGTTGATTTAAAAAACACATATAAATCTAACAAAGGTAAGAGAATATTAATTTCTGCTCACAAGTCTATTTTAGTGTGTTCTGAAAATCATCAAGTACAGTTAAAAGATGGTTCGTTAAAAAAGGCAAAAGATATTAAAGAGAAAGATGTTTTATGTGATGTATCCTTTCCTGATTTAGTGTCAATGCCACAAAGTATTAAGATAAATCCTTTTAATGGAGAAGATGAACAAGGATTAACATTATGGTTAGATGAAAAATGGGCATATTTAGCTGGCGTATATACAGGAGATGGGTGCTATGCTGAAAAACATATTAGTATTTCTACTGGAAGTGAAAGCAAACACGAAGATTGGAAGGATGTTTTAATAAAAGCTTTTGATGATGTCGGAATTTATGCTAAAAAAAGAGATTCTCATTTTGATAAAAAAAGAAATAGAAATAGTAAAAGTAGTTCTGTGTACGTTGGTTCAACTAGAACAAGAAGATTTTTTGATAAACTTGAACTGACAAAAGAGGGTGAAGGAAAAACATTAAGAGTTCCTCTGTGGGTGTTAAATAATTATGATAATTGTTGGGCATTCCTTGGTGGATTATTGGATACTGATGGAACAGTTACAACTGATCCATTAAGTAGAACATTGTCTATTACAACAAAGTCTTGGGAGTTAATGCAGGATTTAACAGTATTGTTAAACAGATTAGGAATTGAATACGGAATAGAAAATACTTTCAATAAAACATATAAAAGATATTATTTTAGAGTGCAGATTTATGCACGAAATACTGAAGAGATTTTTAATAGAAAGATAATGCGTTGTCCATACAAAGTTGAAAGATTAAAGAAAAAAGTAGAGACCCTTAAAAACAGAAGAAGATCTAACCATAACAAAGATAATTTTGTTAAAAGAATTGAAGTATTAGATGAGGGAGATTTATTTGATATTGAAGTTGATTCTAAAGATCATCTTTATTGGGTAAATGGTATAGTAACTCACAACACAATAAACTTCGGAATAGCTTACGGAAGAGGTGCTTATTCTATCGTTGTTGAGTTAAGAGACTTCTATGGTATTGATATTACTCAAGATGAGGCAAGTAACTTTATTAACACTTTTTATGGGACGTATAAAGATGTTAAAAGATGGATGATAGAGACAGTTAATTTTGCAAGAACTTATGGATATGTTGAAACAATTTATGGTAGAAAGAGATTTTTACCTATGATACATAGTTCTAATACAGAAGATAAAGCGAAAGCAGAGAGACAGGCAGTTAATACTATGATTCAATCTTCTGCATCAGACGTGAACAACATTGCACTTATTAGAATAGGGAAATGGTTGGACGATAGCAATAAAAAATCTATGCTAATCGGATGTGTTCACGATAGTATTTTAGTAGATAGCCCAGAGGATGAGGTTGAAGAAGTTTCTGAAAAACTTGTGGAGTGTATGACTAAAGATGTACCACGAATAACTATTCCGCTTAAAGCGGATTTAGATATATTAGACAAATGGGAGAAATGATATGGAAATAACATTAGATAAAATGAAATTAAGTACTACATTGTCGTTTTTGGACAAGGTAATCAAGAAAAAAGATGTAAGTGAGGTTTATAAAAATTGCCAGTTTAAATTTGAAAATAATTCTCTTACTTTGTATGCTTGTGGTGGACAGTATGTAGTTAAATCTAGTTATGGTAGAATTGGTGCTACGAACATGAGTTGCCTTGTTGAATATGATGCATTAAATAAATTGATTCCTCTTTTGGATAATGATGAAATAATATTTAAGTTCAATTCGGATAATATGGTCATCTTTGATGGTGGAAACGAGTATACTTTTCAATATTTTGTGGAAGGTGATTTTGCTAATATAATCGATAGTTTGAGTTTGCAAGTGAGTAGTGAGCCTATAGTTGTAATAGATGTTAGTGAACTTGAGAAAATAAATAAATTTGTATATCCTTGTATAGATACTACAAAAAATGCAACTCTTTGTGGGGTTTTTTATGATGGTAATTTTGTTACTACTGATATAAAAAGTTGTGCAATTTATCATTACGATGAAAAAGAGAGTGATGATACTATATTTATACCAAAGGATGGCTTTGATATTATTAGCACTTTATCTGAAAAGGATTTAACATTTTCTTTTCATCATTCGGAAAACATAGTAATAGCACAATCTGAAAATGTTTCTTATTTAATTCCTTTAATGTCTGCGAAGTTCCCTAGCTATAAACCTCTTGTTGAGCATGTGAGTAAATATAAAAACCAAGTAAGGATTGATAAAGGAAAATTTGTAAAATCTTGTAGTAAACTCCTTGCATTCTCAACGTCTATGTTTAGTGCTGTTAATAAAGCAGATTTTGAAATTAATGATATAATTAATATGAAAGCTGGCTCTGATAGAAAAAGAGCTATAGAAGAATTGGCTCCTATAGAATCTAATAGTAACGGGAAAGTAGGATTTTCTGTTAATGTAGCTCAACTTTTGAGTCAGGTTTCTAAAATAGATGAATCAGAAATAACACTTAAATATGAAGAGGGATCTAAAAACCCTCTATATTTTTATGGAGATGAAAACAAAATGTACCTTACTACGTTACTAGTTGGAGGAGAAGAGAATGGAGAATGATTTACCAGATGTAATAAAAGAAATTAACAAAAGCAAAAAAGCAACAAAGATAACAACACTGACAAAAGCTAAAGCGGCTCGACTTAAAAAAATGTTTTCTGGTTCTGTATCTGTAGATGCTATTTCAAATGGTGGTTATGCTTATCGAAGAATACATCTGTCTTTTGGTTCAAAGAGTGCTGGAAAGAATGCTCTCCTTTATCAAATGATGGCATATAATCAAAGACTTTGTAGAGATTGTGGTGGAATTAGAGCAATTTATTGGGGAGTTAAAGAAGATAGACATTCACTTTTTATGAAATACGTATTAAAAATACCTCAATGTTTGTGTGGAGGTCAAGGAAAAATATTCTTAATTCTTGATTATGAAAAATCAATTGATGTTGAGGAACCTAGAAAGGTAGAGGTTGTAGAATGTTTTGACAGGACTACTGGAGAACAGGTTTCTGATGTAGAATATGAAGATGCTAATGATAAATACAAAAAGCTATGTGCTAAAGAAAAACTCACAGAGAAACAACAAAAAACACTTGAAGATTTAGAAGTTTGGTTAGATAAGCTTGATGTTAAAAAGCAAATCATTGAACAATTGTCTACTGCTGATTATCTTGTTGCGTGTGGGGTTCTTATTGATGAACTTCTAATTGCTGACCCAGAAGATACCGAAGAAGGTATTGAACATTGTAGAAAGATAATTAAAGAAAGAGGTGTTGACGGGATTATCTGGGATTCAATTCAAGCAGCAATACCTAAATGGGTTAAAGAGAGAGATGCCGAAGCTGATACAATGGGTAAAGAGGCAAAGCAAAACGCATTATTAATGCGTCATATCTGTAGTTCCTTTGCAGCAAGAGATTTAGAAGATGAGATGGAAGCATATAAACCAGGTTTCTTCTTGACAAGTCAAATGAGAAGTTCTATGAGTATGTATGAGCAAGATAGCTATTCTGGAGGACATGGAATAAAACATCATATAAGTTTTGCTTTAGAGCACAAACGTAATAAATTTTTAAAAGAAGATGGAACTGAAGCGTCTTTTAAAGAACAATTCTACGGGCAAGAAATAAGATTACGTGCAGAAAAGAATAAGTTTGGTCCTCCTGGAGATATGTATACTGTCGATTATTATTTCAGAGAATCTGAGCATCATAGTGTTGGAGAGATTGATCATACAAAAGAGATAGTTAATTTAGGTATTTCTAAGGGACTTATTGAAAGGGCTGGAGCATATTATAAAACTAAGGGAGAGTCATTTCAGGGGATGGCAAGACTTACAGAATTCTTTAGAGAGAATCCTGAATTTGTAGGAAACTTGTATGAAGATATACAAGAGAAATTATAATGGATAACAAAAAGAGGTCAAAGAAACGAGAGAATAAAGGAGCATCAAATATAGGTGGAAGAAGTCACCCTAATTCTGGAGCAGTTTGGTATAGAAAAGGAGATTACTCTAACGAGAATTTCTTAATAGAAGATAAATATACTGATGCTGACTATTACTCTCTTTCTTTATCTGTTTTAAATACTGTCGAAAAACATGCTAATAAGGTTGGTAAAATACCTGTAGTAAGCATAGGTTTTGAGTCGTATAAGAAAGATTACGCAGTTTTAAGAGAGTGTGATTGCTCTCATATTGTAGATGAAGATATAGAAATTATTGAAACCGATAAGAAAAGCAAGAGAATCTACTGTGAAGAACTACAAAAAAAATATGTAAATTGCGAAAATATTTTTCTTTTTAAAGTTAAACTACGTGATAGATTTTATTATATTTTAATGCTAAATGACTTTGAAGATAACATAGATAAATTTTTTTGTTAGGAGAGATTCATGGCTAAATGTCCAGAATGTAATGGATCAGGTTTCATACTAAAGAAAGATAAATACGATGAAGATGTTTGGTCTCCTTGTGAATGCAGAAAGAAAAGAGAAGCAGAAGTTTCTACAGAGATTAAATTTACAGAGGCTAACATTAGAAAATCATTACGAAGATATACTTTTGAAGACTACCTTAAATACCCGTTTAAAAGAAAAGACAAATTACATAACGCCCCACAAATAAAAGAATTTCAAAATTATTTAGAGAATCCTTCTGATTTTCTTGATAATTATTCTGTGTTATGGATTTGGGGAACTGATGCTAATGCTGGTCACACAACCCTAGCATCAATTTTAGGCATTAAATTACTTGAGTTTGGATATAAAGTTAGATTTTTGGAGATACAACACTTGATAGAAGCCTTTACAAAGTTTGATGAAAAAGAAGTATTTTTTACAGAACTTAAAAAATTTGATATTTATATTATTAATGATGCGTTTGATGTTGATAGGGGTCATGTCGGAGGAAAATATTCTCAGGTTCATTTATACCAATTTATTAATGATGCATTAATTGATGGAAAACATTTTATAATGACATCAAACAGGTTAGTTCGTGACATAGACAAAGGTGATTTAAAAGATTTCGAACAATCGAAAATAATAATATCAAGGTCAGTCAAACAATTAGAGTTTAGAGGTTCTATAGATTGAGTAAAAAAAGGAAGGGAGAAGACAGTAATTTTGAAAAATCTGTAGATGGATTATCAGCAGAAACTATAGCAACATTAAGATGGAAAGCAAATGAGTTAGGCTGTAGTGTTGGTGAACTCGTGGCAGAAATATTTTTCGGTTACATTTGTGAAATGGAAGAAGCAATGTTAAGATTTTTTAAAAGGGCTTTAGAACAAAAATATAAAGAAAGTGATATTAAAGATGTTGCAATGTTTACTTTTGGAGCAGACAAGGAAGATGTTGAATTTTTGTTTATGAAAGCTAAAAAAGAAGAATCTAAAAAAAAGAAAAAGTAGGTGGTAGTTATGGCTTATGCGTGTAGTATGAGAGTCGCAGGCATAGAGTTCGATATTTATAATGGGGAAAGAGTAAGTCCTACTTTAACAAAGTGGGATTATTACGTAACCCCAAGATTGGCTATGCAAATTGACAAGTGGCGCATACAGAATTCTGTTGATAAAATATCTACAAAAGAGCAGATGGAGTTTTTAATCAGTCAAGGCTTTATAAAAAAATATAGTGAATAAGTAGGAGATTCATGTAATGGCGAATCCTTTAAAAGATATCGGAGGAATACCTGTAAATGAAGATAATGAAGCTTTAATCATTACCAATGCTATTAAGAACAAAAAGAACAGAGAAATATTTGTTCGACACATTGATTATAGGTTATTCAGAAGAAAAGAATTTCAAACAATGGCGTTTGCTATTCAAGCTATTGAAACCTCAAATATGGAAATGAATACTGATGCTATTATTTTGAAATCTAAAACTTGTCCTATTAAAAAAATAGTTGATTTTGAATTTATAGAAACACTTAAAGAAAATTTTCCTGAAGTGCCGGAGTCAAATTTTATAGAACATCTTGTAACACTTCGTACTGATAGTGTCAAAGCTCAAGCATTTGATTTGGTTCATAAGTCTCTTATTAGATCCTTTATGAATCCTCAAGCTGGAATAAAGGATCTCGAAGTTAGGGTACAGGCATTACAAGATTTAATAACATCTGGATACTCTTCAACAGAATGCCAGTTTCTTACTATGAAAGAGGCTGTAGCTGAATATGTATATGATAAAGAGCATGGGGTAAGGAGTAGAACTACTGGTTTCAGACAATTAGACGAAAAACTTATTCAAGGCTTGAAAGAGGAATGGATTTCAATTATTGCAGGTCTGGCGAACATGGGGAAGACACATACTTTAAACACTCCTATAATAATGTATGATGGGAGTATTAAAATGATTCAAGATATTGAAGTTGGGGATTTGTTGATGGGCGTTGATTCTCTGCCTAGAAAAGTTACTCGAACATGGACGGGTGTAGATGATATTTATACAATAAATCAATGTAAAGGGGATGCATATGAAGTAACTGGTCAACATTTATTATCTTTAAAAAGAAGTTATAATCAATATTATAAACCAGATAAAAAATTACCTATCAATGAAAGAAGAATAACTCATCCAAAAGGAGAAGTTTTAAATATATCTGTATTAGATTATTTAAAAAAAGGGAACGGGTGGAAGACTATGTGGAAAGGTTACAAATCAGAGGGATGGGAAATGCCTGAAAGAAAAGTTGAATTGTCTCCTTATTTTTTAGGAATCTGGTTATCTGATGGAAATAATGATAGTCAATTAATTACAAATCCTGACATTGAAGTTAGAAAATTTTTAAAAGATTATGCTTCATCTTTTAATATGTATTATACCGAAAGACAAAAAAAAGATTCTGATTGTTATACTTGTGTTATAAAAAAACGTGGTGAAAATAAAAATATTATAAAAGATTATCTCGAAGATTATAATTTATTTAAAAATAAACACATTCCTGATGATTTTAAATATACTTCACGCAAGAAAAGAATGGAACTTTTAAGTGGTTTATTAGATGGTGATGGTTATTTAACATACGTAACCTATGAAATTTCAACAAAATATGAACAATTAAAAGATGACATCTTATATTTAGCAAGAAGTTTGGGTTTTTATTCAGTAGCTAAATATGAAAAAAAGAAAATCAAATCAATTGGTTTTGAGGGTAAATATTGGCGTATAAGAATAGTAGGAGATACGTACCTAATACCGTGTAAAGTTAAAAGAAAAAAAGCAAAAAAAATAAAAAGGAGAAAAAACTTTTTATTTACAGGATTTAATGTAAAATACAAAGGAAAAGACAAGTTTTATAGTATTTCTCTGGAAGATACTACGGATCAATTGTATTTATTAGGAGATGGAACTGTAACCCATAATTCTTCCTTTGCTTTGTCTATGATGAATAATTTATCAAACAAAGGAGTTCCTTCCGCAAATTTTGCATTAGAGATGCCTAATCAATCTATTATAACAAAGTTACTTGCTTTTAATACAAATCTTACTATTAGAAAGGTAGCTATTGAATGGGATAATTTAGATGTTATAGAAAAGAAAGTCTATGAACATGAACTTGAAAGACTTGCAAGAAATCAATACATATATTTGAATGATAAACCATCACAAGGATTGTCAGATATTAAAGAACAGACTATGTTACTTCAAGATAAAATAGCAACTGTTGATAAATCTTTTGATGGATATATTGTAATATTAATAGACTTGTTTGGGAAAATAAAAGAATTTCTTGGAAGTGATAACTTTGCTAGAGATTATGAGCAAAGATGTAATGAAGTTCAGGCTATGACACGGGAACTTGGTGTACATATGTGTTTAGTAGCACAAATAGTTAGATCAGTAATGCAACGTAAATTTAAACGACCTTCTCTAGCTGATATTAAAAATGCTGGTGCATTAGGAGAGATTGCTGATTTAATTTTTGGTATTCACCGCCCAAATTATGACCCCGAAGTAGCACTCAAAAGTCAATTAGCATACGGACAAGGTAATGAAGAAATTGAACCAAATCCTGATGAGAATTTAGCAGAGATATTAATACTTAAAGGTAGAATGGCACAAGCCAATCAACTTGTAAACTTTTATTTTGATCCTAATACAACACGGTTTAGTCCTATTGAGGAAGATTATCAGAATGAGCTAAACGCAACTAAATTCGATGATGATGATTGGGATAATCAATTTTGATTAATGTATCTGACATATTAGATGATATCGGATTAGATTATAGAGAAGTTGGAAAAAGCTTTAGAGTTAAGTGTTGGCATCACGATGAAGGTGTCCCGTCAATGTTTATTAATAAAGAATCTGGAGTGTATCATTGCTTTAGCTGTCATAGTTCTGGAAACATATTTCAACTTATTACAGAACATCTTGGATTAACTGGATTCGATTTAGTAAAATACTTAGCTGACTTCTCTATTAACTTGACAGAGGAAGAAATATATAATAGATTAAAAAATCACATAGGATCTAGAAAACCAAAAGAAGTAAAACAAGTACGAAAGCTTATAAGAATACCAGAATACAAAACCATAGAAAATAATGATTATCTTGAAAATAGAGGAATAACTAAAGAAGAAATAAAACAATGGGAAATGGGGGTTGTTTCTGGCAATCAAACACACAAAGAATTCTTACCTTATAGAAATTGGATTTATATTCCTATAATTCAAAATGGTGTTTTTGAAAATTATTTCTTGAGAAGTCCTTTTAACAATAGAAAGATATATGGTAAATTTCCTAGAAAAAATCTTTTATTTGGATTAGATAGTTGTACAGATTACAGTAAAACTATTTATGTAGTAGAGGGTATCTTTGATATGATTTTTTTGAGAAAGATAAGAGTTCAAGTTGTTGCAGCTCTTTCTAACAGGTTGCATAAAGAACAATTAGAACTCCTTAAAAAATATAAAAGAGTAGTACTCGTGCCAGATGCGGACAGCCCTGGATTTGAGTTAGTTAAAACAGCTTTACCTTTAATATATAGTACTAGTCTCGGAGTATGTTCTATCCCTAATGGTAAGAAAGATACTGCTGATTGTACTATAGATGAATTAATAGAAATGACTTATAATGAAAAAAGTATTTTAGATTTTATTTTTAATGAGAGGTTAGATTATGGAAATGCGAGACACCAGTTCTTCTAATATTGCACAGGTTGGATACGATACAGCAGAAAAAGTATTACGTATTGTATTTCAAACAGGAGCAATATATGATTACACAAATGTGGACGAGCTAACTTATCGACAGTTATTGCAATCTCCTTCGGTCGGTAAATTTTTTCACAGATACATCAAAGGTAGCTTTGATTTTAATAGAATTAAGTAAAAAATTGTTGACTATTAATAGGGTTTTGTATACATTAGATATGTGTATACATTCATTTAAATTGTTTATAAGGAGATTATAGAAATGATTAGAAAACAATTCTATTTTACTGAAAGTGAGGATAAGGCTGTTAAAAAAGTTGCGAAAGAAAGCGGGCTTCCAGCAGCAGAAATAATAAGGAGGTTTATAGATTATTGTTTAAATCAAGAGAATTTAGATAATATTATATATAAAACGAGGAAAAACAAGAAATGAAAGTAATTGTAAATGTGGATGGTATTTTACCAGTATTAGATGATATGATAATAAAGGGTTTGGAACAAGAGGGTTATCCCACTTGTTTAGGGAATATGATACCCCCATTATTAATGAGAAAAATTGAGGTAGATGAAGAAAAAGTACTAAAAGTAAAAGGGCTTACTCCTACAACTGAAATTGTTTTGGAAGATGTCTCGCAAGTTGTGGAAAGTAATGTTGATATTGTAAATAATAGGGTTATGACTCAAGAAGGAATTGACTATATTAATGAGTATAAAACAAATAGGGCAGAAATGTATGTAAAGCAGTTAGTTAAGTGTATTAGTTGTGAATATGTTGATACGTGTTATAAACTAACCACAACTTATTTAACACTCATAAGTATAGAAGAAAAAGCAAAGGAGACTAATTCGACATGTTAGGAAAAACAGTACAGATTATAGGAGTGGGTCAATGTGGGTGTAGGCTTGGTATGACTTTTGAAAAACAAGGAATACCAGCACTTTACATTAATTCAGATGAAGTTGATTTTAGGGATTTTAATGCGAGACCAGATCAAACTCTCTTGATAGAAGGTTCTGGTACTGGGGGATCTCCTTCAAAAGGAGCTGAATTATTTAGAAAGCACAAGAGTTCTATTATTAGTTTTTTAAGAGAACGTTTAGATAAAAATAAAATAATATGGGTATTGTGGGGAAGTGGAGGAGGTACTGGAAATTCAATAGGACCTCTTTTATTAGAGTATTTATCTGAACATAAATATGTTACTGGATGTATTACAACTTTACCGCCTAAGATGTTAGATATTCTGGCAACTGATAATGCTATGAAGACTTTGAAAAAGTTGAAAGATGTTAATACGAGAATGACTGTACTCGCAGACAATGAATACCTTGTAAATAAGATTGGTGTTGGTGGTGATTGGTGGAAGAAAGTTAACAGCCATATCTGTTCTACAATTCTTTCTGCCTTTGATTTGTTAAGAGAAGGGAAGACTACTCAAAGTGGGCTAGGTTCTATTGATAAGGGTGAGATAATGAGGATTATGCAATATGGAAACGGTTTAACAGATGTTAGAGTTGTATATCTTTCTCCTTATGATTTTGATTTAGAGAATAAAGATTTGTTAAAGAAATTACTTGAGCCTTCTCTTATTGAAGGTTATAACTATAAAAATACATTAGCTTATCTTGTAGGAATAGATTTGCCAAGGCAAGGAAATTACACAGAGATTTCAAAGAAGATATTTGATAGTACAAGAGCGAGCTTTGGAAATGCTATATCACGATTAGGCATGTTCGTTGATCCTTTTCTTAATGATGTTATAAGAGTAACAATGATTAATGCTGGATTGAAACTACCTAAATCTTTAAAGGTAAAGATGAATAATTTAAAGAGGGATGAGGCTAGATTTATTGAGAAAAGAAATAGAGAAGAAACTATGGACTTCTCTGAATTAGAAGAAGGTGTTTTAGAAGAAGACTTTCAATTGTAAGAGGTGAATATGGATTTAAATATAACTCAAGTTTGTAATACTGTTCAATATTTTGAAAAGCCTGTTAAAACTAATTACTCGACAAGAGAGGGAGGCTTTCCTACAGACACATTTAAAATTAGCCAGACGTACGTTGATTTTATTATAGAGATATCTGGTCTTACGATGATGACAATGACACGCAATTGTGATTATGATATTTTTAGAGATATGATATTACATGCACTTCCTCCTAGATTTAGAAATGCTGATTTGGAGATTATAGAGTTAATGAATCATCCGATGGAACACGCAACAAAATTTGGTATTGTAATAAAAGGGTACAACGGAAATGTTTATACTCCGTCAGAAACAAAGCGGTGGATTTATTGTCCGAGTTGTGGAGTACCATTGAAAAACCATAGTTGTGAATACTGTGGATTACAATTATAAGGAGAAAAAAATGACTAAACTTATTAGATGTAAAGAATGTGGAGAAACTTTTGAACCAATTATTGTTGATGATAAGGTTCACAATAAAGGAATCAAACAAGATTGTCCTAATTGTGGAGAAGTAAATTTATTTAAACCCTCTGAAGTTGATGGTAAGGGTGATGACGTATTAGGAAAATGATTATGTCAGGAAAACGAGCAGTTTCTTTATATATTAGAGATGAAAAAGAATACAAAGCCTTGAGAGACGAGGTTAAAAATTTGTGGTATAAAAAATACGGAATTGCATTATCAATAGGAGAAGTTGTTATGTATTCTTTAAATTTTACTAAAGAGGAGTTATTGAAAACGGACAAGTCTAGGAACAATCAAACTCCTTCTAAAAAATATTCGAGGTTGAGTTCTTGATAGTATCTGATAAAATATATATACGATTAAGTGAAATAGAAAACCATGTTTCAAACATATGTAATATGTTTACTTATCCAAATCCAGAGTACCACCGAAATAAAAAATTGAAATTATCTGTAAGAAAAATATCACCCTCATTAAAGAACTATAAGTTTCAAGGTGTGGGAGAAGGTAGGATGTTGATTTTACCAAGAGGTTGTTTATCAAAACTCAAGGATTATTTTAAGAATAATAATATGTTTGTAAGAGTTTTGGATGATAGGATAGAACACCCTCCTATTGATTGTAAACTGAAAGAAACTAATTTAGAACCCCAACAGCATCAATTAATTAATGCATTTGTAAATGATGAGGGAGGTCTTGTGGAAGCTCTTCCAGGAGCGGGAAAAACTATAGGAATACTAGGTTTGATAGACACCATCAAACAACCAACTATAATACTTATGCACGAAGAAGGTTTGCAGAAACAATGGATTAAAGAAATAAAAAAGCGTATGAAAGGTAACTTTGTACTTGGAAGGTGGGATGGTAATCACAAGACTAGGGGTGATATTGATGTTGGTCTTGTTCAAACAGTTCACAAACAGGTTGATTTAAATCCCAACTTTTTAGATTCCTATGGAATGATTGTTTTGGATGAAGCCCATCACGGAAGTGCTGCAACTTTCTTGAAGACTTTAAATTCTTCTCGTTCTAAATATAGAGTTGGTGTTACTGGTACAGTAGAAAGAAAAGATCAAATGCATATCCTTCTTTATGATGTAATAGGAAAAGTTCTCCTTGTTATTAAGGACAAGGATTTGAAACATAGAATCACCCCTTTTGAATATGAGATGGTAAATACTAACATAAGTATAGAATTACCTACAAATCAAAGATGGGTTAATAAAAAAAGGGTAAACGTACTAAATCCAACAGGAACAATAACTTTGTTGACAAAAATAGATAAAAGGAATACAATGATTATTAATAATATAATTAATGACATTGAAATAGGTCATTTCCCGTTAGTTCTTTCTGACAGAGTGGATCACATTACTTTTCTAGATTACAGATTGAACGAGATGGGATACAATTCTATACTTATAAAGGGGGGTGCAACTAAAAAATCTGAAAAGATTAACTGGGATGAAATTAGGGAAGATACAACTATACAAGTTATTTGTGCATCAACAAAGAAAGCTGAAGAAGGTTTAGATTTACCAAGACTTTCTTCGTTACATTTAACATGCATGTCATCTAACTATCCCAAATTTAAACAAAAGATAGGGAGAATCAGGAGAAAATTAGAGGGGAAACCTACTCCTAAAGTCTACTATTATGTTGATAATTTAGCGTATATTTTTGAATTAAGTAAAGATACATATGTTAAGAAACACATTTTAAGTTATACAGCTAAAAATGTTTCTAAATATTTTACCAAACTACAGGATGAATATTATGAAGAAAAATAAAACTCTTTGTGTTAAAGAGGAAAAATACAAGAAGATTTATATGAGTGTACTATGGACAAAGCAGCATATGAGAAAGCTGTCCGTCTTAGTCGAAACTTTAATAGCAGGAGTGCGGAAGATACAAAAGAGCTTTATGGAATTATTCAAAGAGCTGTTAAACTTGCACAAAGAGGTAAAGAGGATAATATTGGGAGAAATGACAGGGAAGTTAAAAGAGCAAAAGCTTTTCTGTTAGAGGTTTATGAGCCGTATATTAAAAAAATGGCGGGTAAATATTTTCCGTCAGTAGAGACTCCATTAGATTTTGAAGATGTTATACAAGAGGTTTATTTAATATTTTTGTCTCTTATAAATAAGTATGACGAAAATATTTCTTCCTTTTCGTATTACATTAATTTGATGTTGCCTCAGTATATGTCGGTGTGGGTACATAAGATTAATTCAACAGTTTACGTTCCTGTTGATATTAAGATTGTTGAAGCGACTTTATGTCATCCGGCATTTGATTCATCCGTTAAGGTTTACGACTATCTTAATGGATGGATTTTAGAGAAGGAGTTTGTATCTTTTATAGAAGAAAGGTCTATGAAGAGTTCTAGGAGTGAGACTGTAAAGGAGGTATGTGACAAGATATTTTTAGGAAACACAACGTGTTCTGAATTAGCTACTGAGTTGGGAATTAGTTATCACGCTGTGTATGAGATTATCAACAAGATTAAGATGGAGTTAAGACACTTTTTCAATGAGAATCTCTTTTCTGAATATACTGTTACAAGTACTGGAGATTATGGATTATTTGAGGATGGATATGAGTTCGAATATAAATATAAATAGAGAAGAACCTGTGAGGACTATTTCAACACATGTTCCTGCTCATATTTATAATGCATATTCGAATAAGGTGAAATTTTACGAATTGAATTCTCATGATGTTATGGGTTATCTAGTTAAGAAATTTATAGAAGGAGATTTTGACGAAGACTTTTCAATACCAAAAGATTAAACCATATTAATTAAATTAGCAGGAGGATATGATATGAAAATTAACAAAGTGTTTGTCTACGGTACCTTACGTAGAGGTCTTAGTAGAAATGGTGTCTTACAAAGAACTTCTGAATTCATTGGTGTAGGCACTTGTAAATACAAAAAGATGTTTGATTTAGGGAGTTTTCCAGCAGTTATTAACTCCGATGATGAAAAGGATGTAATTGTTGGAGAGCTTTACGAAATGCGCAATCCAGAAGAAGTTCTTTCAATACTCGATTCCATTGAAGGAGTTCCCCACCTTTATAGACGTGATTCAGTTAAAGTAAATATAGATGGAAAAGAAATTGACAGTTGGTTGTATATTTACAATACTGACAAAGAAAGATTGAAAGATTGTGAACACGTCAAATCTGGAGATTATTCAGATAGACTATGGTTCTAACATGTGAAAGGAGTTTTTTATGAAAAAATTATTGACTTTATTAGTTTCTTTGGCGATTATTATGGCTATTGTAGGTTGTTCAAAACCTCCAACAGACGATAGCAAAGTTAAAGATCCTCAAAAGAAAGAGGATGTCGATAAAAAAGTCGATAAGAAAGCAAAAAAGAAGTAGTGTTAAGTAAAATGCCCTTGCCAAAAGCGAGGGCATTTTAAAAAAGATACTTAAAGATTATCACTTTCCAATTATATTTTAAATAGAACTGCAAGAAATCCAAGAAGTCTTTAGCTTCGTGACAGTTCACATTGCAACTAAGTTTAAAGGATGGTAAGGGATGGGAATAGGTGATAAACTATTAGATAAAAATTACGAACCTTCCTCACAACCAACAAACAGAATAGAATCTCCATTTTTTAAGAAGATTATAAAATGTCCGGTAAATTTTACTGAGGATATTATTGAGTATGTTGAATCTCCAGAATTTTTAGGTATGACTTTACGCCCACTTCAGAGAAAATTTCTTGAAGAGCTTTTTTATGTTAATCCAGATGGTTCATATAAATATGAACAAGGAGTTATGTGTTGTGGAATGAGGGGTGGTAAATCGCACTCTATAAAAGAGCAAATTTTAATGTATGATGGAACATTAAAAGAGATTGGGAAAATACAGATTGGTGATATTGTAATGGGACCAGATTCTACTCCAAGAAAGGTTCTTAATACCTCACGAGGAGAATCTGAAATGTTTGAGATAAAACAATCATGTGCTGATACATATATTATAAATGATGCACACATTCTTTCTTTAAAGAAAGCTCAGTCTGTAAACTGTTCTCTTGGAAAAAACAGGAAGTCAAATGTTAGATACGGTAATGAACCAGATATAGTCAACATTCCTATAAAAGAATATTTAAAGAAATCTAAAAAATGGAAATATTTCTTTAGAGGATATAAAGCAGGATTGATTAAATTCGAGGAACAACCTATCTCTATTGATCCTTATTTGGTTGGACAGTGGTTAGCAGACGGTCATGCTACTGAGTTAAGAATTACAAAAACCGATGCTGATTTAAAAGAATGGATTTATAAATTTGCTAAAGAAAATGATTTGATTGTAAAAGAATACCAAAAAAAGAATACAATTGCTAAAGATTTTTATTTTGATAAATCTAATGGTAACTCGAATAAAATATGGAATGAATTTAAAAAATTAAATCTTCCAGATAATAAACATATCCCGCAATGCTATATTAGTAATAGCAAAGAAATAAGATTAGAATTGCTTGCTGCTTTAATTGATGGAGATGGTCATCATAGATTAAATAGACATGGATATGATATTGCATTTTCTAATGAGACATTGGCAATGGATACCAAAAGATTAGCAGATACCCTTGGATATAGAACTCATATTCAAAAAAAGAAAACATCTTGTAAAAATAAAGAAACTGGTTATAATTTTGAAGGGGAAGCTTGGAGACTTTCCATCTATGGCAATGTATGGGAAATACCTTGTAAGGTTAAAAGAAAACAATATGTTCATAATGGTAAACGTACTAACAAAGAAGAGGGTTTATCATCATTAAAAGTCACCTCTATTGGTTGGGGTAAATATGCTGGAATAGGTGTTGATGGAGATAACCTGTATTGCCTTGCAGACGGAACGGTTACACATAATTCTTGGACTGCTGCTTTCATAACAACCTTTATGACTCAACTAATGTTGAAGTACGATAATCCGGCACAAGAGTTTGGACAAGCCCCTGGTACTCGTATTACCGGACAGATTATAGCATCTTCAGAAGTACAAGCGAAAGAGACAGCTTATGCGGCAGTTGAGTCCATTCTTGATTATGGTCATTGGTGGCAGAAATATATTGCGTATTTAAAAGAGAGAGAAGAAACTGAAGGAAAACATACATTATATCAAGAATTAAAATTAGCTAGAGAATTTCCAGAAAAGAATGTTGCTGTACTTTCTCTTCACAGTAACTCTGCTGCCCTTGCTGGTAAGACAAGTTATTGTGTTGTTCTTGATGAATTAAGTCGATTTGATGTGGCAGATGGGATGGTGCAATCTAGAACACAAAAATCAACAGCAAACGCTGTTTATGATACGGTTGCTAGAGCGTGCTCAAGTCTTAAACAGATAAGCAAGGTCGTCACGATATCGAGTCCTATGTATGAGGACGATTACACAATGAGATTATTGTGTATGGCAAAGGATTGTTGGGTAGGAGAAATGTCTCCTATTATTGATGCTTTGAGAAACAAAACTGTAACCAAAGTTCCTACCCTATATGGTATGCACGCCACAACCTTTGAGTTAAACCCAAAAACAGAAGAAAATCCTGGAGGTTTTGTTAGAGGGGAAGATTTTGAATCAGCAAGACTACAGAATCCCGAAGCCTACAATCGTGACTACCTTGCTTGTCCGCCTTCTACTGTTAATCCGTTCTTCGAGTTTCCAGAAAAAATTGATAGAGTTGTTATAGATAGGGAAAAGAAAGTTGCCTTTTCTGATAAGATGATAGAGGAATCTATTCAAACAGCAAATGGGATTGAGATGCGAATGTATATTGGTAAGAATATAATGCCTCTTAAACCTGATAAAATGAATAAGTATTATATTTGTGTTGACCAGGGCGAAAAGCGTGACCACTTTGCTTTGGCAATGGGGCATGTTGAATCTATGCCTATTGATGTTACTAACGATAAAGGTGATATCGAAAAAGCGAGTAGATTAAAGATAATAATAGATTTTGTTACTGGTTGGATTCCAGATAAACAGAATAGAATAACAGTTTCATTTGCAAATGTGGAGGAAGTAATTAAAGTATTATGTCAGAGTTTCCATGTTGGCGTGGTCACTTATGACCAATGGTCTAGTGCAGAATCAATACAAAGATTATTTTCCGAAGGTGTTAATACACAACAATTAGGTGCTACATTATCAATGTACGAAACATTTAAACAATTAATTTATCAAGGTCAATTAGAACTTCCTAAACATGAGATACTTTTAAAAGAATTAAAACAGTTAACATTAATAAAAGGTAAGAAACTCGATCACCCATCTTCTGGAAGTAAAGACTATTCTGATGCTGTCTGTCGAGTATGTTGGTTATGTTATGAAGATTATATTATGGAGACTGTTCATGGGCAGCATATGTTACCTTATAAACAAAATCTTCCAACACTACGTTCGGTTGCATCTGCTTATGAGATTATGAGACAAAACGATATGAATCCTCATGGAGCTATTTGGAATCAATCTCAAAGTGGTCAAGGAGTTTTTGGTGATACTTTTATTGTAAGAACTAATGTGATTCCTAATATTAAAGGTAATTAGAAATTATAGAGGTTTGACAGAGAAGAACTGACTTTTTATAATTATTATATATTGGTTTTACATACGTTTTCCAGTATTTATATTTTCTTCTATTACTATTAGTTCCTGCATGGTACATTCTAGATGCTTCGGCTTTATTTCCTCTCGCTTTTTTTAAACAATACTTCAAATAGCCTATTCCTAATTTTAAATTTAAATCAATATTGTAAATGTCATTAGGGTTTCCTCTATAATGAAACGCCATGACTTGCATCAATCCTCTCGCATTAGATTTTGATTTAGCATATTGCATCTTTTTTAATGTTGGTCGCCATATTCTATGATAAGATTCTTTATTAATAATAGCACATACAAAGCGAGAATCTATTTTATTTTTCTCACTCCACATATAGATTCTATAAAAAATCTTTTGTGACAACCAGGGATACATCTTTTTTAATTGGTGACAGTATAATTCTCTTTTAATTTCTAAAGAATTAAGAATAGTAGGTGAATAACATACCACCATAAAAACAGTTATTATTTTAATGTAGCGAAAGACTATGTTTTTTATCATCTCATTTTACTTTATAAGTCTTATTCAAAAACTCTGAAAATTCTTTTCCCTTTACGAAAGGCTGAATCCAGATGAGCTTTGTATCTAATCTACCTTTACCGATTGGTTGATTTCTCCAATGCCCTCTTACAGTCCATTGTCCAGAATATTCACGCTTTATACCATCCCGTTCTGTTAAGTCAAGTGATTTTTTATAATTTTTATCAATAACTATTTCTCTTCCAAGATAATAATAAGGTAAGTTAGAATACTTTTTTGCTCTTTTTATTTTCTTTTTGCTTTTAAGATTTGATATGTCTTTAGGTTTTATTTCTATTGGTTTCTTGTCTTGTGTATTTATATAAAGTAATGTGTTTATTATAAAGCAAAAAACTTTTTCTAAAAATGCCCTACTATAATCTTTTCTATTCAACATTTTAGGAAGTTTGTCGTTATCATCTAAAATACCTTGAACCTGTTCAAATATATCTCCCTCCTTAAATAGAATATTCCAATAGTAAAGAGAATTTCTGGGGTCACTTCTTGCAAGGAATTCATCACTAATAGCTACAATAACAAGACTTTTTAATACATCACTACTTGCGCAATGATGATGTCCTTCAGACATTTCAAGAGGATTAACTTCATCTTTATCTAGAAGGATAACGTAAAATCCATCTAAAGGAATTCCAGTAGGGTTTATAAATTTTGTTGTTTTTGGTAAAGTTATATAAATACATCTATATGGACTTCTTAAAAAGAATGAATCTATTTTTTTTATTTCAGTATCTAAAAGCATTTGAGTTAAATCTTCTGTTAATCTAAATACTTTCTTTCCAGACTTATAGAACATATATGGTGCATATGTTTCCCAAAAGGCTGCACGTTGTTCATCGAGAGATCTCCTAATAGATTTAGGACCTCCTTTATAAACCTTATCATCGATTGTCATTACTAATGATAGTATTCTTCTATCATAGATATAAGCATCATAACCGCTTACTTTTTCAGCATTGTCCATACTGTCCATTAATTCACAAAAACCTTTATCAGATTTAAAATAATCTTTTAAAAGCATATCCATATTTTCTATATAGCTTTCATAATGAATTCTATTATGATGCTTGTCGCCCATTTCACAACCTCCTTAATCCATTTCTGCAATATCTTCGTCTGTTATTTCTAAACAATCAATCTTATCTCTACAATCCTCTAAAAAGATATGGAGGAAAGGAGCATTTATTCTAGGACTTAATCCTCTAACTAGAGTACTTCCTATATCATCTTTGTATTTCCAAACAGGAATGTTAAACTTATTATATCCCCAACCATCATCAAATTTCTCAAAAATATGTATTATGAGTTTTTCGTCAACTCCACACCTATCAAATCCTTTAGGCATACCTAAAAAGAATTTACCAATAACAGGAAATCCCCTTGTACCTACAACGTGCTTACCTCAACTCATACACTTTTCATCGTGTTCATATTCTCCAAAGCAACCATCTTCAGTACTACTTCCACAAACACAACCAGGACATTGATATTTTTCTATTGCTTTCTTTATATCGTCTTTCATGTTACTTCTCCTTTTTAATAGAAATTTTTAGAAAAGAATTCTTACCATCCCATCCATTATTAATAGGTAGATTTTCCAGACACCAATGTACTTTTGGGGCTTTATCTTTTTTAACCATCTTCTCATAATATTTATAATGTTGTGATTTTCTAAAACAATCAAAACAATAATAAAAAGTATATCCCAATATTGTTACTGTTTCTAGTCCAGAATCATCATCACACAAACAACCACATTCATCACATTCAACATATAATAATTTAGCCATTATTAAATCTCCAATAATCTTTCTATTACTGATACAACTCTATTTAAAAATACTTTTCTTTGATTACTATCTCCAGCTATGCCAAAAATACTGTGAAATGTTGTCATTATGTCTTCAATAGCCTTGTCTCTTTCTTGTTTAGCTTTGTCTATATACATATCATCTCTTGGCAAACCCATCCTCCATTCTTTTTTAAACCTGTCTAGAACTTTTGATGAGAATTTGTGGTACTTATCCATCTCTGCTAATCTAGACATAGGGACTGCGGGATTGAACATTGAGGCATAAACATTCTTGCAAGTGTTCTCTAATCCTATAAAGAACTCGTTCATTTTAAAATCAACTCTTGCTTGAACTTCTTTTTCTATATTATTTTCGTTCATAATTATTTAGTCTCCATAAGTTCAGTATAGTTGAATTTCTTTTTTAAAGATTCTTTTATGTTTATATAATCTCCGTCAGATTTTAAGAAATCATTATTATATAAAATAATGTATTTGCGAACTTTAAGTTTCATTTCTACAAAATCTTTTCCATCTTGAGTTATTCTATAATATCCTACTCGGTTGCTACCATCATCTCTTCTTCCTTTTTGTTTTTCTATTAAATTGAAAAATCTTAATTTAGGAAAATCTCCTCGAATGGATGGAGGTATATTTTTTATCTTTTTCAAATAATCTTCTACATGAAAAAATGAATTATTGTTCTCTTTATTCTTTTTATAAATCAATATTAATGCATAAGCCATTGCTCCTGTTAAGGATCTTTTATATTTTTTTGCTACTTGTCCACAACAAGGACATGTCTTTAATTTAAAAGTATCTAATTCTTTTAAGAATTCTTCTTTAACTATATAAAAAGGTCTTTCATCTATTAATATTCTTCTCATATTACACCTCATTTTTGTTCTTTATTTTCTTCCTCTTCAACGGCTCTCCTTTCATTGTCCATTATTATGTGATGTCTTTTACAGAACCAATCAACATCGAGGACTTTCTCTTTCTCATAACTGTAATGATGTGCCTCTAAGTCTTCTGTTTCCCTGCATCTAGGAAATTGACACTTACATCCAGACGCTATTTTTCCGTTTCGAATTGCTTTGCGAACAGTTTCACGAGCATAAACACGCTCTGGGTAGCGTTCTCTCTCAATCTTTTTGTAATGATAATTGTCCTGAGAAATCCCCCCTTTCCAATTAGCGTTTTCTTCTCCCGATTTAGATTGTAATCTTTCAATCGCTTCGGGAGATCTCTTTATTTTATATTTCTGCAAAGCATTCTTCACTTCCTTTGCTGTTCTATCAAACATATCACCAAGCTCTTGATTAGACTTGGTTTCTGCCAGTTCTCTTAATTGATCCCTTTCAGCTTTAGTCCATCCTTTAGTTCGGCTCATCGTACCACCCTCTTTGTTCATTTGTTTTTCTCCTCAATATCTTTATCTATCAATCTTCTTAGTTGTATACATTAGGAATCAAACTCCTTTAAACTTTTTATTAAGCATTTTAACTATATCATTGTGAGTCATAGAGTCTGTTAATACTTTTTCTTCATCCGGTTCATCGTGAAGATACTTTTCTACCATCCAATATTCATTAGCATCAGGTTTTTCATCATGCATTTTCTTTTCTCTCTTTTCCATATCTTCTTTATAAAACCAGCATCGAGAATCATTTGCTACACAAATCATACATATAGTCCCTAAGACTCTTTTAATAGTTTCGTAACCTATTTTATCTGTACCATAAATATTTTCCATTCTTTCCCATAAAGAATCCACATCTTTTTTAGGGGCTTGTCCTGACTCTCCAATTATAAATGCAAATTGAAAATAACCTCCAGAATTCACAATGTTTCTTGAAGATATATATTCCGTAAAAATTCTTTTAGCTTTGTTGTATGTAGACATGCCCATTTTCTTTTGAGCATTTTTAATAAAATCACTCTTTTCTAATTTGTCCGGTGATATTGAAAAAGTTTTTTGAAAATTTTTTAAAGGCATCATTTGACCTCCTCATTATTAAATCTTTCAAACACATGATAAACGGTATCTTTTATTATAAAAGTTTTTATATGTTTTCTAATAATACCTTTATCATATTTGATTTCAGAACCTGTGAAAAACATTTCAAATATCCTCTCTTCAGTATCTTCTTTTGCTTCAATATTTAAAAGAACCCAAATATACGGTTTATCATTATGAACAACTATGTCTAATATTTCAGATCCTTTTGGTAAAGTTGCTTTCCACATTCTTCCATAAGTTAAATTGTATTTCCATACAGTTTTTATAACTGTTATCTCTTTTTTAGATTTTGACTTACTCATTTAGACCCCTCTCTAATTCTTTTAATTCTTTTCTCAAAGATGTCTCACCTATTCTAAGATAAGCCAACATTATTCTTAATGTTTTATTCTTTCCAGTAACTTTTAATATTTTTTCTGTTAAATTATATTTTCTTCTCCATCCTTGAACAGATGCCAGAGATATTTCCATTTGCTTTGCCATTTCATAATCATTTAATAGATACTCTCCTTCTTCATCCTTTTTATTAAATTCTAAAAATTGTGCAATCTTTTCATCTGGCCAAGGTTCTCTTAAAGAACCTCTTCCATTACTATAATTATGATGGTTAAGACGTTCTTTGTTTCTTTCTTCTATTCCATCAGACTTCTTTTCTTTCCAGTAAGGATGTCTATTTCTAGCATAGTTAATATCATCAGAAGTATACCCTGTAATAATTACCCACCTTCTTGCTATCCTACCTTTTCTTCCACTAGGTATAGAACTGTTTAGACACATATCTATAAATTCCATAGGATTTTTTGCGTTTAATATTTCTTCCTCCGTATATCCTTGTTTCATTTTAGAACTCCTTATCTATGACGAGAACTCCTAATAGCTTCCATAAGCAACCACAATTGTTTATTTAGCTTAACTTCTTGCTGAATGTTATTAATAGTTCTTGTCTTTCTTTCTCTGTTTGCACTATCAGTATATTCAACGCCACCCTTTATTACATTTTCTTGAATGATATTAAATATTTTCCAGAGATTATCTTCTTTGTCTTCCTCTCTGCGAGGTTCTATCAACCTCATAGGCTCAATAGATTTATTATCTTCTCCAAATCTTAATAGATGAGCTGATTCCGCTAACCATTTCTTTTCATTGTTTGCGAGTTTAATTGTTTGGTACTCTTCAATCTTTGAGAAGATTTGTGAGAACCCACTTACGATTTCTGTAATAGCTTTTTCTATACTAATGAAATCAACGTTGATATGTTTCACAGAAAGATTGCCGAAGATTTCAACCGGAGTAATCAAACCATTTCCGCACACAAGTTCATTAATAGCAATGCTCATCATTACTCTGTATGATCTGTCGTGAGAACCAGTATAATGAAGCTCCGGTATCCTGTCTCCAACTTTTGTGTACTTTGCCTGGTCTGGCGTTCTGAAACGTATTGAGTGTTTTTGAAAACCCATATACTTTTCATCTCTCGGTATGCTTTGTTTAACTTCTGCGGGATACCAACCAAGCTTTTCCATATCATCTATAATCTTATAGGTTGGTATGTATACATATTTGTCAGACACATCTTTTGCTGGACTCATAGCATAAACGCTAGGAGCTTTGGCTTTAATTTGTTCTTTGGTTAAAAAAGTATGTTCCATATTAATCCTCCTGCTAAGAATCAATTCTTAATGGTTTTGTAAATACATCAAGAAGTTTTTTTGCTTTACTTTTATCTTCTTTCTTTTTTACCTTTGCTTTTCTTGTCTTCCATTTCTTAGAATATGGTGTTACAAGATATCCATCTTTATGCATTTCTGCTTTATGTTCCCATATTAATTGTTTAGTATCTGGTACTAATAATGTTTTGGGAGTGCCGTGTGTAGGTTTTCCTTTCTCGTCTACCCTTCTATAAAGAAAAGGACCTTTATCGCCTCTTGTTTTTATTGCGAAGGTTGTTCTTTCCTCTCTTCGAAATTTATCATAGTATTTAATTTTAACATATTCCATATTACTACCCCTCAAACCAATACATTTCTTCTTTAATCGATTTTAATCTGTTAATACATTCAGAAATCAGAATGAAATTGCTTTTTAGTTGAAGTACTAATAAACCGATTGCTTTTTTATTAAAATCGGTTTCTTTTTCTTTTTCTTCCTCTAGTTCACGAACTGTCTTTGCAACATAGCTTCGACATTTGCCTAGATACGTTCTTAATTTTGTAATGTCTTTTTTGTTTATTGTATGATTCTTTGGGTGAGTTAATTTATTTATTATATATTTACTATCATCGTCTATTTCAAAGTTTTTAAGATAAGCCAAATCAGAAATCATTGATACGACTTCTGAATCTTTCTGTTCATTCTCATTAAATTGATATTCATAATAAGTTACTTTTGATTTTATATCCATTGTAAGAACCTCCTTATAAAATAGTTCTTTTTTACATATCTTTTAATAGCTTTTTGATATCTCTTCCTTGTAAGAGTTCTCATTCCAGGGGCAGAATTTACTTCGTAAATATAGAAGTTGCCAGTTTCAGAATTAAAACCAACGTCTACTGCACCAAAGACAAGCCCTAAACATTCAACAGATTTTATTATCTGTTCTTTCATTTCTCGTGGTAATCTTTTCTTATATCTTATATACTTATAACCTTTTTCTAGATTCTTTATCCAATGAGAATAATAACCTTTTTTTAAAACTTTCTCGTCTGTGTGAAAGACTCTTCCATCCATAACGTGACATCTGTATTCAGTATCACATTTTACAAACTCTTCAAAGTAATAATCATCAAAACATCGAGGCAATTCATATTTAGACTCTATTAATCTCATACCTCTCCCTTGAGAATGGTTTGTATTTTTAATAACTATAGGAAACGTTTCGGGACAGTTAGTAAAATACTTTGGGGTTGTAATATTATTTTCTACAAAAAGTTTCTTCATTTTTAATTTGTTGATGCAATTCCTTATTGATTCTCTAGAATTAAATTCCAAATCACCAATCATGTTTTTATTTTTAAGATATCCAAATCTTATTATGACAGAACATTTGTAGAGAGGGAATTTAAATTTCTTATGACTTTCGTAATAAGATAAAACAGTAGGACACTCTCTTTCTTTTCTAGTCCAAAAATATTTTAATAGTAAAGCATCAACCATTATTTACCATCCTATAAATGATTCCCAAACATCAAACGGAACTCTAAAAGATTCTTTAAAAGTTCCAGTTCCATCATCTGCCCTTTTAATAAACTTATCATCTTTTATCGTTACCTCTACAGGAATCTTTCTTAATTGTGTTTTGAACATCTTATTTATCTTTTCCAATTTGTGTTCAGTATCAATGTTTGTGATTGTGTAAACTGTACTTTCTTTCATCACCCTCTCCTACTCAACTCTCTTAAATGAGCCTCACATCTTTTCATTAATTCAATAAAAGCCTTACTAACTCTTTTTGTTTTTCTTATCTTAAATATGAGATTTCTTTTTCTCCTCATATGTTGAATACTTGGTATCGTTGTCTCAAACATTTTTGCAAGTTCTCTATCACAATGAATATATTTTCCATTTTTATCTTTCACATCAACTTCTAGAAACTTTTTAATGTCTTTATCGGGCCAAGCTATTCCATGTCCTCTATCTTCTGTGTAGTCAAACTCACTCCAACGTGCCATATTTCTAACTTGATATCCTTCCTGTTTCTTTTTCTTCCAGTAAGGGTGTCTGTGTCTTGCATGTTTGATATCTTCTACGGTATGACCTGTTTTCTCCATCCACTCTTTTGCGAGAGCAATCTTTCTTCCTCTCTTTATTTTACTATTCAAACACCTATCAATATATTGTTCCGGTGTTTTAGAATTAAGTACTTGTCTTTCTGTAAAATTATTTTCCATTTCTACTCCTTTACAATCTTTAAACTTACAATATTCTCTAACTTGAAACCTAATTGTAAAATTTCTATTTCTTGAAGACCCGTAGAGGTTTGCCTATTATAGGATTCATATCCTTTCTTTGCACTTTCTTGAAGGTAAGGTTCTATTTCTTCATAGTCAACAACACTCTTTCCAGCTTTGTCTGTGGTATACTCAACACCAATTTTAATTCGATCTTTACGAATAGCAAATCGAACATATTCGTCTCCACTATCATCTTCCTTTTTGTTGTAAAGCATTCCACGAATCTTCTCATACCCAGATTCCTTAAAACCTGTACTACCATCATTCTTTTTTTCTGTGTCTGGATATAATATAAGACCGCCTTCTTCTGTACACTGTCTGAAATATCCTCTCTCATCATAAACAAGTGTATAGATTGTGTGTTTGTAAGCTTTTTTAGAAGGATTAGAGCCGCCTTCTTTCATTTTAGGAAGTTCTTCTTTAGAAACCCCCTGTTTTTTCAGATAGTTCCTTTTATTGAGGACTTTCGCATCACTACGATACTTTAATTCGAATTTCGTTCCGTTAGTTATACCTAACGCATTTTCCCTAATAATCTCCTGTTTCATCCTAAACCTCCTGCTAAAAAGTAAATTGAATGATAACTAATGTATACATTCAATATACATTAGTTACTCGAAATTGTCAATCATTTTTTTGTAAAATTATTAATTTTTTATTCAAATTATTAACTGTAGCCCTCACAAAATCTATAGCACCTTTCATTTCAGAATCAAAGCTTTCCCAATGCTCTGGATAATTCTCTGTGCATTCCCATTCGTCAAGATTTACTGTACCAGACCATAAAAAACCTAGTTCTAGAAAGGCTATTTCGAAATTGTTTAATACTTCAACAGCTCTTTTTAACTTTTCTATCTTTTCTGATTCTAGATTCCAGGACAATTCTACTCCACAATGAGGACAGTATTTAAAAGTGATATGTATAACATCACATTTGCATAAAGGACATCCAAAATATTCATCATCTTGTTTCATATCCTCTGTCATTATAACTATTTCATTCATTTTTACTCCTCCTTTAGAATGGTATGTCTCCATCATAAAATGGATTTGGTATAAGTTCTCCATTTTCCATTTTCATATACTTTCTGCTTCCTTTCCTAGCCTCTCGGATACGAGACGCAACCAATTCTGCTATATCTGGATTAGTTTTTAAGATGTCTATAATTTCGTCTACGGATGCAACTTCTAGCTGAACAATTATATCACTGATGAATTTTTGTATAGCATCTTTTAAATCTTTACTAAATCTCATAGTTATCTCCTATAAATAAAATAAGTAAGCCACCGAAATGGTTCGGTGGCGAACTTCTGTTATTCATAGTAATAAATCAAAGGTGCTACAAAATTGTCTGGAACACCAACTACCGCACCGTTGTCAGTAACATACTCCAACTTTCGTACTGTTATATTATTCACTGTTTGTGTAGTACATCCGTTTTCATTTGAAAAACTTGAGAATGTCATAACACTTTGGGTTATGTTGTCGTCAAGCTGGAAGTATTTACCATTATCAACATTCTTTAACAATCTTTTTCTACTGGCTGAATGTGTATTTACATTAACGTATGCAACGTTTCCACTACAATCAAAATTAGTGTAGAAGATATTATCTGTATAAAAAGATATTTCTCCAGCGTTGCTTTTAACAGCATAAAAGTACCCTTCTGGTGAAAGAATGTAATCGGTGTCTATAGACGTACCTAAAAATTCTCCAAGTACTACTCCATTACCATCCTTAACTTTCAACGTTTTGTTATGAACAAGAATCTCCCAACTGTCTCCATCCCAAATATATGCTGTACTATTATCCGTGTTATAATAAGCATCGTTTAAATTTGGGCTACTTGGGATACTTTCATTATCGAAGTATCCAAGCCAATTAATGGAAATGCCATCCGTACCATCCGTACCATCTGTACCATTTAAGTTAATGGTATGATAATCTGTTCCATCACAATACTGAAACTCTTGCAAATCTATAATATAATATAGAAATCCATCCGTTTCGTTATTGCAAGTTGGAAGATCATCTGCTGTAAGAATAACCCTTGCGGGATTTCCGCTTACGTCTTTACCTGAAGAAATAATTTCCCCTTCTTCAGGAGCTTCAGCACATCCCATTAGTGCAACAGCAACCAGTGTTAGAATAATAAATGTTTGTTTCATCTTTTCCTCCTGCTAAATTTGTTTTGATTCTAACTAAACTATTACTACCTCCTTATCAAATTTTTCTTTGTTTCCCTCCTTTCATAAGTGATATTGATTTGTAGTATCTACCAACCTACTTTGTGCTGGATATAATTCCACAGCTTCATTTTCTTCTCCAATTAATTCATTTTTTATTCTTTGGAAATGTCTCCAATCTCTGACAGGATGCTTGTCTAATCTTTTAATAGACAAATGCAACATTTTAGGAAACCCCTTTGGAGTTTCTTCGTTAAAGATGCTGACCTAGTACAAATTATTAACCCAAATTTCGCACTCAAAACTTCTTTTCAGTACCTTGTCAACGGTGAACGATTCCCACCCTCGCTCAAGGAGTTCCTCTCGCAACTCCGAGATTTGCGATTGGGTTGGTACAGTTCCTTTTTTGAAAAGTGTACATTCTTTTGGTTTTCTTCTCCGATTCTTTTTCATACGCACACTCCTTATCAAAGACTCAATCGAGACACCTTGATAAAGGTGTCCCTGTTCAGTCTCTAACTGTACTTCCAATGGATATCCTCGTGGAGAGCCATTTCTGATTCATAATCATAATTAAATATATGACCATTATGACACTCTCTAATCTGATGTCCTTTGTAAAGTTCCTCTACCACTTTAGACATTGCGTTACAGAAAGGACACCTTATCTTTTGGTATTTCTTTCTCTTGTAGTATTGTTCAATGTTAAGACTTTCGTGAGGGACGATTTCTTGGTTCTCAACTTTACCTTGTTCCCTCATTTTCTCTTCGTTTTTAATTTGTTCAATAAGTCTTTTGTTAAGAACCTCACCACAATTACAACATCTAATTCTTTTGGGAACCCACGTCTTACAGCCTTCGCAATAGACTCCGTGTTGTTTGTAGTATTCAATAACTTCATTTGCCTCTTTCTCTATGTAATGCTGTTTGGTTTTTATACCAAAAAGCAAACAAAAGAATTTCCAAATAGTTTTGAGAACAACAATAATCACTTCTATGATTGTTTTAAATATCCAAACAATTCCTACAGCGATTATACCTCCGATAAATAAGGAGATAGAAGCTTTTGCTAAACTTCCTATAAAATTAAAAAGCTTATCTAAAGTGTTCATCTTTTACCTCCTATGGTCCAAACAACAATTTAAAAAACGGTCCGAAGAGTGGTATTATTAAATATTCAAACACAAGAAGTGCTGAAATGATAGTGCCTAGTATATATCCAATTATACCATAAGGCATAGTGCTTCCAACAAGATACCAGAATTGGTGCCTTCTTACTAAGCCTCTTCTCTCGCTAGAGTCCCTCTCGTAGTGATGACCGACGTTTTTTAAGTATCTTTCTTTGTTCATATTTAACCTCCTACTAAAACGCTTACTATACAGAAAAGAACATAAAAAACAAAAAGTATTACTGGCAGTACAAATAATATAAAAAAGAATACATATATTATTGATACAGAAGAAAGAAATCCTCCGACTGCCATCCAGAAACCAGCTTTTCTTCTTTTATCTTCAAGTGTTGGCTCATGATAATCAATTCTCATCATTTGTTTGCCTCCTTTATTAATGTTCTGTTCCCCTGTCTTTAATTCCTGCGGGGTCAATTACTTCTAAATATATTCCAAGTCCACTTATAATATCATTATAAGGTAACTTTAAGAAATCAATGATTTCTATAAACATTTTTATTATCATTGAATTAGGTACGCTTACGTTAGCAATTAATGGGGTTATCGAAATAAATAAAGACAATGCTTTGTGTATTGGATTATCGTTATCTATTACTTGAACAAATCCTGAGATAGAAAGTAAACTTTCCTTTATTATTTTAGGACTTCCTCCAATATTCAAATCCTTTTGAACTCTATCCATCATAAAATTATCAAAAGAAATCTCAAGAGTTTTATCCAAAATAGAAAAGACAAACAAAGAAAAGTAATCTTGTTTGTTTTCCATAGTAAGATTCTCAAAAGTTTCTCCCACTTTTTCAAAACCTTCTTCTCTAAGAGTTTTATTCAAACTATCAAGAAAGCTTTTGTAATCTTTATCATTTAAATTCAATGCTTCAAATAAAGTTTCTTTTTTGTGATCCATTAGTTTACCTCACTATTCCTATCGTTTGATTCTTTAAATGCCTTTAGCTCTTTTTCAACAGCATCAGTAAAAATTCTGCTGTTGTAACCCATAATTAATTGATTCTTTTCTTTAATCATCTTCTTGTACTCATCATACAAGTTATCGTCTACGCTAACTTTTATAACCATTTTAATTCCTCCGAAATATAAACTCACTCTATTATAATATAACTAAATTTCCCTTTTTTGTCAACAAAAATTCCCCAAAAAGTACCTAAAAATTCCTCAAAAAGGGAATTTTATTACCTTGAAATTTTAAATTTTTAGTTGACTTTTGTGACATAACTATTTAAATTGTAAAAAAGATATAAAAACGTAGTCACACCTATGTTTCTACTCCGATATCTTTTATACACACAAAGTAACTATCTTTAAACCTCCTGCTAAAAACAGTTTAAAGATAAAAGACGGAACAAAGCCTTTTCCTCGCCAGAGTATGTCCAAGGAAAAGGCTTTTCTTTTATTTATCTCGGATACGAGATAGATAATTATATTTTAGGCAATCTCCCACAACCTTCAAGTTTTGAAATATCAACTCCCTTGTAACGCATTTTTTTAACGAATTCTTCTTCACAGGTTTTACTACAAGCGTAACCTTCACTATACTCATCTGAAATATGTATAGTGTCAATTGCTTTATGTTCCTTCTTACAAACATTACATCTTACAATTTCAGCATCCCAGTATTGACATACATTTCCTACATAATCTTCAACAGCATCACAACCCTCAATCATTGGCGGTTCTCCTGGTTCCCATTGTGTATCGGGATAACCTTTTGTTCTATGATTTACAGAGTGTTTGCAGTTCCAACAAGATTTGTTATTCATTATTAACCTCCATTGAGAGATAGTTATTAACTCTGAAACCAGGACATGTCCGATTTCAGGGTTGAAAATTATCTCTACGTGATTGTTATTTCTATCTCAAAACTACCATCACCACCTGTATTAATTGTGTGATAGTGTTTACTTTCTGAACGGAGATAGAAAGTTTTCTTTAGAAAGTCAGTCCAAACAGTTCCCTCATTAGAGAATAGATATCCAACATCTCCAACAACTATTTCTCCGTTTGTTTCAATTGTTGTCTCTCCTTTGAGTTCTCCTAGCCAACAATCTTTTATATGATACTTAACTTTCCTTAATCCTTTCTCAACTTTCACAAGAGTACAATTTCCACCGGAATTATCAATGTTACCTCCATAATGTTTTATAAAATCGTGGTCGGTAATTGATATGTTTCCGGCATCAACTGGAAATGTTTCTGTTATTTTCATATATACTCCTTTACAAATAGTTTCAAATCACCTTTCTTGTAAAAGGTTTTATATGTTGGATTTTTTTTCTTAACATTCTTTTCGTAGTTTATTGCATTTTCTTCCGTAGCAAAAAATTCATTTGCTACAACTTCACAATCGGCATTAATAACAGTAACTACCCAAACTTCCATAAGTTTCCTCCTAACAAACTGACATTAAAAACAATAAAAATCCTCCGATTTATAATTAATTTTTTTTCTGTTACATCTATCTTAAACCCCTTGAACATTTATTCTATTACCGTTACTATTAACAACCATACCTTCTTCAAAGACACAATCATCATTATACAACCAAGTACCTCTGTGTTGATACACATTTATGGGTGAGAATCTATTGATTCTTTCTTTAGTAGTAGGAGTTCTCCAACCACCAGTATGAAGTTCATAGTAGTCATTTGGTTTAATGATAATGATGTCTGTTCTATGCAAACATATATGGTAGTTATGGCCGTTCTTATAAAGCCTAGTATTATTAGCAATAGGCTTACCTTTTTCTTTATCCTTTGCACTTTCATATAGTTCTTTTGCTTCATTATACGTTAGCATATCTATACCTCCTTGAAATATTATTTGTTCTGGTTTTATTTAAAAAACATTTAACGCTCTTTATATTATTTCTTAACTCACCAATATCATCTACATAATCAATTACTAAATCAAAGCAAGAATCTACGTCTGTGAATAAAAGCCTTGATCCTTTGCATCCTCACTACTTTCCCAACCAAAGTAATCGTTATCTTCATAACACTTGCTATGAAATAACTTAATGAATTGGCTGTTTTTGGGATTCCCCTCACCACTCCAAATCATTTTGATATACTTTAGTCTTATTTCTTCGTGCTTTTCTTCATCTTTTCTTAACTTCTTATACTTTTTAATGTTTCCTTTAAGATACATAAGTACCATAATATCCCACTCACCATCATCGTTTAGAATCGCCCCATATCCATCATAACTACCCTCTATAGTCTGTCCATTAGGTAGTAACAATGTGCATTGGTTCAATTCCATAGGTGGATGGTCATAAGGGTTTTTAATAGAAACACCACATACCGGACATTCCCACGAATATAATCCCATATCTTTACCTCCTCTTTTTATAAATCTTTTCTAAAGTATCTAATAAGTTGTCTGATAAATTAAATAATAACCTATAGCTAATTTTAACTTTCCCACTCTCTATATTAGATATATATTGCTGTGTACAACCCATTTTATCCGCAAGTTCTTTTTGAGTTAATCTACATAACATCCTTATGTATATAATGGTATCACCATCAAACATTTTAACTGAATCTATTGCTTTTTTTATTTCCCCTAAATCGTTCACTATCTTTAGCATACTCTCTATGTGATATCCCATACCTTTACCTCCATCTATAGCTTTAATTTGTTCCATTGTATAGAATTATTATCTATACTTATTTCAAACACACCTATCATATTACACTTTTTACACATCACCTCTATACTAGCCTTACTTTCACTTTTAGATAGTTTAGTTAAATGTTTACACGCTTTTATACTATTTTTATCTAGTATATGGTCGCAATTTATTTTATTATTAACATCCTTAACAATGTCTAATAAACTAATCAAAACCTTTATAGAAGCCTTTTCTCTACCAGACTCTATATGACTTAGATATTGTTGAGTTATTCCAAGAGCTTTGGCAAACTCAATTTGAGTCATTCTAACAAAACTTCTTATTCTTTTAAAAGTCATACCTCCAAAATCCTCTATTATATTAACAGACTCCTCAACAGTCCTTAACTCCTTTTCCCATAATAAAAACATTTTCTTTCTATTTCTACGATTTCTGTCTACCATACCTTTGAAAACCCTTCGTTTCTCGACCATTCACTAACCTCCTTTAAATATAAATAATCTTTATCTAACCTACCACATTGGATAGGTTAGCTACTGACTATTTATACATTAAATACTGTTATCTTATTACATCAGTTACGCAAACAACTTCGTCAGAATTAGGGTTTAAATCATTCCAAAAAGACTCATACTTTTCCTTAACACCTTGCTCAGTATCAATACCTGTAAACAAGCTATTAGTATCAGTATCAATCATTTCTATTCTTGACTCACCAACAACCTCGTTGGTTTCCCTATCTCTTGCGAGTGCAGTTACATAGAATAACATATTAAACCTCCATTTCAAATAGACATTCTGCAATTATCCATTCCACGTCTTTTTCTTTCCAAGATTTTTTTATTTCTTCATAGTCATATCCATAGGAACATAGAACATCAATTATTTGATCTTCTGTATAATCATTTAGATTAACAGTTTCTCTTATATGTTGTACTGTGCCATCTGGATATTTAACATCCTCCATAAATTCATATAGTTCATCACTTATTTTTCTTCCATACTGATTAAATGATGGGTCAGTTAATGTCCATACTGAAAGTGGTACTGGTTTTCCTTTTTCGTTCTTTCCAGTTTTAAGTATTTCTTTTCCACCACATTTATCAGTATCTTTGTATTCACAACGCAGACAGTATTCTATGCCGTGAAATTGAACTAACCAACATTCTGCTGTTAAATCAGACTGTTGGATAGTTTTTACATTACTGAGTTGACCATCTTCTCTTAAATTTTTTATTTTCATATTAAACCACCTCCTTGATTAAAACTTGTGCCGACTCTCAACGAGAGCCAGCATAAATTTTACTCGCCTAATATTTTAACATCAACATCTTTGTTATCACCAATGATTGATTTAACCAGAGCAGTCATGTTCTGACCAATTCTGATTGCATCTTCTGGGTTTGCCAGACCAAACCCTTCACCATTGAAACCATCCATCATGGTATCAGGAGTCATCTCATACTTAGCAAATCTGGTAATGTTAAGTTGATCTGTTCTTGTCAAAAGTAAGGGGTCATAGCCAGGTGGATTCATAATGTTATGGATACAAAAGTATGGATTTCTTTTGTTATTCTTCATGAAGATAGGTCGTATTCTTTCCAACACTATCTTGAGATCATGAAGTTTCTCGTCAAGATATTTAAGCATACTCTCACCATAGTTATTACCAAATTTTAAGTCTTGTGCTATGTCCTTATCCAATCCTTTTAACTCTTTCAGCTTACGCAGAAAGTGTGGCTTACTAAGAAGTGTCATCCCAGCATATCGAAAGATGTCTTCTTTAATATCATGTAGGTCTGGGAGTGCTTTACCATTTCTTATTATCAAATTGCAAAGAAGAAATCTGCCCTCATCACTAACAGTAATATCAGCTTTAGGTATGGCTTTTGATATGTCTATCAGTGCCAATATGACAAGCAAACTATTGTACTCATTGCCCTGTACCTTACAGAAGGCACGTGCTTGTTTTTTAGGATTATCATTACGAAATGATATGTATCCAGCCTTTTTGAGTTCTCTGCATGTCTTGGCATGATCTCTGTTTTTGGCAAAGATTTCTGAATATCTTTTGCCTACTATCTCCCATGCCTTGTCCCTATATTTATTTATTAATGGGTTATCCCATTTAGGATAATAACTATAAGGATCAAGCCAGAAGTTTTCACATGACCATACATCTTTAAACTTACCGCTGTTGTAATGTAGAGTGATCTCATACATCTTATTGATTTGAGAATCTGTAAATGGTTTATCAGGCGTAACCGTAAAGTGTAATGTTCTACCCATAATTAACCTCCTTGAAATATTACCTGTTTTGGTTTTATTTAAATACACATTAAAGCTCTGAAACTTTTATCTACCTATAGTATCGACACCTCTACCATTTTACTTTAGTACTTTTTTGTTTACTTTAATACTTTTTTGTGACCAACAATATATTTATATAAACATAAAACTACTATGTGTACATAACCCCTATTTTTGACATTTGCGAATAACGACGCCTAAACCTTCGCCTAAACCTTCGCCTAAACCTTCGCCTAAACCTTCGCCTAAGATTGGCGGAAAAATGTGCGGAAGTGGCCAAATTTCCGTGCCAAAAAATTTTTTTCACAGTTGCGACTACCGACCTCATTGCCGAATAACGACCGCAAAAGTTTTTGCTGAAGTCTTTGCCCAAAATTTTGGGCAAAGACATTTGCGACTAACTACCCTAAATTAAACAACTACTTTTGCGACTAACTATCCTTTTGCGACTAACTATCGCCAAGATTTTGGCGAAGGTCCTTTGCTGAAGTTTGGTTAGGTCGTTAGTCGCTGTTGTGTCGTTACTCGAAATATTTACAATGCCGACTAACTACCTCATTAGCGACTAACTACCTAGCACCAAATTGACTGCTGTTATTTTACATTTGCGACTAACTACCACATTTGCGACTAACTACCACATTTGCGACTAACTACCAAACATGAAAAAAACAGAACAGGTTTTTGATTTCTTAGGTGTTTTATTGTTTGGGCGTGCCTCTTGCCCCGATTCGCACCCTCGTTATAGCTGCAAAACTATTGACTAATATGTATATATAGGAGTGTATCCTTTTATATACAGAATATTATTTAAATCCTGAAACTCTATTGAGAACAATTTCAGAGCTTAAATAGGCTTCTGTATGTGCAATTTATCTCCTTTCTCATCCTGGGTAATGGCAAAGAAAAACCCTGTCTCGTATCCGAAACGTCTACAAAACAGGGTTCTGCGTGTTTATTTCTCTGCCTGGACTTTTTCCTTACATTCCCTACACTTAATTTCTTCTGGAGCTTTTAAGTCAGTCTCGATCACTATTTCGTAACCACACTTACATTTGTAAATGTAAGCCATTTTGACCTCCTTCTTTTTAGACATTTAGCACACCAAATTTGCAATTATAATTAAGCCTATAATTACAAATAGTAATTTGATTGCGGATTTCCATCCCGCCTGAAGTCCTATTGCGAACGATTCTCCACGCCCTGGAATGTACTCCCGTCTATTTTCAGACAAATTATCATCGTCTGACTGTTCTAATATCATACGTTTGAATCCCATAAGTAACCCCCTCTAAACGTATTTTCTAATTATTCTTTTGATGTCCTGATGTTCATCACCAAGTTTAAATAGTATTTGCTTTAAGTGGTCTTTTATACCACTATTGCCGTAAAGTACATCTATAAACATAATGACTTCATGGTTCAAGTCTTTTTCTAGACTACTACCTTTTTTTACTCTCTCTCGTAATTCTTTAAGAGCGAGTTTTAATTCTTTATTGTTTAAGATATCCTTTTCCTGGCATTTGTAATATGCTTCACCATGATAATTATTAATTTTCACGTACATTTTCCCTCCTGTATTGGAGGATACTGACAGTTTATTTGTCAGTATCCTCCAAGGTTTCATAATACTTCTCTTTAATTATTTTTCTTAATTCTTTCCATTTCTCCTTAAAAAGAGTTCCGTGTGAAGGATCTTTGAGAAGTATGTGAGCAGCCTCGTGGGCTAAAGCTCTAATAACCATATTCTCAGACTTTACTCTCTTTGCATTAAGAAGAAACTCAGCCTCTATTTCATTAAATGAAACTGCTGATACTGATTCTTCTCCCCTTCCTGGTGCAGCTAAATTGTTTTGCCAAGTCAACGCTGTTGACATAAAAGTTAGTTCATGAGTTGTTAAAGTTATGTTAACGATTCTATCACAAAGGTCTTCCAGAATTCGCTCTAAGCGACCCCATTTTATTTTCAAGGTTTCACTCATATTAATGAGTATCCTTTATAAGAGTGGTTGTTGTCATAAGACTTTTCAGACTTTTCATTTCTCCAACCACCTCTTGATTTTCTTCTACCATACCCATATTCATAGGTAGAACCAGCATAGCTGTAAGTTTTGTAACCTTTGTAACTTGTGTTTGAAAACATAACCCCTTTTACTTCTTCAAACTCTCCACGAACATAGACTCTTTTTGAACCAAAGATAACATACTTACCTTTGATAACATCAAGAACTTTTTCTCCTAATTGAGATACAAGCATTGCTGCAAGTCTTGTATCTGACATCTCACCTTCTGGTAAAAACTTTTGTGAGATATAATAAGGCATTGTCCATTCTTCCCAATCAGATATAACACCATTGTGAAAAAGAACCTCCTTGTTCCCAGAATACTTAATTCTCAATGGAGACTTTCTAGAAACAATGAAAGGGTGTGTGAGTTCTGGTCCTTTACTACCAGAAGTTCCCACTCTAAAGTGGACTACGTGTTCGCCTCTTATCCTTAACTTGTTGTAGATTTCCCACGCCTCTTTTAATTCCATTATGCCTTTTACATAATGCACCTTTCCATTTTTCCTGTAGCTTATCCCGACACCATCATCATTTGTGTCGTAACAGTTCTCAAACTCATCCCACGTTAACTTCCGTTCCTTACAATAAGCTATTACACACATAGTAACCTCCTTTTGTTATTATTCAACCTTTAACAGTTGCCTATGCCCTCCGTAAAGGGCAAAGGTAAGTGCTAAATTATAGTAGATACTTTGTTTACAATTATAGCTATCAAAGTATTTTGTGCATCTTGACAGTATTGACCTATTCTAAACGTGTAAGGCAATCCTATTCGAACCCTAAAAGGAACGTTTGATCCTTGAGGATGATCAATTCTTTCGTTAATAGGACTGTTTATTCCGGCCACAACATCACCACGTTCACTGTTCAATCCATAAAGCCTTATCCTTATAGGTTGTCTGCCCATAGGAACTTCAATCTTTTCAAGTTCATTGATAATCCTGTTTCTTATTGCCGGATGCCAATCATCACCAAAAGATATTCTGAACTTATCAACTTTATCAAGTTTGATAGGTTTTGCGTTTCTATTCCAGGTACATGCCAGATTATCTTGATATGTGCTTTCTAAACGATACTTCTCGATAAACTTCATGTAAAACTTCGCTTGACTTACAGTAAGCTTTGCATACTTTCTAAGTTCATCCAGAGTAAGGCTGTAATCCTGAAGTTCAAACAGCTCACAATTCAGATACCTTTTTACTATCTGCTTGACTATCTTCATAGTCACGTAGACCATATTTGGGTGTGCGAAAATTGCTGCCGGAGGAGTTCGGTACTCAAAACCATACGGCTTTGTTTCAAACGCACTCAAGTTGTTGTAGTGTCCTCTCGCATCACCACTCATCTTCCTAGTAGGATTTCCTATGAAGTGGTCAAGAAGTCTTAACAGATTACTTGTGGGATGAACAGGCATATTAACATCAAACCCGACATGGATATGTCCACCAAGAGGATACACATCACCTCTTGCACTAAAGACAGCACTGGCATCAACTCCCTCAAATAGTTCCTTAATGTTCCTAACTATTTCAGTTGGAGTGCTTGCTGGTTTTGGTCTAAATTCAACCATATGTCCAGCATCATCAACTCCCACAGGCGCATATCTTGCAGCCTCGCTCCTATCCCTTCTGCATTGTTCAAAGTCTTCACCATCACAATCACCACAATCTTCACAAATGGATGTATCAACTTCTGTTACAATGCCAGAATAAGGAGAACCATGTTCCCTCATAGAAATAACATAGCCTGTTCTTGAAAGAACCTCGAATTCAGGATCTGCACCCAAACTAATTTTAGGTAACTTAATCTTTTTAGATTTTTTCTTTTTCTCTGGAAGTTCTTTAGAAGTCCTTTGACCAATTAAACCATGTGTTACCAGTTGCTCCAACACTTCTATTAAAACATCAACACCTTTAGGATCGTGTGTTAAATCACACAGCATCACAGAATTAATTGTAGGGTAACATCTACCTATGAATCTTCCAAGATTACTTGCAAAATGCACAGGAGCATTTCCATGACACCAGCGTGTATTATCAGATACGTTTGTTAAATAGAGTTCGTAAAATTCTACTGACTCATATTCAGAGCTTTCTCTAAACGTATCAGTTTGCCAATCCCACATTCCATTTTCGCCAGTACCCTTTAACATTTCAATAAAATCACTATCCAGATTAATATTGAATGTATGAAGTTGACTGTTTTGAGAAATAGGAACACAGTTATTGTTGTAAATAGATAAAGTGTTAGGAGTAAACCTGATATAGATATTGCTTAAATTTAAATGGTTTACGATATGCTCAAAATAATAGTCAGGCAACTGACCACAAACGGTTTTATTCCTTGCAAAATCAGACAAAAATTCCTCCATATGTTCGGGGATTTCCTGTTCTTCGTGCATGGTTCCACCGAGTCTGAGCATTCTTCTAACTTCCTTTTCTGTTGCTTGAATTCTCATCTATAAACCTCCTAATAAAGAATCGTTCAAATTCTCCCGTTTGCTCACCACGAGTTCGGTGATGAGCAATTAGGGAGGTTTTGAATTAAAATAAATGAATAATATCAAGGTACGTGTATACAAGCTACCTTGCGATACTCTGTTAATTCATCATATGTATAAACCCCCTCATGTACTTGGTGACAAACTTTAGGATCCTTTCTAAGTTCGCCCACAATAACAAGCATTCTTGCTTCATACTTGTCTTCCTCAAGTCGAGTAACCGAAAGTTCAAATAATGTGCAAACATTATTGATAGTAACTCTTGCAAGTTCCCAAGTGCTTGTTGAGAATTGTTTATTTTTACCTATAGCTAATTGATCAAATCTCATAACTAAATCCTCCTAGTAATAGTATCGACATACTTGCCATTTTACTTTAGTACTTTTTCGAGTAACTCCCTCATTTTTTTGACTAACTACACAGAGTTACTTTGCAGTTCTGAAAAGGTTCAACTAATGATTTCAGAACTCGAAAGTTATTCTGTGTTGTTGTATCCTCCTTTTCCTCTGAAGACTGTTGTTCACACAAAACACCAAAAACTAGCCTGAACTTCGATTGCTATTGGTTTCAGCATTGTTTTGGTGTTCTGTGTGTTGATTTTTGCCTCTTCAACAGTATCCTAGTTAAACCTTAGTCCATCCTGGAGGAGGCATTAAACCCTGGAGTTCCCTGGGATTTGTTATGAATCTGATACCGTTCTCTTTAAGTTCATCCACACTAAAAGAACCCCATTCATCTTCAAAACCCATTACATAGCCAAAGTAAATGCCCTCACATTCCTTATCTTTTTCCGTAGCAAACCATTCCCAATTACACCTAGGAAATCCTATTGCCCAACCAATTATGGTATGCTCGTGACCATATTGATCTTTGTAAACTGGATAACCATTATTACTCATAATAAACCTCCCACTATATTTTTTATCTGAAATTCATTTGCGATTAATTTCAGATAAAAATCACCACTCTGTATTGCTGATTTTACTTCTAATAATCCTGGTGATTTTTAGCGAGCCGCACCCTCGCAATCATTCAAAGGATTAATAAATGCCTAGAATTGTTACAGTATTAATTCTAGGCAAATATTCTTACTCGTCTTTAATAGTCAGATCAAGTTCTTTGAGAATTTTTATTTCCCCAGTAAGTTCACCACGTTTGATTATGGCTATAGCATCATCTAATGATGCCACCATCATTAAGAACAGCGTCAACTCTATCACTAAAGTCAATGCAAGTTCCTCCCCAAGATTTTATTACAGAATCAATTTCTGCTTTGTACTGCTTAATCAATTCTGTTATGCTCATACTAAACCTCCCAGTTTAAATTTTATGCCGAAGCATATTACTGTCCTGAAATCATTGTGGAATTGATTTCAAGACAATAACAAGCCTCTACGTTTAGTGTAGATCCTCCTGCTCGTTACATACTTTGCAACAATCCTTACAGGCATACTCATTGTGATGTCTGTTAGCACAGGTCATATACTCATAACTATCACAAAGTTCCTCTGAATCAAGCTCAACTTTCCACGTATCATATTTAGGTTGTTCATAAAGATCGTTTTTTTCATCTTCCAAACTTTTAAAGTCTGGTCTAAATTCTACGATGTTTCCTGAATCGTGCATAATAAAACCTCCTTAAATAATTTCTAATTAAACTCCTCATAAAGAATCTTCATCAACATCATACTTTTCTATAAGTATCTTTTGTATTTCAGACATTTTTACTGTGTCGGTATTTGTTATACAATTACCATCAATTTCGTGATATAACTCTATCAATACCTTTTTAATCTTTGAATGCAATATCATACTTATACCTCCCGCAGTTTATTCATCCTGAAATTACTCATTGAACAATTTCAGAATTAAAAAGTTTGTCTGTGTGTAAAGTAGATCCCGCAGCATTCGATCATATCCTACACGCACACACTCTTATTGAATCTGAAATTCATTCACCAATAATTTCTGTGTGAGTAAATTCCCAGGGAAATGCCGCAGCAAATCCCTGGGAATTTTGAATTAAATAGCTGAATAGTCGCACTCGTCTGTAATGTACTTGCCACACTCACCGCAAAGTTTTTTGCCAGTCATCTGATCATTTAAAACCACAGGTTCTGCACACTTACAGAGATTATGATTATATGGAGTGCGGTCAGTCTCAATTTGACGGCACAAATCATCCTCTAAAGTGTCTTCTTCGATAATGATTTCCTCATCATTATACTCAGAGTTAATCATTTCTATCCACTCTTGTAGAGTGTACCAAGTGTTATTTAGATCGGACACGTACATTACTTCATCAAGATTGCCTGTTTCTTCTGCAAAGGCATCATAGAAGATAAATTCTGAATTGTAAAGTTCCCACATATCTTTTAAAGATAGGTGTTCTTCTTTCTCCTTTTTAGATCCAGTACAATCCCAATAATTGCCAAAATAATCTTCATCCCATTTACCAAAACTATAGGATGAGATTTTTCCCCATGAATCTTTGTAGCCTGAATTAGAAAAGAACACTCCCTTTTCTTCTTCAAAGCTACCTATGAGAAGTGATTCCTCAAGTTTAAAGTGGACAAACTTCCCACTCATAAACTTTAATGCACGCTCCCCAAGTTTGGAAACTATCATTGCAGCAACTCTCGTATCCGAGATTTCACCTTCAGGAATATATCCTATATCCATGAAGTGTGACATACCGAATCGTTCCCAGTCAGATATTGTTCCATTATGAAACAGAACAGAATCTATACCAGAATATTTTAACTTCAGGTTACTATCCTTCTCTACAATAAAAGGATGAGTAAGTTCAGGCAATGTTTTGCCTGTTGAAGTTATCCGAAAGTGTGCAACGTGAGGTAAAATGTCTATCTTCTGATAAACTTTCCACGCATCTTCTTTTTTCTCATAGCCTTTTAGATAATGAATCTTTCCATTATCTCTCCACGCAATTCCAAATCCATCAGAATTCGATCTCCAACAATTATCGAATTCCTTTTTAGTGAGTTTTCTACTCTCACTATAAGCAATTATACACATGTTAAACCTCCCACAGTTTAAAATAATTAGTGATTAACTCACCAATACAACTCAGAGCAATTAATTATCTCTGAATTGTATTGGTGAGGACATTCAGCAATGTGAATGTCCTCAACGTGGTGTTTACATCTCCTTTAGTTTTTGACGTACAGTTGATATAAGAGATTTCATTATTGCTGACTTATTTTCGTCAGAGATATAGCCAGTTCTGAAACTTGCTGGCATACCAATAACAATATCAAAACTATTGTTATCAATATTCGGCGTATGTTCACCGTACATATTATGATAATTTCTTACGTCAAAACCATACGTGACATCACCCCGACTATTCGCCATACCAAAAAGAAGTATTCTCACATTTCTTTTTGGTGTACGAATTCCATTCAAACTATTTTCAACAAGCTGTCTACTTTCAGTAGACCAATCATCATTGAACGAGTACTTGAATTTAGGTAAGTTGGCTTTTTTAATAGCCAACTTAACCGCTCTACGATTCCAATTAGCTACAGCGTTCTCTGTGTAGCCAATTTTGTGAAAGTTTTTTATAAAGTTTCTAAGATATCTTACTTGACGTTCAGATAAATTAGCATACTCTATATACTCTCCATCACTCGCCATTCCTTCTTCAATATTTGCGGACAATTCAAAAGGAATTTTCCTCAAATATTTTTTAGTCACATACCACGCAATCTTGAAAAAGATTAATGAGATATGTGGGTTATGAAATATCGCTGCTGGTGCAGAGCGATATTCAAAACCGTAATACTTAGATTCCCATGCACTTAATTGTGCATAAGAACCACGCCCTTTGCCATTCATTACTTGACTTGGACGACCAATAAAGTAGTCCAATATTCTCAAGTATTGGCTTGACGGACGGCACGATATATTACATCCATTCTTGTCTTTAAAGCCAAGATGGATGTGACCGCCGAGTGCAAAGCGGTCTCCAACGGTTGACATAATTGCTTGAGGAATTGTTTTATAAACATTCCTCAAGTTATCAACCGCATTACTGGGAGAGAAGCCAGGTTCTTGACGGACTTCAGCAGTTGAAGTATTTCCGTCCAAACCCACAGGCGCAGATAAGTAGTCTTCTTCGCAATCATCACAGCGTGGACATCCATTACTACAGATGTACTCGTGAGAATTGCAGAAGTCGTGACAACTATAATTGCAATCATCTTGACATATTTGATTGCCTTCCTGGTCTTCTTCATAATCGTCACAATAATCGTCACAGTCATCGCAAAATTCTGATATGTGACAACCAGAACAAAAATCACAGGGATTGCAATTTTCACAACTTCCCTCGGATTCTTCCTTTGTAATGCCGTACTCGCGAGGGGCGTCATTTGCATGAATGACTTCCCCTTGCGAGTTTAGAACCTCATGTTCTTGATCTGTTCCAGTCGTGACTAATTTCACACGTCCAGAAGCGTTACGGAACATGTTTTTTAACTCCTTTGCAGATGCTTGATACTTCATATTCATATTAAAACCTCCCAGTTTTAAAAAACGGAACGGAATGAGCTGTGCCAAAGGTCAAAGCTCATTCTCACTAATTTTACTATCGTTATTCGCAAAGGAACACTTTAGTAAAATTAGTGAGAACCTGGAAAATTTTTCCAGGATTCTCATGTTTGATTATGCAATTTTTGTTTTAATTTCATCGGTGATATATTTTAACAGTTCATAATCAGTAAGTCTTAAAAAGTGAATATTAAGTTTGACTATCCTCCACCATTTATAAGAATGATATTTAGTTGTTAAGCCTAACTTTGCTTGACGACCATATTCACCCCTTTTTGATTTTAAAGCAGATGGAGTCATCATTTCCTCAACTTCACTTTCAGTGTAAGTTTTACCATTTCGATCAACATATTTCTCCCATAAAACCTTGACGTTATTCTTTTCATCATCTTGTTTTATAAGCATATATTTTTTAGATGGATCACTTTTCAAGTGTCCAAGTAAATTGATATGCTCATAATTATAATGACTGTCCCTTATTTGATGAACAGTTATTCCAAGTAATTTAACAACTTCAGAATTGTTAGTCATCTCTATAAATGTCTTTTTAGAGACAAATGCAGAGATTTTAGAAATTTTAACAATTCCAATGTCCTTATATTTTCGGGAAATTTCTTTTTCCATTTCTCTACAATAGATAAATGAAAATTTTTCACCGAAAATACTTTCATCTGTTTTTTCTTTAACGGTATTGAATTGTTGCGTATTCAATATAAACCTCCTATGTTGATTTAATCACCCTACCCTACCGCATAGAGTGAACTTAATCACCCTACCCTATAGGGCTTGGGCAAAAATTCTTTCAACCTTTCAGAAAAAAGTTAAGTTTTATTTTCGCCTAACTTTATCCTGAAAGGTTTTCTTTTTTTCGCTCAAGAGAAGCCTTCGCTTTTTTCGTTTAACTCTTGAGACTGTTTTTTGTTTTTTCTTCTAATTTTATTATCGGCAAATCTGAAAAAAACTTTAGCATTTTTTTTCTTTTTTCTGAATTTTTTTCTTTTTTCTTTTTTTCTTTTTTTCTCATTTCTTATGTCTTTATTATCGGCAAATCTGAAAAAAACTTTAGCATTTTTTTTGCGAAAATTGAATTTTTTTCCTAGTATAAAAATTTGAATAGGTCTATACAAATTTGTACACATATACAAATTTTTCTATACAAAACCCCCCCTTCTGTCAGGTGGCCTGGGGTGGGGTACTGGTGGGGGGCAGGCTCACTTCTGTCTCTCTACAACTTTTTTTGAGTTTTTGGCTGATGACCGATTCCGGTCGCAAAGGGTAATTGCAAAGGGTAATTGCAAAGGGTGGTGGTAGGCATTGTGGTTTTTTGTGTATGGTGGGGGGTGTTGTTTTTGGTATTGTGGTAATAGTTATGGGGAGTTTTTTTTGTGGTAGTATTTCCTTAAATACTTGTGTATATTAGTTATGTTTTATATAAATTATTTGTAGGGAGTTGGTATGGATTTTAGGAATATATGTTCGATAAGTCAATTAATTAGGTTAGGGGAGCATAGTGATGTTTGTCAGAAATGTGGTGCTAGGTGTTGTAAGACGGGGGTGGCTGTGAATATTACTGATGAGCAAATTAAGTTAGTTCCTGATAATTTAAAGTATCTTATTAATCCTATAGAAAAGGGTGATTATATGGGTAATTATGGTGGTGCTACGATAAGTATGAAAGGTAGAGATGGTTCGTTAATAAAGACTAAGAATGGTAATAATTATAATGGTATTTGTGCAATGTTAGATGATAAGAATTTATGTATGTTGCATAATACGGGTGCGAAGCCTTATGTATGTGAGGAATTCATGTGTACTGAGTTATATTATTCTTTAAATTCAGATGATTATGATGAGGATGTTAGGTTAATACATCCAGACAATATTATGACTGTTATGGATGTTTATGATTGGTAATGATTATTGAACATGTAGAAGTATATATGGGTATTATAACAGCAAAGGGTTTTGGGGAATTTTTGTATAGGGGGGTTTGTTTTAGTATTGTGGAAATATTTTTGAGAAATTTTTTTGCTAGGTTTTGGGGGATGACCGATTATTATTCCTTAAATATTGGGGGGGTGATTGGTAATATTTTATATTATTTATTATAAGGGTAGGGGTATGAATTTTAGGAATATAGATGACATATTTGGTTGATTAAGGTATTTAAGGGTATGCCGGAGAAAGTATTTAAGGATGGTACTAAGGCTAATAGGTATTTAAAGATATTTGAGAAGGTTAAGGGTCGTTTATCTGGTAATAGTAAGGATATATATAGTTAGGCGAAAGACTTTGCCCCCTCTTCTGTTTTTGGGGCCGGCCATCCGTGGCCGGCTGTAATATTCCATAAAAATAATGCTACTCATAGTCTGTAGACATATAGTCATCATTATGGTAATTATAAATTATGAATCAACTGGAAATTATAGGCTCCAATATTAGAAAAATTAGGGTAAAAAAGGGGTTATCCCAAGAGAAACTTGCTGAAAAAGCAAATTTACATAGAACATATATTGGCTCAATAGAAAGAGGTGAACGCAATATATCTGTTTTAAATTTAATCAAGATAATTGATTCATTAGAATGTAATATTACTGAAATCTTTAAAGGAATTACTAAATGACAAAACAAAGAATACAAGATAAATTAGATGAACAATTAAACCATAATTTAAATATGATTGGTACCTACTTAGAAAGAAATACTATTGAAGATTATAAACAACGATTTGAAGGCGATCCTGTTGATGAATTTTTATTAAAAATTGAAATTGATTCAAATGGAACAAAAGAAATCGAGGAAGTTGATGGGTTTATCACATTGAATAATATACCTGAAGAATTTAAAGAACCATTTAAAACATTTTTAGATAAATATAAAGAAAGATGTTCCTCTATAATAGAAAAACCAATAGGCTTCGGTTTTGAATTTAGAGGTCGTTATGGAAAAAATGATGATTCACTATTGCAGAAAGACGAACATATGTCATCAGCACTAATAAATCATAAAGTTATACCTGTACTTGGCATCTTTAGCACTTCAAATGCGATAGGTTCAATAAAAAGGCTCGAAAAAAGTTGGCTAATCCTTGAAGGAAATGATACAACATATTTTATAAAAGAATGCACAGAGTTTGATTTTATTGAATATTTAAAATCCAGAAAGCATAAAATAGACAAGGTAATGAATTTAATTCACAAATGAATTAAACTTATCTTTGTGCAAAAACAATCGATTCATATAAATCTTTACCACTATTTCTCTTTCGAAATCGAACTATTTTTGAATTGTATTCCAATCCTTTGAAAATATTAGATAATATTTCATCTGTACTAACTCTCACACCTTTTATATCTGAGACACCAACAACATAAGCTAGTTTGGGGTCTTCACATAAAATTGGTTTCATCTTAATTATTTGTTGAGTCAATAAATTAAAATATTTCATCACATAATTGGCCATTAAATTATCGTATTCTCTAATTTTCTCAACAGCCTCACTTGCATAATCATCAACAACTTCATTTAATGGTTCAATTTTACCTTTTGCAAGTATTGATGTAGCTGTTCCCCAAGTTCCTCCTATAGTTTTTTTATCAAGATCGGCAGCTTCTTTAGGTGTATTAAAAAAATCGAAAAAATAAAGATATGGGCGCGTATTCCACACATAACTATATCTATTTGGGTATGGAGGTGAAGTAATTACAAAATCAATTTTATCTTTAATTGTTTCTTCATTTATGATAGTTGAATCAATATTTATTATTGTTCCAATATTATCATTATTTAATTTTTTAATTCTTTCCAAATCGCTGATAACTACATTAAAATGTTGATTATACCTTTTAATAACATCAATTATATCATTGTCACGATTAATAAAATGTAACTGTAATTTCCCCAGTGTTACATTGGTTAAATCAGGAACTAATATTCCAGCAACTATTAATAAAAAAATATCTCTATAAATATCGTTTAAACAATTTGTTTCGTTAATTATTGCTTTCTTTAATATGAGTAAATCTTTTAATACATCTGGTCGCCACCACCGTTCAATATTATGTATCGTTGGCACATCAATATCTAATGATTGATAATCTGAATTTAAGTATTTCTTTTGATAATCACTAAAACATTTGTTGATTGAATCATTCAATTCTAAAAGATTATCTATATCCAATGAATGTGAATTTAATGACGTTTGACATACATAGTGTAAAAATTTATTAATTTCAAAACCATAGGATTTAATATTATTTAATTGACATTCAATTAATGTTGTACCAGCACCAGCAAACGGATCCAAAACTATTGAATTACTATTATAATTAAATTCATTTAAGATAATATTAACCAAATCAGGTCCAAAACTAGGAGTAAGTCTAAACCATCTATGTATTGGTTTATCTTCACCAGACTTAAATGTTGCTAAATCCCTATGTATGCTTTTATAGTGCATATCATTAGAGATATCTGTTTCACTTTTAAATAAATTTAATTGATATTCTGTTGTTAAATTCATATGATGACTATAAGTTCCAGGTATACATATGTCAAGTACTTTATTAATAATTATACAATTTTCATTTATAATAGTAATTAATCAATCTATTTTTCTTATGCCTCGGCCGTCCTTGGCCTCGGCAATTGGTTGATATGATGGGGGCAAAGTCCTTCGCCTAACACGGCGTAATGCGCGGCGCTCCCTGCGGTCGCTTGGGCTTCGCCACATTTTCACCTCCGCTGCGCTATGGCGAAAACGTCGCATACGCCGAAAACGTTGTGCGCAATGCC
>Ga0180438_10000500_pt1 | contig 76735 bp, 62 predicted proteins | sample SS_ome_12_FD_132455 | JGI IMG/M metagenome (GOLD analysis project Ga0180438, IMG submission 132455) | Hypersaline lake sediment archaeal communities from the Salton Sea, California, USA - SS_3_D_2 metaG | ecosystem: Environmental > Aquatic > Non-marine Saline and Alkaline > Hypersaline >...
ACTTCTATCGTCTGGCCAGCGGCACCTTCGCCGAGACCAGGAAGATGTCCTTTCTGAGATAACTCAGACGGCACATCACGCAGGACCCAGGCCGCCGGGGCAAAAGCCCCGGCGGCTTTTTTATGTGCCGGCGGTTATGCCGGCGTGGCGAAACGATGCGCACCGTTTGCGAAAATTCCCCTTGACAAAAATCGAGTTTTTTGGTAGAATGGTTATAAGGTCGTTATCTATTCTTTCGCTGAAGAACACCCTTTTTTTCTCCAAGGAGGTGATGGAGAAGAGGTCTATCTATACCGACGATCCGGTCTTTTCATCTTGATCATGGAGGATAGAAACATGAGAAAGATTCTCTGGGCAGCGCTGACGCTGGCACTGCTCTTGCCCGTCGGCGCCTTTGCCGCCGACAGCCTGCTGGTCGACAACCTCGACGCCGGCTACAACGAGATCAGCGGCACCTGGTTCGGCAGCACCTACGGCTACCTGGACAGCAGCCGGTGGTGCTACCGGGATACCACCCCGAACGCCACGGCCCGGTTCTCCGCATCCGGCATCGCGGCCGACGAATACAACGTCTATTTTCTCGTCCCCAGCAGTGATAATTCCGCCACCAATGCCCTCTACCGGGTCTGGGACGGCTCCGCGCTGGATTCCATCTACAAGGACCAGAACATCTCCAGCGGCTCCTGGGTCTTCCTGGGACAGTACGGTCTGCCCGGCGACGGCAGCGGGTATCTGGAGGCGGTCAACGACCCCAACGTCGGCTCCACCGGGTACGCCTTCCGCACCGACGCCGCTCTTTTTGAGGCCGTCGGAGATGTCCAGGATATCCATCTGGTGCACTTCTATCACGATTTCGACGTCGTCGATCCCGGCGATTCGTCGTTCTGGAGTTTCGACTTCAGCAACGTCGGCGGTGACACCCTGACGGTCAGCGGGATCAGCACCTCGACCTTTGATTTCACGGTCACCGACCCGACCTCCTTCCCCCTGGAGGTGGAACCCGGCGCCACCGTGGACGTGACCGTCAAGTTCCAGCCCTTCTCCGCCGGCAACTTCGCCGACAGCGTGCAGATCACCAGTGATGATCCGGACAGCGCCGAGGTGGTCCGCACGGTGCTGCTGGAGGGCCGGTCGGGCGTGCTGCAGGTCGATGACGGCGACCCCGGCTACTCCGAACCGGTGGGCACCACCTGGGTGTCCAGCGGCGGCTATGACGGCGATAGCCGCTATGCTTTGGTGAGCACCGACCCTGGTGCTACCGCCCAATACGTTCCCACCGTGCCGTCGGCCGGCGTCTACAACGTATTCTACTTTTTCGGCGTGGTGGGCAGCTCCAACTCGGCCACCGGGGCCAAGTTCAAGATCACCCACGCCGCCGGGGCCGACTCGGTGTACCGCAACCAGAACCTGCGCAGCGGCGAGTATGACCAGTTCCTCGGCCAGCACACCTTCAACGCCGGGACCGGGGGCATGGTGGAGATCATCAACGATCCCAATGCCCCGGGATGGGGCGGCTACGCCTTCCGGGCCGACCTGATCAAGCTGGAGCCGCCGACCGCGGGCCCGGATCTGTACGTCATCGATTACGACCTCGACTTCGGGGAGGTCACGGTGGGGCAATACAAGGATCTCTCCTTCATGGCCCACAACATCGGTGACGCCTCGGTAACCATCGACAGCATCGTCTTCAGCAATCCCGACTTCTCGGCCGTCGGCCCACCGGCCACCATCGCCGCCGGAACGACCGAGGACATCACCGTGCGGTTCGCTCCCACGGCTCAGGTGACCTACACCGGCGAGACGGTGACCATCTACAACGACGATCCCGATTTCGCTCCCTCGGTCTACCTCGACGGCGTCGGCGTGGGCAACATTGTCATCATCGACAACGAAGACCTGGCTCCCACCTATACCGAGCGGGGCACCTGGGGCACCAGCAGCTCCTCGGCCTACGGGGCCAACAGCCGCTACCACGTCACGCCCTACAATCCGCCGGATACCGTCTCCTCGGATAGCACCGTGGCGGCCATCTACACGCCTGATATCCCGGTCTCCGACTACTACGACATCTCGTGGATCGTCGTCAACACCGACCACACCGAAGAGAACGCCCTGTACACGGTCACGCCTGCGACAGGCAGTCCCCACTCGCAGCGGGTCGATCAGCGGTTCACGGCTAATAACTGGCAGTATCTCGGCACCTATTACCTGACCGCCGGCACCGGCAATACCGTCGAGCTGATCGGCGACAGCCTGTGCACCGGCCCGGTGATCCGTGCCGACGCCGTCAAGTTCCTGCAGACCTCGGCCACCGACACCATCCCGCCGCCGGCGGTGACCGACCTGACCGTGGAGAAATCGGCAGGCGACATCTTCCTCGACTGGACGGACGTGTACGACATGTGGACCGGCGTATCCCACTATATCGTCTTCCGTAGCACGACGCCCAACTTCACCCCGACCAGCGGCGACTCCATCGGCGAGGCCCTGACGTCCAGTTATCTGGACGCCGGCGCCGTAGGCACCAACTACTACTACGTCGTTCGCGCGGTGGACAACGGCGGGCTGAAGGGCGATTACTCCGACCAGGTGGGCGAGACGAACAAGGGGCTGACCAACGTGAAATAAGCCCCGCCTGAACGGACACAAAAAAGCCGCAGGGCCTCACGGTCCTGCGGCTTTTTTTACGGATGAAGAGGAGTCCAGAGCTGGTTTCCTAAATCATCATTCCCTACCCCTTGACCCCCCCGATGGTTAATCCCTTGATGAAATGTTTCTGGAAGGACAGGAAGACGATGATCATGGGCACGGCGGCGAAGGCCGCCCCGGCCATGAGGATGCCGTAATCGGTGGCGAACTGCTCCTGAAGCGTGGCCAGCCCCACCTGCATGGTGAACTTGGCCGGGGTGTTGAGCATGATCAGAGGCCACAGGAAGTTGTTCCAGTTGGCCACAAAGATGAAGATGCCCAGCACGGCCAGCACCGGCCGGCACAGCGGCAGGATAATCCGCCAGAAGACGCTGAACTCGCTGCAGCCGTCAATCCGGGCGGCGTCCTCCAGCTCCGAGGGCAGGGTCTGGATGTACTGCTTCATCAGGAAGATGCTGAACACGCTGACCACCTGGGGCAGGATCAGGGCGGCGTGGGTGTCGAGCAGGCGCATCTTGGTCATCATGATAAAGATGGGCACCAGGGTCACCTGGCCGGGGATCATCATGGTGGAGATGATCATCCAGAAGATGGCCCGCCGTCCGGGAAACATCTTCTTGGCCAGGGTGTAACCGGCCAGGGAGCTGAAGAACAGGTTGAAAACGGTGACGAAGCAGGCGATGTAGAAGCTGTTGAAGAACCACCGGACAATCTGCCCGCGCTCGAACAGGTTGATGAAGTTCTCCAGGGACATCAGCGTCAGGTTGATCTTGGGCGGCATGCGGACGATGAAATCCTGGGGCGTAAAGGCGGTGATGAACAGCCAGGTCAGGGGGATGAAGGACAGCACGGCCCAGAAGATCAGCATCAGGTAGGCGAAGCTGCCGAACATCTTCTCGGTAAACGGGGTGCGGGCGAAGAGTCTGTCAGCCACGGGGATCTCCGTGAGAAAACGGCGCGGGAGCGGGCACGAGGCGCCGCGGGCGGAAGCTAATACTCTACATCGGTACTCAAGTATTTAAACTGAATGATGGCGAACCCGGCCACGATGGCGAACAGCACCAGAGCCTGGGAGGCGGCCACCCCGAACTGCAGGTCCCGGAAGGCCCGGTTGTAGATCGATAGGACCAGCACATTGGTGGCGTAACCCGGCCCGCCGTTGGTCATGATGAAGATCTTGGCGAAGATCTGAAAGGCATAGATGGTACCGACCACGCAGAGATACAGGGTCACCGGCTTGAGCAGCGGCAGGGTGATATGCCACCAGCGCTGCAGCGCGCTGGCCCCGTCGATCTTGGCGCTCTCGTGGAGCACCTGGGGCACCCGTCCCATGGCCGCCAGATAGAGGATCACCCCGCCCCCGGGAGCGGCCAGCATACCGCTGAGCATGATGCTGCCCAGGGCCGTGGCCGGGCTGGACAGCCAGGGAAAGGGTCCCATTCCGATCAGGCCGAAGAGATAATTGAACAATCCCCAGGTGGGATCGAAGATCCACTTCCAGACCATGGCGATGACCACCGCCGAGGCCACCCCGGGCAGATAGTAGGCCGAGCGGAAAAAGGTCTGCGCCTTGCGGCTCAGCGGATAGATCAGGCTGGCCAGCAGCAGGGCCACCACGATACCCCAGGGGACCATGATGACGGTGTAGATGAAGGTGTTGCGCATCGAGATCCAGAAGACCTTGTCGGTGAAGGTGGTCTTGAAGTTGTCCAGGAAAACCCAGGGGCTGCCCAGGATGCCGGCCAGGGGATCGAACCGCTTGAAGGCGATGACCACCGCCAGGATCACCGGAACGGCAATGAAGATGAAAAAGACGGCGAAATCGGGCAGCAGGAAGACATAGGCCCAGATGTGCCTGCGCACGGCGGCCACAAAGCGCCGGCGCAGGCCGGGAGCGAACAGAGCCATAGCTGCCAGGAGGACGACAACCGCGCCGGCCAGGTAAGCCCAGAGGGCCCTATTGGCCAAGCCCAGGTCATCCTGACCGGCCTCGGCCAACAGCAGCTCGACCTCCGACCGGGCCGTGGCCATGGCCTGGTCGGCGGTCTTGCGTTGGAGCATAGCCAGCTGGATCTGCCGGGCGATGCGCTCGTCGATCTTTTGCCACAGGGGATGGAAGGGACGGATGACCATGCTGGGCAGGGCCTGCTGGACAATGCGCATGTGCTCGCCCCGCTCCGGGTCGTCCTGGTAGAGATTCCCGGCCGAGCGGCGGGAGGGAAAGGTGCCCATGTAGCGGCAGTATTCCTGGTTCTCGCCGTTGGTCATGAACCGGGCCAGCTCCATGCACAGGCGCCGCTTCTCTGGATCCTCCTGCTTGAAGACGACCCAGTTGCCGATGCCCGGCGAGGCGGTCAGCAGCTGGCCGGAGGAGCCGATGGGAAAACAGGCCACGGCGAAATCGAGCAGCGGCTGGACCATGTCCGTCTTGCCCTGGGCCAGCCATTCGGCATTGTTCTCGGCCCGCTTGATATTGTTCTTGACCAGGGCGCTGATCGACCAGGTGCCCTGGCAGGTCACCGCCGTCCGTCCGGGGGTGGAGCTGAACAGGGTCCAGGTGTTATCCTGGGTCAGCCCGCCGGTGTTGGGCAGGGCCACGTGATATTCGTGCTCCAGGGCGATGAGCTTCTCGATGCCGCGAACGGCCTCCGGGCTGTCGAAGGCGAAGGTCTCATTGTCCGGCCCCAGGGGCCGGCCGCCCTCGCCGTAGATAAGGGCCCAGGCCTCGTTGTTGCCCGGCATGACGTTGAAGCCCACCCCGTAGACGTCGATCTTGCCGTCTCCGTCGCGATCGAAGGTCAGCCGCCGCATTGTGTCGACGAACTCGTCCCAGGTCCAGATACCGTTCTCCGGCAGGGCCACGCCCCGCTCGGCGAAGATGGCCTTGTTCAATACCATGGTGTAGACGGTGGCGTACCACGGCCAGGCCCAGATATGATCCTCGTAGGAGAAGGCCTCCAGCATGGCGGGATAGAAATCCCGGCGATCCCCTTCGGTCAGGTAGGGATCGATCGGCTCCAGGAGGCCTTTCTGCACATAGGCGAACTTGAGGGCGCTGCCGGCCACATCCGGAGGGGTATTGCCCATCACCGAGATATCCAGCTTCTGCTCCCCCTTGGTCCAGGACAGCCGGTTGAAGCGGAGCTCCACCTGGGGATGGAGCCGCTGGAACTCGTCCAGCAGCTGCAGCTCCCAGTGATCCTGGGAGTAGGTGGCCACCCCGGCGCGCCCGGGGCGGGGATAGTCCCAGACGTCGATGACGATTCGGCCGTCCTCCTGCCGGCGGCAGGCCGAGGTCAGGACCAGGACACTCATCAGGACCAGCAGCATGGCGATGACAAACATCCGCCTTTTACTCACGGGGGATTCCTTCCCTTTTCCCGGTTCATCAGGATGGATGGAATAGCGTTTTTGTAACACATTGCCGAGGAAAAGTCAAGCCTTTTTTCGACGCTCCCAAAAGGCGCGAAAAGTGCTTGACAGCCGGCTTTCTATTTATTACCGTAGAGTTTGATCAAGACCCTTGACGTTCTCTCTTCTCCCAGCCATTCTTCTTTTGAGGAGCTCCCATGGACACATTGAAGCCTCTCACCGAACAGTTGATCAGCGGCCAGGCCGATGAGGTCGGCCGATTGACCCGGCAGGCCCTGGATGATGAACTCGATCCCCTGGAGATCCTCAACCGAGGGCTGATCCCCGGCATGGACGAGGTCGGCCGGCGGTTCAAGGACGGAGAGATGTACGTGCCCGACGTGCTCATCGCCGCCCGGGCCATGCGGGCCGGCATGGAAGTGCTCAGGCCCCTGCTGGCCCAATCCGATGTTTCCTCGCTGGGCACCGTCATCCTGGGAACCATCCAGGGCGACCTTCACGACATCGGGAAGAACCTGGTGGGCATCATGATGGAGGGAGCCGGCTTCGAGGTCATCGATCTCGGCGTGGACGTTTCGCCGGAGCAGTTCGTCCAGGCAGCCCGGAAACACCAGGCCCGGATCATCGGTATGTCGGCCCTGCTGACGGTCACCATGATGGGCATGAAGCGGGTCATCGAGAACCTGCAAACCGAGGGGATGCGCAGCAGCATCGTGGCCCTGGTGGGCGGCGCCCCGGTGACCCGGGCTTTCGCCCAGGAGATCGGAGCCGACGGGTACGCCCACGACGCCGTCTCGGCCGTCGAGACAGCCAGGGAGCTCCTCGATCGGGCCGGCCCCTGAACGGAGCATCGCCGTGTCCCGGCAGACCCAACCCGATTTTACAAGACTGCGCACGGCCCTGCGGGGCGGCCAGCCGGACCGGGTCCCTCTGGTCGAGCTGTCCGTCGACCCTGCTGTCCGCAGGGGTTTCCTGGGCCGTCCGGCTGACGATCTGGCCTCGGAGATCGAGTTCTACGCCCGGGCCGGATACGATGCCATCAAGATCAGCCCGCTGGTGGATCTCAACCCCGGCCGGCGAGAATCCAAGGACACACGGCTGTCCTCGGACAGCCTGGAGTTCAACCGCAACCGGTTGTGGGCGCCCCAGCATGCCGGCGTGATCACCAGCCGGGCGGAGCTGGAGTCCTACCGCTGGCCCCGCCCCGAGGAGATCGATTATGGCCGGTTCGAGGAGGCGGCCCGGCTGTTGCCGCCGGGGATGGCCATCATCGGGCAGTACGGCGACATCTTCACCTGGGCCTGGACCCTGATGGGATTCGAGACCTTCTCCTTCGCCCTGGTCGACCGGCCGGATCTGGCAGCCCGGATGATGCACATCCTGGGGGAGCTGATCTTCGGCATGTTCGCGGCCATGGCCCAGATGGACCGGGTGGGCGCCCTGTGGTACACCGATGATCTGGCCTTCAAGACCGGTCTGCTGGTCTCTCCGGACGTCTACCGGGAACATCTCTTCCCCTGGATGAAAAAGATCGGGCAGGTCTGCCGGGATGCAGACCTGCCGTTCATGTACCACTCCGACGGCAAACTGGACGATCTCATGGAGGACCTGCTGGACTGCGGCATCGATGCCCTGCATCCCATCGAGCCGCTGGCCATGGACATCCGCAAGGTGAAGAAGGAGTATGGCGACCGGCTCTGTCTGATCGGCAACGTCGATCTGGAATACACCCTCACCCGGGGCACCCCTGAGGAGGTGGCCCGGGAGACCCGGGCTCTGATCCGGGATGTCGGTCCCGGCGGCGGTTACTGCGTCAGCTCGAGCAATTCCATCCCCAGCTACGTGCCGGTGGAAAACTACCGGGCCATGGTCGAGACCACCCTGGCATACGGGGCCTATCCCCTGCATTGAGACGACCGCTGAGCGGCGGCCGTCTTCACTCCTGCCGGCGGCCGGGAGTCACTCGGACAGCCTCTGGGAGGAAGGTAAAAAGGTATTGACAGCGGGTCAAATTTCTAGTACTTTTAAATGAGTAAGGGATTGCTATTGAGAAACTTGTAAGGTATATACAATTATTATACTTCCCTTAGAAAAACCCCACGGCGATCGGCCGTAACGATGAACCGAGAGGATGAGCGATGTCCCCAATGACGAAGAAGTGCTTCACATTTCTGTCTTTAGCCATGCTGTTCGGGGTGATCCTGGCAGGACCCGCCAAAGCCGGGATCTCCGAGGTCTGGACCGAGACCACCGAGGAGGATTTCGCCACCGGCATCGGGGTGGATACGGTCAACGTGGATATTCATACCTCGCCGGGAGACATCGTGCTGGCTCCGGCCAATGAAAACTTCGCCCTCGGCAAGATGGCCTCCGATGACGATGACCGCGGCGACAACCTGCCGGAGAACGTCGTCGACGGCGACATCTCCACCTACTGGAGCTCCCAGACGCCCCATTGCCTGGGGGTCAGCCTGGTTATCGATCTGCAGGCCCAGCGGCTCATCGAGCGGGTCAACATCCTCGGCGGCACCATCAATCCGCAGCTGTTCCGCATCCGGGGCTACCGCATCTCGATCAGCCCGGACAATTCCAACTGGACGCTGGTGGCCGAGAATTCAGAGAACCTGGACGCCGACGTGTTGGAGACGATCGAGCCGGTCGTCACCCGCTATGTGCGGGTGACCATCAGCGTGATCAACGAGGTCAACTGGGTGGTCATCGGGGATATCGAGGTCTTCGGGGCCGGATACGCCTCCCAGGGGGCCTATCGATCCGAGGTCAGAGACTTCGGCGTCCTGACCAACTTCGGACAGGTCTCCTGGATCGAAGAGCTGCCACAGACCGACATGGACATCACCATGCAGTTCCGCAGTGACTCGGTGACCATCGACAACGACGGTGGCATCCTGGAGGATACCCTGGCCCTGGCCAACACCGGGATTATCGCCGGCAGCGAGGTGGTCACTGACGAATCCGAGATGCTTCTCTATAACCGGGGCATCGACTACGACATCGATTACCAGCTGGGACTGCTCTGGCGCCTGGAGGAGACGACCTCCATCGACAGCGCCGCGCTGATCATGGTCGACTACCGCCTGTGGTCAAGCTGGTCGCAGCAATACTCCGACGCCGGGGGTTCCCTGTTCGAGATCACCGAGCCGCGGCGCTATCTGCAGTACCAGGCCAATCTGTTCACCAGCACCACGGAGACCCCTGTCCTGGAAGAGGTCAGCATCGTCTATGATACCACCCCCATCGCGCAGCGAACCCTGGGAGCCGTCATCCCCAATCAGGTTCCCATCATGGAGGAAAGCCAGCTGACCTACCGGATCCGGTTCGATTTCGCATCCGGAGATCTGGGCGTCGATACGGTGGCCGTGTCCACACCCAGCCCGGCCCGCGTGGAAGGGGTCCGATGGAACCAGGAGGTGCTCTCCGAAGACGAGTATACGGATCTGACCGATAAGCACTTCATCAAGCTCGGTTTTGATCAGACCCTGGCGGCCGACGATACCGCCGCCCTGGAGATCGACTTTCTGACCACTCTGTTCTTCAGCGAGAACGCCTATCCCTCGCTGGTCATCAGCCGGAATGCAGCCGGCAACCCGCAGACCGTGGAGCAGGCCGAATCGACCTGGACGGTGACCACGGTGGGCATCCCCGAGGGCACCCTGGTCTCGGTGGAGGCCAAGCCGAATCCCTTCTCCCCCAACGGGGACGGGCTGTTCGACGAGACTCTGATCTCTTATTTCGTGGCCAAGATCGCCTACCCGCAGCCGCTGAGCATCAAGATCTTCGACCTCAACGGGGACCTGATCCGGACCCTCAGAGACCAGGATGACCCGGCTTTCTTCTACGAGATCGCCTGGGACGGACGCGACGACGATGGTGACCTGGTGGCCCCGGGACTGTATATCTATCAGGTCCGGCTGAAGGCCGATCAGGGCGAAGAGGTGGTCACGAAAACCATTACGGTGCAATATTGAAAAGAATAGAAGATTGAAGATAGAAGATGGAAAATTGAAGATTGGAGATTTTCCCTCAAGGAGAGTCTATATGATGCGATTACGGAGCCATATTCTACTCACGGCGGTATGCGCCCTCATCCTGCTGAGCCTTTCGGCCCGGTCCTCTCCGGCAGCCTTCGTCGACGTCGGTCTGGGCGCCCGTCCGGTGGGCCTGGGCCGGGCGTTCGTGGCCCTGGCCGATGACGCCAACGCGGCGCTGTACAATCCGGCCGGCCTGGCCGGTCTGGAGGGCACCCAGCTGACCTCGATGTACGCCCGCCTGTATCCGGGCATCGAGGATGACAAGCTGCACATCGGCTACCTGGGCGTGGCCCGGCCGGTTTCCCGCATCGGCACCTTCGGTCTGGGGGTCACCAACCTGTGGGCCGATCTCTATGGCGAGAACGTCTTTACCCTCTCCTATGGCCGGCCGATCAATGACCGGCTCAGCCTGGGGGCCAATCTGAAGATGCTGCGGTGGAGCGCCGAGGGGTACACCGACGCGGAGACGGGTCAGAGCGAGTCGGGCCTGTCCTGGTCCGGACTGGGACTGGACCTGGGAGCACTCTACCGGCTGAATACCGGTCTGCTGGGCGCCGACGGCGTCCAGCTGGGACTGGCCCTGTTCAACATCAACCAGCCCAGCGCCGCCGACAACGGATCCGACGATGCCAAGGTCCCCCTGGGCATCGAGGGGGGCATGGTCTATCTGCGAAGTCATTTCAAGCTGCTGCTGTCCTTCAGCCGCCGGGATAACAAGAGCCGCCTGCATATCGGGCAGGAGACGGAGCTGTGGAACCAGTCCTCGCCCCTGGGCATGGCTTCCTTCTCCATCCGGGCCGGAGGATTCACCCTGCTGTCCGATGGGGACGGCGGCGAGCTGGATTTCGGCTGCGGCTTCACCATCCGCAAGACTCTCATCGATTACGCCTACGTCTACCCCCTGGCCCTCCGGGATGCGGGGGGATGCCATAAGATCTCCATCGGCTATGGGTTCTGATCATGCCATGCTGATGTGATCCTGTTTCGTCTGCTGTTTTATTGATTACACCGTCAAGACCTGAAATGAAGGAGTCGCCTGTGGTGAAGAGAGCCAGGTTCGGCCGCCTGCTGGCCCCCATCTGCCTGTTTCTCCTGTTCCTTTTGCCGGCCGCGGGATGGGGCCAGTACATCCGGGCACCGGGTGGCGCGCTGGAGGAATACGAGAACTATGCCAGCGAACTTTACAAAGCTTACTCCCAGGAGCTGCAGACCCTGAAATACTACGATGATTTCGGCAACTATCTGGTCGAGGGGGTCAATGTCTTCCTGTTCAACCAGCCCCGTCCGGGTTTCGGTTCGGTGATCAAGTACAAATACTACCGCAACTACTTCAACAATCTGGTCATCTCCCAGGATTCCTACAAGGGGTTCTCCACCAGTCTGATCGTGGGCGATGCCATCCGGACCAAATTCTCCTCCCTGACCCTGGACAAGGCCCGGTTCAACGGGGTCCGCTGGGACGGCGCCACCAAGAAGAACAGGTTCACGCTGCTCAGCTCGCGGCTGTCGGCGCCGATCATCATGCCCATCGAGCAGGACCTCACCGTGGACCTGGTGGGCGAGTCGCAGAACTGGCCGGTCTATCTGCTGGGCGGTCACTGGCGCTCGGAGGTGGGCGACGTGCTTCAGCTGGGAGCCACCTTCCTGAACCTCTCCCAGGTGAACGGCACCCTGGAATCGAAACAGCGGGATTTCTTCCGGGGCGATGTGTCCGAGGTGCAGCCGTCCGTGATCCTGCTCCGCTTTGCCGACGATTCGCCGTATAACGCTTTCGGCGCCATGGTTTTCGAGCCACCCAGAGCGACCCTGACCTACGAGGAGGGGGAGGCCAAGAAGACGGTCCTGCTGGAGGCCCAGCCGCAGGAGCCGGTGAGCTATCCTTTCCAGGTCAACGGCTCCGAGACCTTCGATTTCGCCTATACCATTCCCGGCGAGTTGAAGGCCGTGGCGGTCGATTTCTCGGCCATGGTGGCCAACGATTTCCGCATCTCGGCCAGCCACGCCTATCTGCCCGACCCGCTCAACCCGGACAGCACCCAGCAGACGTTCTATAAAACCTTCAAACGGGCCGTCGGCGACGTCCACGATCAGTCCAATAAGCAGGTGGTCCACATCAACTACAACATGGACACCGGCATCTCCCTGTACGGCATTAATTTTCAGGCTTATCTCTTCGGCCTGGAACTCGCCGGCGAGTATCAGGTCAACGTCCGCAACGCCAAGTACCCGCTGCTTCCGGGGGACCGTTACAGCGACAAGTACACCGCCTGGTACCTGAAAGCCAAGCGCCGCCAGGGTCTGCTGACCCTCGGCGGCGAGCTGTTCCGCATCGATCCGAACTACTCGCCGACGCTGGATATCTATTCCCTGGAGTCCCAGTACTACCCCTTCGGTCCGGAGGTCAGCCCCTGGGGGATCCACACCTGGCTGGTCGATGATAACGATGATGACGACCGCTATCCCGACGGCTGGTACCAGTGGTCCGGGCTCTCGCAGGGCTACCCCCAGCAGCTCAACTACCAGACCAACTCCCAGGAGGTGTGGAACCCGGATAATCCCAAGCCGGACGCCGGCATCTTCCCGGGACTGGACGAGAACAACGACGGCATCCCCGATGACGACCAGAACACCAACGGCCAGGCCGATTACGACGAATTCTTCATGATGTACTTCCGGGATCCGCCCCGGTTCGACTTCGGCGACGACTGGAACAACAACGGCATCATCGACAACCGGGAGGACGACCAGAAACCGGACCAGATCTACGACCAGGACCGCAAGGGCCATCATGTCTTCATCGGTTTGCAGCCATTCCGCGACGCCGCCCTGACCTTCGGCCGGGTCCGCCAGACGCAGATCGCCGGCGGCGGGCAGAACGACATCAACTACGGCAAGATCGAATACGGTCTGGACTTTCCAAAATACGGCCGGGTCGACCTGTATCACGTCACCAAGCGGGCCTGGGACAACATCCCCGATCCCACCTATCAGGTGGCCGGGGAGACCTTCGTCAGGGGCAGCGAGAAGGAGTTCACCGAGGATCCCCTCGATTATCAGAACAGCTGGGTGCACACCAGCTACCTGGGCACGGAGGTTCTGCGGATCCCCCGTGTGAGAATCGAGAACAACCTCAAGGGCGAGCTCAACCGGCAGCAAAAGACCGATTTCCAGGAAAAGGCTACGGTCAGTTACTGGGGCGGCGTGCACAAGATCGACTACACCTTCTCCCCCCTGGACCGGTTCACCATCACGCCGCAGCTGAAGTACCGCTGGGAATGGGGCCAGGTCGAGCAGGAGGACAAGAAGGACACCTGGATCCACCAGTACTGGGTCATGCCCATCCTCCGCCTGGATTACGAGCTGACGCCCAAGACCATGCTCCGGGCCGGGCTGCAGGGAGATCCCTTCTTCCTCGACGACAAGGTTTTCATGCACCGCTCACGCAACAAGATCGAGCCCGCGGAAAGCTTCAATGCCCGCATCTTCAAGATCATGATGACACAAGCCTCCGATTATTACGGATACCGGGTCTTTTTCAACGCCGGCTTCGAGATTCAGCGGATCAGCTACCTGGAGGAAGAGGATGAGAGCGAGGATTTCTCCAACTTCTTCTTCCGCATCATGGCCGGCTGGTAAGATCGGGGATCGGAAAGCAGAACGATGATCGAAAAACTCCTCATCCTCATCGTCATGTCCACCATCGGGATCAGCACCCTGGTGCCCTCCCCGCAGGAGCTGACCACCTACTTCCGCGAGGGACAGAGTCTGTTCGTCATCGAGGACTACGACCGGGCCATCGGCAAGTACGAGCGCATCGTCGAGACCGAGAGCTCCCTGCTGGACGAGGACCAGGTCATGGTCACGGTGACCTTCGAGGAGGAGACCGAGATCCCGGTCAAGCTGGCCGCCACCTACCAGCTGGGCAACGCCCACAAGAAGCTGAGCCATTATGACGAGGCGGTGACCTATTTCGGCGATGTGGTCCGCACCGCCCCCGGCGAACAGCTGCGCAGTCTGGCCCAGTATCAGATCATCACCACCCGCTACCAGCAGGAAGAATTCGATCAGGCGGTCGAGGAATCGCAGCGGCTCCTGGACCTGTTCCCCCGCAGCCAGTATGTCGAGAGGGCCTACTATAACATGGGCTGGGCGCACTACCGGGCGGAGCGCTACGATGAGGCCATCGAGGCGTTCTCCCGACAGCTGGAGAACTTCCCCCAGGGGGATTACGCCGCCCGGGGGCAGTATCAGATCGCCCAGTCCTATTATGATGCCGAAGACTATGGTCCGGCCATCGAGGGTTACCAGGCGGTCATCGACCGCTATACACCGGATGAGTTCTCCGAGCAGGAGTGGAGCCAGGCCCTCCTGGGCCGGCTGCGCAAGCGCTCCCAGACCGAGAGCAGCGTGCTCAAGGGTCAGGAGGAGCAGAGCCTGGTGGAGCTGTCAGCCAAGGCCCAGCTGCAGATCGGGGAATGCCACAACAAAGAGGGCCGCCTGGAAGAAGCCATCGAGGCCTACCGGAAGGTGGCCGAGAATTTCCTGCCGCTGACCGACCTGGTGGAGCTGGCCTATCTCAAGATGGCCGAGACGGCTTTCGAGATGGACGGCCTGGAGGCGGCGGTCAAGATCTACCGGGAGGGGCTGGACAACAACACCGACCGAAAATTCCAGGCCAAGATGCAGTACAAGATTGCCAAGCTGTACTTCCAGCACGACGAGTTCGTCCGGGCCGCCGAGGAATACCAGATCTTCGTCGACGGATACGCCGAGGAAGGCCCCAGCATCGGCTTCTCCCCCGATCAGGCCCGCTACTCGATCGGCCTCAGTTATTACCAGGCAGGACGGTACGAGCAGGCCATCGAGGCCTACCAGAAGGTGGACGAGCTGCACCCCGAGAGCGACATGGTGGGCAATGCCCTCTACGGAATCGGCCTGAGCCATCAGATGCTGGAGAACCGGGAGCAATCGGAGGCCGCCTACCGCCGGGTGATCGAGGAGCTTCCCGACCACGACCACGCCCCTCTGGCCCTGCTCCAGCTGTCCCGCCTGTTCGGCGACCAGGAGCGCTACGCGGAGGCCAGGGAGTCCTACCAGACGCTGCTGGAGAAGTACCCCGAGTCGTCCAACGTGCGTCAGGATCTGGTCCTCTACGAGCTGGGCCTGACCTGCCGCGACATGGGCCAATCCGAAGAGGCCCTGGACTATCTGGGCCGTATTCCGGCCGAATCGGATCTGTTCGCCGGGGCGGTCACCGAGATCAACGAGATCTACATCCAGAAGGGAGACTTCGAAGCCGCCGAGAAGGCTCTCTCGGAGGCCCTGGAGCTTTCGGACGATCCGGGGGTGCTGGCCCAGATCCGCTACGCCCGGGCCAGATTGTACGTGGCCCGGCAGGATTACCAGCAGGCCCTGGAGGACTTCTCCTTTGTCATCACCAACATCCAGGACGACCATCTCCGGCACAACGCCATCTTCGCCCGCGGCGTGATCTACTTTCAGTTCGAACGGTACGACGAGGCCATCACGGACCTCGAGCTGCTGATGACCCTGGATGCCGATCCCAAGCTGAAGAAGGAGGCCCGCCAGAAGCTGGGCATCTGCTACCTGAAGACCGGCCAGAAGGACCGGGCCATCGCGCTGGCCCGGCGGCTGGAGGAATCGGCCACCACTCCCGCCCAGAGGGCCGAGGCCCATCTGATCATGGCCGACCTGTATTATGAGCTGAGGGAATACCGCCTGGGCATCGAGGCGGCCCGAAAGACGCTGGGTGTGGAAGAGGCCGATGCCGAGCTCAAGGTCCAGGCCTATTATACCATCGGCAACTGCTACAACGGTCTCAAGGAGTACGCCGGCGCGCTGGAGGCCTATACCACCGCGCTGGAGCGGTTCCCGGAGACCCGCTTCCGGGCCGATCTGATCTTCCAGGCCGGGATCATGTCCTATAATCTGGAGGATTACAGCGGCTCGGCCGACCGGTTCCAGCAGTTCACCGAGGGATACGGCGAACATCCCAACCGGGCTTTTGCCCTCTATTACCTGGCCTACTCCCACTTCCGCCGGGGCCTGTGGCCGCAGGCCAGGGAATCCTTCTCCCGGCTGGCCGCCCAGTACCCCAACAGCGAGGTGGTCGGGGAGGCCCGCTACCAGGTGGCCGAGTGCCATTACAACGAGCGGGACTACGATCAGGCCCAGAGGGCCTACCGGATTGTCCTGCAGCAGCATCCCGACTCGGACTATGCCGAGGATGCCCTCTATAACATCGCCTGGTGCCAGTTCCAGCTGGAGCGGGAGGACGAGGCGGTGACCACCCTGGCCCAGGTGGTGGCGCGGTTTCCCGGAAGCGATTACGCCCCCGACGCCCAGTTCACTATCGGCGATTACCATTACAACCGCAAGGAGTATGATCTGGCCAGGGAGGCCTACCAGGCGGTCATCGACCGGTTCCCGGACAATCCCCGGGCGCAGCAGGCCGAACGGCTGATCCACGAGCTGGGCCAGATCACCTCCTACCTGGCCTACCAGGAGGCGGTGATCCTGTTCGACGAGAAGAAATATCTGGCCGCCATCGAGGCCTTTGAGAAGATCATCGAGCAGTACCCCGGCGCCGACGTGGTGGTCGGCTCCTGGGCCAATATCGGCGCCAGCTACGAGCAGCTCAGCCGCTGGAGCGACGCCCTGGAGGTCTACGACAGGGTCATCGAGCTGTACAGCGACGACCCCGAGCATCAGGATGCGGTGGCCTTCGCCGCCGAGCACAAGACCTGGATCGAAGAGACCTTCTAAGCCAGAGAAAAGCGTCCAGGCGCCTCCAGACAGGAGCCTGGTGAAAAATTCTCATCACTCACAGACGAAAACAAATCGATTGGAGACTTTTTCCCCAAGGGGGTCTTCATGTTCAAATTGATCATCCAAGGCGGGCCGTTGATGGTCCCTCTGGTGCTCTGTTCGCTGCTGTCGGTGGCCTTCATCATCGAACGGCTGTGGTCGCTGCATAAGATCCCCAGCAAGAGCGAGGCCAATGATTGCCTCAGGGACTCGGCCGGGGCGCTGAAGAACGGCGGCGTGGAAGAGGCCCAGTCCTTCTGTGACAAGATGAAAGGGCTGTTACCCTATGTCTTCACCCTGGTGATGGACCGCTACGATGCGCTGATGCACGAGAGCCGGACCATCGGCGAGATCCGCGATGAGCTGATCGCCTCCACCGAGGAAGCCGGGCGCTCTTATCTGGAGCGCTTCCTGCCGGTGCTCAGCACCATCGGCGGGGTGGCCCCTCTGCTGGGCCTGCTGGGAACGGTGACCGGCATGATCGTGGCCTTCAAGTCGATCGCCGCGGTCGGCGCCGCCGGCGATCCCCGCACCGTGGCCGCCGGTATCTCCCAGGCTCTGATCACCACCGCCGCCGGCCTGATCATCGCCATCCCCACAGTCATCGCCTACAGCTATTTCCGGCAGCGGGCCAACAAGATCCTCACCGGGATGGAGCGCTACTCGCATGGCTTCGTGGACGCCCTGATCACCGAGGTGGGACGCTTCGTCTCCTACAAGGAGACGCTCAAGCTGGCCTATGCCGACGGCGCCCTGGAGGCCGGCGAAAAGGAGCTGCTCCATCGCAAGCGGGTCCTGTTGAACATTTCCGAGGAAAAAGCCGCTCAGCTGGAACGCGAGGTCAAGGCGGAGCTGGGCATGTCGTAAGCCAATTGGCGAGGAGCCATACGTAGTGAGAAGAACACCGAGCAAACTCGAAGAGTCCAGACTGGACATCACCCCTCTGGTGGACTGCGTCTTCCTGCTGCTGATCTTCTTCATGGTCACCACCGTCTTCTCCACCACGCCCGGGCTGCGGGTCGATCTGCCCAAAGCGGCCGAGTCGGACATGCCGCCGGAGAAGGACCTCAATATCGTCGTCTCCAAGGAGGGCGAGCTGGAGCTGAACGGGATTCCGGTGACCATGGCGGAGCTTCCCCGAGCGCTGGAAGAGGCCCGGGCGACCTACCGCAGCAAGGTCCTGATTATCAAGGCCGACAAGAAGACCTTCCACGAGGTGGTGGTCGATGTGATGGACGCGGCCAAGGGCGTGGGCATTGACGAGCTGGCCATCGCCACCGAGCCCGAGGAGGAAGGGGGACCCTGATCCCCCGGTGAGGGCACGACCGCATGTTCAACCTTCGGTTTAAAAATCACGGCCAGAGCATCGAGCTGGAGGCTCCCGGACGGCGAACCGGACGGGCGATGGTGTGGAGTCTGCTCATCTCCCTGGTCTTCCATACCGTGCTGATCTTCTACCATATCGAGCTCCCGGAGCGGGCCAAGCCGCCCCGCAAGCCGATCAGCGTCAAGTTCGTCCAGCGGGCGCCCCGCCTGTCCAAGGCCCTGGAGCTGATGAAGCGGCCGGTGGTGGTCCAGCGGCAGCTGACCAAGAAGATCACCCGCCCGCAGTCGGTGACGCCCCGGTCGATGCGAACCGCTACGGTCCACGGCGGCACCGCCCTGGCCTCGCTGGCCCGACCCGGCGAGGTGATCGACCGCGACCTGGCCCCCGACCAGCTGGAGCTGGGGCCGGAAATCATCGCCGGCGCGGTGGAAGCCTCCAAGGAGCCCGAGATGGCCAGCCTGGGAGAGGACCTGCTGGACGTCAGCGACATGGACACCGGCCGCTACCGGGCCCAGATCGTGGTCAACCCGGACGACAAGCGGGATCTTAAGGGCTACTTCCACATGGATCTGGTCCGCTACAAGACCTCCCATACCGACTACGGCGGCGATCCGGACTGGAACACTTCCCCCCGGGCGATGCAGAACCTGGCCGAATACCTGGAGACCTACACCGATATCAAGGTGGACATCCAGCAGCGGTTCACCATGGATGACGGCGATCTGATCCGCATGAAGGTCCCCCTGATCTTCGTCACCGGGCACTACCAGCTGGAGTACAATCAGGCCGAGGCCAGGAACCTGGGCGAATACCTGCGGGCCGGGGGATTCCTCCTGGTGGATGATTCCTACTTTCTTAAGGGCGGCCCCTTCGACACCTCCGCCCGGGCGCTGATCCGCGACGCCCTGGGCGCCGACGCCAACTTCGAGGTCCTGCCCGGCGGCCACTGGCTGTACCACTGCTTCTTCGATTTCGACGGCCCGCCGGCCGGCGATGATATCGCCCGGGGACCCTATCCCGGCCGGGGAACGCCGACCATCTACGAGCATCTGGAGGCCATCTTCCTGGACGGCCGGATGGTGGTGCTGTTTTCCAACAAGAGCCTGAACAACGCCTGGAACGGGGACTGGCGGGTCAATCCGGCCAGCCGGGGCGGTCCGATCAATGACACCCGGCAGATGCAGTTCGGGGTCAACATCCTGGTCTTCGCCCTGACCCAGCCGGGCGGATTCGCCCAGCAGGCCCAGGTCTATCAATAAACACCCCTTTCAAGGGAGGTCTGTCCATGGATCGAACGTGTCGAACCGGCATCCTGCTGGTGACCCTGGCATCGATCTCCACGCTGCTCGGCTGCGCCTCCATCGCGCCGCCCAGAATCCAGGTACGCTCCCTGCTGGTCCCCATCGCCGAGGAGCTGGGCGATGGTTACTCGCTCGAGCAAGACGGCACGATGATCTATCAGAGATCGGGCATGAAGGTGGCCGTCCGGGCGGTCAGCGACGACGAGCTCAACGCCATGTACCCGCAGCATTCCAGCAACGGCGGCGCTTCCACCAATCCATACACCTACGGCAACTGGGTCGATCCTGAGATGGGCTACACACCCGCCCGGTTCACCGTCTTCACGGTCACGGTGCATAATTACACCCTGCCCAAGATCAACCTCGACCCGGGCGAGGTGGTCCTGACCACCGACCGCGGCCACCAGTTGAAGGCCTATCTGACCGGGGCCGGGGATGGACAGGACCATCCCAATTTCGAGGACTATTACCGCGAGCGGATGGGCCGCACCGGTGTCGAGGAGAACCGGTTCCTGGAGCGCATGGGACTGGTCCGCCAGACCCTGTACGTCGACGGAAAGGCCTTCAAGGGCGATGTCAAGGAGGGTTTTCTGGCCTTCGATCCCCTGGATCCCCGCATCATGAAGGTCCGGCTGGAGCTGAGGAACTTCGTCATGGCCTACGATGCCAACGACTGGCCGGCCGAGACGGTCGATCTGATCTTTCCCTTCACCCGGGAGATCGAGGAGACCACAGAGGGAAAGGAGTAGGTGCGCACCGCGCTCTATTATGAGATTTCAAAAACCGACCAGATGTCTGCACCTGTCCGCCCTGCTGGCGGCTCTGATCATCCTTCCGGCGACCGGCCTGCGGGCCGCCAACCCGGAGGGCCGGGCCGTCTGGGTGACCCGCTGGGCCTATACCTCCGGGGGACTGTATTCATCGACCCACAAGGCCAACATCCGCCGCGTAATGGACCGCGCGGTGGAAGGCCGCTTCAACGTCATTGTGCTCCAGATCCGCGGCCAGTGCGACGCCTACTACGCCTCCAGCTACGAGCCCTGGGCCTATGAGCTGACCGGCAGCAACCCCTCCTCGCTGGGCACCGATCCGGGATGGGACCCATTGCAGTATGCCATCGACCAGGCCCACCAGCGGGGGCTGGAGCTGCACGCCTGGCTGAACACCTTCAACGCCTGGCGGGGCACCACCCCGCCGCCGTGGGGCATCGAGCCGGAGCACATGTATAACCTGCATCCGGAATGGATCTGCGCCGACGTCAACCACACCCCGATGACGCTCAGCTCCGAGTATGTCAGCTTCAGCCCGGGAAATCCTGAGGTGATCAACCATACCCACCAGGTGGCCATGGACGTCTTGGAGCGCTACGACGTGGACGGCATCCACTTCGACTATATCCGCTACCCCACCTCGGTTTACTCCCGCGACGCGGTCACCGACTCGCTGTTCACCGAGGACTACGGCTTTCCGCCGGATCAGGACGAGGGGCTGTGGAAGAGCTGGCAGCGCGACCGGATCACCGGCTTCCTGCAGGACTTCTACTACCAGGCCGTCGCCGTCAAGCCGATGGTCAAGATCTCGGCGGCCGTCATCGGCCGCTATAACGTGCCCTCCTCCGGATGGGACGGCTACAACATCGTCTATCAGGACGCCCGGCTGTGGGCCTCCCGGGGCATCGTCGATTACCTGGCGCCGATGATCTACTGGAACATGGACGAGTTCGACCCCCTGATCGAGGACTGGACCCACTACTCCTACGGGCGTCACGTCTATGCCGGCATCGGGGCCTACAAGGCCGACGAGTTCGGCGGCTGGGGGGCCATCGAGGACCAGGTCGACACCGCCCGGGCCGAGGGGGCCGAGGGGGTGCTGTTCTTCCAATCCACCAGCTTCGACCGCAGCGACGGTTACTACTGGACCTGGATCGGCCAGAACAGTTTCCAGCATCCGGCCACCGTGCCGCCGATGTGGTGGAAGGACCCCATCCCGCCCCTGGCGCCGGTGAACCTGCAGATCGCCTCCGGCGACACGGGCAACGCCCTGACCTGGGAGGCGCCGGCGGCAGCCTCCGACGGAGATGAAGCCGAGTATTACGGCGTCTACCGGACCACCGGCGCGGGGGTGGACCCGGACGATCCCGGACAGCTGCTCCATCTCACCACCGGCGCCCAGACCGGGTATACTGACGCCTCGGCCCAGCCGGGGGTGACCTACCGCTATGCGGTGACGGCCTACGACAAGGGCGACAACGAGAGCGCCCCCAGCGGCGAGGTGATGACCGCGGTCGAGCTCGCCGGCGGCGACCGGCTGCCGGCTACCCCGATGCTCCAACAGAACTATCCCAATCCTTTCAACGCGCTGACCACCATCGAGTTCGAGCTGTCGGAGAGCGTCGATCCGGTCTTCCTGCAGATCTTCAACATCCTCGGACAGCGGGTGGTCACCCTGCTCGAGGAGCCGCTCGGGGCGGGCCGCTACCAGATCACCTGGGACGGCACCGACCGGGCCGGGAACCGGGCGGCCAGCGGGATCTATTTCTGCCGACTGCAGGCCGGCCGCTGGAATCAAACGCGCCGATTGGTGCTCATCCGGTAACGGCCATCGCCCGCCGGGGTGCATCAGGCGCTCCGGTGAGGAGAGTGCTTCAACTTCGATTCTTCTATTCGAAACGACTCGACCACCATCACGGGAGGTGATGTCCCCAAATCGCTCTGTGTGATCGTCTTGTTCACCATTCCTTTTCATCTGAGGGAGGATGAAAATGAAACGGTTCGCGATCTTTCTGGTTTGTCTGGCCTTCGGGCTGGCCTTAGCCGCCGGCGCCGAGGCCCAGATCGCCCAGCGGGAGACCCTCTATGTGGATGACGGCGACGGGGAGCCGTTCTATATCGAGACCGGCTCGCCGTGGTCCTCCAGCTCGGGCTTCGGCTGGAACGGCACCCACCGCTACGTCCAGCTCGATGACCCCGACAATCTGGGCCAGACGGCCACGTGGGCGCCCGATATCATCACCTCTGGATATTACCTGGTGTCCTTCTACCTGCCCCCGACCAGCAACTCCCGGAACCATGCCCTGTACATCGTCTCGGCCTTCGGCAGCGACCCCGACTCGGCCTGGCACGATCAGAATTACAACAGCGGGAACTTCATTCCCCTGGGGGTTCACTACCTGGCCATGGGGATGTCCAATTACGTCCGGGTGGTCAACGACACCACCAGCACCACCGGCTACATCTTCCGGGCCGACGCCGCCCGCTTCATCCTCGGCCCCGACGAGCGGGACTTCGAGCCGCAGCGCCGCAACGCCTATAACTTCGGCGAGGTGGGCATTCTCACCACCCGCGATTGGGTCCTGCGCATCTTCAACATCGGCGGCGGCGACCTGACCATCGACGAGGTCAGCTTCAACACGGCCGCCTTCTCCCTGGCCGATCCGGAGGTGCCCATCACCATCCCGGCCCGGGAGTACGTCGATCTGACGCTGCGCTTCCAGCCTTACGCCGAGGATACCTTCAGCGATATCATGACCATCCACAGCGACGATCCCGACGAGCCCACCTGGGACCTGAGCCTGTCCGGCGAGGGCGTCGGCCAGTACGTGGTGGTCAACAACGACGACGGGGCCCCGACCTATACCGAGGAAATGGGCGAGTGGTCCAACAGCAACGGTGTGGCCCAGTGCCCGGGGATCACCAACAACACCAGCCGGTACGCCATCCAGTCGACCAACCCCGGGGCCACGTCCACCTTCACCCCGGACATCCCGGTGGAGGGCTTCTACCGGGTCTACTACGCCGGACCGCTGACCGCCAACGCCAGTGACAACGCCCTGTGCGTCATCCGCCCGTGGGGCTCATCGCCCGACTCGGTCTGGTTCGACCAGAACACCAGCGCGAACTGCGAATGGAAGCTGATGGGCGTCTACTACTTCGTGGCCGGGACGGAGAACAGCGTCTCGCTGATCAACGACGGCACCGGGGCCGGCTACGTGATCCGGGCCGACCTGATGAAGTTCACCAACGTGCCCGACTTCCCGGTCATCTACCTGGCCACCAACCGGCACACCTTCGAGGACGTGCCCATCGACGAGACTCAGAACTGGTCCTTCGAGATCCAGAACGTGGGCAACGCCGACATGACCATCTTCAACATCATCAACACCAACCCGGACTTCTTCACCCTGACCTACCCGACCTCGTTCCCGGTCACGGTCGATGCCCTGGGCTCGATCACCGCTACGGTCCAGTTCCATCCCACCGAGATCGACTCCTTCGAGGCCCGCTTCAGGATCGCCTCCGACGCCGCCAACTACGATACGCTGAGCGTCTTCGTGGACGGCAACGGCATCGGCGACTATGTCCAGGTGGACGACACCGACGAGCTGGGCTTCACCATGGGCCATTACGAGATGGGCATCCCGGTGGCCGATGACACCACCTGGGCCGTGTCCACCTCGATCTACGGGGTCAACGAGACCAGCCTGTACACCTCCCTTCTGTGGCATCCGGACGCCTTCTGCAAGTGGGTCCCGGACGTGCCCAGCGCCGGCAACTACGACGTCTACGTCTCCTCGGTACCCAGCCAGAACTCCTGCGACCGGGCGCCCTTCTTCATCAACTACTCCCTGGGCTTGGTGGACACCGTGCAGGTCGATCAGAACACCACCACCTCGGACAACATCTGGCTCTATCTGGGCCGCTACGACTTCGTCGAGGGGACCATCGGGTTCGTCGAGCTGATCAACGACACCTCCATCATCCAGCCCACTGCGGAGGACACCGTGGTCCTGCGGGCCGACGCCATCAAGCTGACCGAGGCGCCCACCGGCGTGGCCGTGGCTGCCTTCTTCGCCGAGATCGAGGAAGGGGGCGTGGCCGTCCACTGGTCGACCACCGATCCCTACCATCTCGACCGGTTCAACATCTACCGGCTGACCCGGTTGAACGGACGGCCCGGACCGCAGGATCGGATCAACCACCAGCCGCTGCGGGGCACCTCGCCCTACGTCTACCTGGATAAGGATGTCCTGCCCGGGGAGATCTACTACTACTGGCTGGAACAGATCGACGAGACCGGACAGAGCACCTTTCACGGGCCGGCCATCGCCAATCTCAGCGGGATGGTTCCCGATGCCTACGCTCTGTTCCAGAACTATCCCAATCCGTTCAATCCCGAGACGACCATCCGCTACGCCCTGCCGCGCGAGGAGCAGGTCACCCTGCAGATCTTCAACATCCGCGGCCAGATGGTCACAACCCTGGTGGACGAGCCGGTCAAGGCGGGCTATCACAGCCTGGTCTGGGACGGCCGCAACGAGACCGGGCGGGCGGTAGCCTCGGGGATCTACTTTGTCCAGCTGCAGGCCGGTTCCTACCGTCAGACCCGCAAGCTGGCGCTCATCAAATAAGGAGGTGAGACCGTGAAGCTGAGAAAGATCTGTTTCATCGCCGTTCTGACGGTCCTCTCGCTGAGCGCCCTGGCCTACGGCGAGAATCTACGGGTCACCGGCGATCCGGTGGAGCTGACCTCCGGAGAACCCTACCTGATGCAGCCGCTATGGTCCCCCCGGGGCGACCGTCTGGCCGCGGCCGGCGAGAACTATCAGGGCCTGTGGACGATCCCGCGTCAGGGCGGAGAGCCGCAGCAGGTCTGCGACGGCCTGGGGGCCGGATTTCTGCCGGCCTGGGACCCGGACGGCGGCCGTATCGCCTGCCGCGTCTCGCGAATGGAGAACCAGCGCAAGCAGAGCACCATCGCCGTCTACGATGTGGACAGGAACACGGCCACCGAGCTGACCGAGTACGTCAAGGAGGTCGGCCTGCCCCGGTGGATCGAGTCGGGCGGCGGCCTGTTCTATCTCCAGGACGGCAAACCTCGAACGGTCCAGGCGCCGGGGACGGCCAAGAGCGAACCGGCCGGTGAAGACATCATCGTCACCGTCCAGAACGACGCCATCGCCGTGCAGCGCCCGCCCTGGGAGCAGCCGGAGATCCTCAAACCGGTGGAGGACCGCATTCTGTGGGCCGAGCTGTCCCCCGACGGTGAGCGCATCGCCTTCGAGGTCATCGGCGCCCAGCTTTACGTGGTCGGTCTCGACGGCGCGGATCTGGTCGAGCTGGGACGCGGCGAGCGGCCCCGGTGGTCACCGGACGGCCAGTGGATCACCTATATGATCACCGAGGACGACGGCTACCGCATGCTGGCGTCGGACATCTACGCCATCGGCCGGGACGCCAGCGGGAAGACGGCCCTGACCGAGTCCATAGACCGTCTGGAGATGAATCCCCACTGGTCGCCGGACGGCGCCACCATCGCCTGCGACACCCGCGGCGAGGGCGTCATCCTGCTCATCCCCGTGGAGATCGAGTAAGCGTATTCACCGAGGAGTCAATTCCTTTTCCCTTTCACCGGGAGGTGATCATGAGAAAGACCGCTGTTCTGTTCTGCGCCCTGCTGGTCCTGATCGTGATGACAACCGGAACGGCCCTGGCGGGGTATGTCTGCGAGTACTCCAACTCCGAGGCCTCGGGCAATGATGCCACCAACCGAATCACCGGCATCGCCATATTCTCGGAGGACAACTTCGCTCTGACCATCAACCGTGAGTCGGTGCCTATTTACGCATTATGCAAATGGACCGACGCCACCTATTCCACCGGACGGGGCACCGATGTGCTCCAGTGGTTCTACAGTTTCGACACGGTGAACCTGGAGAACCCCTTCGGCATGGCCGCCGACGGCAACGGCTACCTGTACCTTTGCAACAACGACCCGGACCGTAATATTTTAGTCTTCGACGGCAACCCGGCTGATCCCCAAGCCTCCCCCTACCGGCTGGCCACCGGCACCGAGGACACTCTGTACACCATCGACGTCGACGGCGAGGGATACGTCTATGTCGGCTACTGCAACACGGAGAACGACCGGGTGGACGTCTATCCACCGATCACCGACGATATGTGGACCACCCACACGGGCAGTCCGCTGACGACCATCACCCTGCCGGAAGGCCAGTACCTGGGAATGTGCGTCAACGCGGCCGGCACGGAGGTCTATGTCAGCGAGTACGGCACCGCCGCCATCACCCGTTACACCGGCTCGCCGGCGGGAGGATACACCCTGGACAGCGGCTTCAGCCTGCAGGCCGACAGCCTGGCCACGGCCCTGGACGTCGATAACCAGGGCTACATCTATGTGGTCTCCGACTTCGCCTCGTCCATGATATTCGAGAATCCGGCGGGATATTCCTGGTTCTGGGTGGTGGATCTGAGCACCGGCGCGGTCACCGACAAGGTGGACATGTACTCGCCCAACGGGGGCTCTTCCTCGGAGACCTCGGCCGGATATCATTCGGCCGTGGATATCGAAGTCGATGAGGCCGGCAATGTCTATGTGGTCCACTACTATGCCTGGGCCATCGAGAAGTGGATCGGGGAGCCCTCCACCGGGGTGGAGACGGTCCACTCCGGCGGCGATCTGCCCCGCAGCTCGATCCTGGTGCAGAACTATCCCAATCCGTTCAACGCCTCCACCGAGATCCGCTACCAGCTGCCGGCCGACGGCCGCGTCCGCCTGGAGGTGTTCAACGTCACCGGCCAGCGGGTCGAACAGCTGCTGGACGCTCATCAGGCCGCCGGGGAATACCTGGTCGACTGGAACCCGACCGATCTGCCCTCGGGCATCTACTTCCTCCGCCTGCAGGCCGGAGGACGAACGGCCACGGCCAGGGCGGTTCTTGTAAGATAAGACAGGTATTCGTGTTGGTATCCGTGTCGGTGTTGATGCCGGGGGAAAGAAGGTGACCATGAGATCTGTCGCCAGTGGATTGGTTTGCGCTCTCCTGCTGGTCGGCGTCCTCCTGCTGGCCGGCGTCCTCCTGCTGGCCGGAGTGGCCTCAGACCCGGCCATGGCAGGATACGTCTGCGAGTACGCCAACTCGGAGGGCTCGGGCAACGACGCCAGCACCAACACGGTGGGTATCGCCGTGCTCTCGGAGGACAACTTCGTTCTCTCGATGAACCAGGGCGACGATCCTTACTATGCCATATGCAAGTGGACCGGGACCACCTACTCCACCGGCCGGGGCACTGATGTGCTGCAGTGGTTCTATCAATTCGACACGGTCACTCTGGAGAACCCCTTCGGCATGGCCGCCGACGGCTACGGATACGTCTATGTCTGCAACAACGACCCGGAGCACAACATCCTGGTCTTCGACGGGAACCTTCCCGATCCCGCCGCCATGCCCTACCGCCTGGCCACTCATTCCAGCGATACCCTGGTCGCCATCGACGTCGATGATGAAGGCACCGTCTACGTCCTTTACTGCAACGCCACACAGGACCGGGTGGACATCTACCCCTCCATCCTGGATGACCAGTGGATCAACCATGACGGCGAGATCCACGCCAGCATCTCCCTCCCGGACGGCCTGTACTACGGGATGTGCGTCAGCGAGGACGGGTCACTGGTCTATGTCAGCGAATATTACAGCTCCCAGGTCCACCGCTATACCGGTTCTGTGAGCGAGGGCTACGTCCTGGACACCGGTTTCAGCGTCCAAGTAGACAGCGTGGCCACGGCCATCGATGTGGACGATGAGGGCTATCTGTACGTCGTCTCCGATCACTGGCGGGAGCGGACCTACGAATACTCCCAGTTCTGGGTGGTGGACCTGGCCAGCCAGACGGTCACCGACCGGGTGGATATGTACTGGGCCGGCGGCGGCGACATCTACGGCGCCTCGGAGACCTCGGCCGGCTACTACTCGGCCGTGGACATCGAGGTGGACGAAGCCGGCAACGTCTATGTGGTCCACGACTACGCCTGGGCCGTGGAGAAGTGGACCGGCTCGCCCTCCACCGGGGTGGAGACGGTCCAGACAGGCGGCGATCTGCCCCGAACCCCGGTCCTGGTGCAGAATCATCCCAATCCGTTCAATGCCTCCACCCAGATCCGCTACCGGCTGCCGGCCCCATCCCGGGTCCGGCTGGACATCTATACCGTCGCCGGCCAGCGGGTGGAGCGGCTCATCGACGGCAACCGGCCGGCCGGAGAGCACCGGGTGACGTGGCACCCGGCCGGCCGGCCGTCGGGAATCTATTTTCTCCGCCTGCAGGCCGGAGGATGGACGGCGACGGCCAAGGCGGTATTGGTACGATAAAAACGTGTTCGTATGGGTGAGAGAGAAGCAAACCCTTCGGGGATTTCAACGGGAGGTGCGCGTATCAGCCGTCAGAAGAGTCTGCGGTTCCCATACCCGGTCGCCTGGACCCTGCTGATCAGTATGCTGATTGGTATACTGCTCAGCAGCTGCGGCATCTTTGCGCCCCGCCGGCCGGACGTCTGGCAGCGGCTGCCTGAGGCCCGCTATCCCATCCCGCCTTACGCCCGCTGGCTGGAGGGGCTGAAGATCTGTCTCGATCCGGGACACGGCGGGCAGGCCTATCTGCCGGGCTACAAGCGGGGCCCCACCGGCGTGCGGGAGGCCGAGGTCAACCTCCGGGTGGCCTTCTTCCTGCGCGAGTTTCTGGAGGGATCGGGCGCCATCGTGATCATGACCCGCGAGGACGACAGCTTCGTGGGCCTGAGGCAGCGCTGCGAGATCGCCAACCAGGCCGGCTGCGATCTGTTCATCTCCATGCATCACAACGCCAGCTCCCGTGAGGAGGCCAACTATACCTCCACCTGGTATCACTTCACCCCCGATTACCGGCCGGCCAACATGGACCTGGCCCGCTATCTGCAGGCCGGCGTCTCCGACGCCCTGCGGCTGCCGGAATATCCGCCCACCGGGCTGTACTCCGACCAGCTGATGTATAAGACGGGATTCGGCGTCCTGCGCAATATCGAGATGCCCGGAGCCCTGATGGAGGCTTCTTTTCATTCCAATCCCACGGAAGAAGACCGCCTCCGCGACCATGAGTACAACCGCCGGGAGGCCTATGGATATTTTCTGGGGCTGGCCCAGTACGCCGCCGCCGGCTTTCCCCATGCCGAGCTGATCGATCCGCCGGAGCACGGCTCCACGGCCGACAAGACCCCTCTGTTGCAGCTGCAGCTGCACGACGGCCTGGCTGAGCGGGGCATCTGGGGCCGTGACCGGCTGCAGATCTTCACCGAGACGGTGGTCACCCGCCTGGACGAGCAGATCGTCTCCCACCAGCTTGACCCCCAAACCGGCGTGCTCACCTATCAGGTCCCCCGGCCGCTGTCCAACGGCTGGCACACCGTCCGGGTGGACCTGATGAACGCTTATAAAAATAACAATCTGCCCAGGCGGCTGCGGTTTCAGGTGGCTCCCCCGACCGCCTTCGCCTCCGTCCGGCCGGCGGTCGACACCCTGCTGGCCGACGGGACGGCCTACGCGGCCCTGGATGTGACCGCCTGGGACGCCGACAGCCTGTTTCTGGCCGACTCCAGCCGGGTGGGGATCCTCACCGACCGGGGGATGCTGGAGAGCCCCACAGTAACTTTAGTCGGAGGGCACGGCCGGGCCTATCTGCACGCAGACAATTTTCCCGGTCCGGCCGCGGTGATCGTTCCGGCCGACTCTGCCGCCGGCAGGGCCGTGGTCCATTTCGCCGACGGCGACTGGGCCATCCTGCAGGGGGAGATCCGCGACGCGATCTCCCAAGAGCCGATCGCAGGAGCCCTGGTCCGGCTGGAGGGCCATCCCGACCAACAGGCCGTGGAGGGACGCTACTTCTACGACCGGCTGCGGACCGCCCCGCTGATGTCCCGATTCTCGGCGCCGGGCTATTACAGCCTGACCGCCGAGACCGACCTGCGCCGGGGCCGGGCCCTGATCATGGACGCCGATCTGTACCCGGTGGACGAGGGCGTCCTGTTCGGCCAGACCTTCATTCTGGACCCGCAGTTCGGCGGTTCGGAGGCCGGCGAGACGATCGCCGGAGACCTGAACGCAGCCGACCTCAACCTGGCCGTCTGCCAGCACCTGCGCGACTACCTTACCGCCGCCGGGGCCCAGGTTCTGATGCTCCGCGAGCAGGACCAGTACCTCAGCCCCAAGGACCGGGTGCTGCAGATCAACGAGGCCGAGACCGGCTGGTACCTGCGTATCGAGCATCACCGGACCGAGAACGGGCCGCAGGCGACCGGCTACACGGCCAGCGCCGACGAGTACGCCAAGCAACTGGGCCGGTCGGTCCTGACCCCTCTCTTCCGGCTTCTGGGTATAGAGAACGGCGGGCTGGCCGACACCGGGGACTACGAGCTCGTCCAGGCCAACAAGAACGCCCTGTCGATCGGCTTCGAAACCATCGGAGCGACCGTCCTGGACCTGTCGGCCGGCGACCCGGTCCTGCTGCAGCGGGAGGCCTACGCCCTGTACCGCGGCCTGGCCGGGCACTTCGGCCTGCAGGCGGCCCTGCGTGAGGACCTGATCGTGATCGTCGAGGACGGACGCACCGGCCGGCCGATCAAGGGCGCCCGGGCACGGCTGGACGGCGCGCTGGAGCTGTTCAGCGACGCTCAGGGACGGATCGACTTCCTGGGCCTGCGTCCCCGGGAGTACCGCCTGACGGTGGAGGCCGGCGGCTACCTGAACCTGACGCTGACCGCCCCGGCCGGCGCCGGGCGGCCGGTGGTCCTCAAGCTGACGCCCCGGCCGTAAGATCTGATTGGAACCGAAAGGCCGGATATATTTCCGTAAAACAAGCCGCACGCACGATCCAACCCGCTGATGAAAAAGGGGGTTGACAATCAGACGAAAATATGATACAGTGATAGTATGGGACTTTCACAGGGAGGTCGCGCCAGATGCGTCAGTGCACCCGGGTAGCTTTCTGCACGTTGATCCTATTGGGGGTGATGGTGATCGGTTCCCACGGAGCTGAAATGGACCAGGAGGCCAGGGCGTTCTGGGTGGTGCGCAACCGCATCACCACCCCGGAGAAGATCCGTACCATCGTCGAGACAGCCAAGGAGTACAACTTCAACACCCTTATCGTACAGGTCCACGGGCGGGGAGACGCCTACTACCATTCCGAGATCGATCCCCGGGCCGAGGACCTGGCCGACCAGGATCCTGACTTCGATCCCCTGGCTATGATCCTGGAACTGGGCCACGAGGCCGGGCTGGAAGTCCACGCCTGGGTCAACGCCATCTACATCTGGTCCAAGGAGACCGAGCCGGTCAGCCGCCAGCACGTGCTGCACCGCCACCCGGAGTGGATCATGTGGGACGACGAGGGCCGCTCGCTGGCCACCTACACCCGGCGGGACGTGGCCGCCAAGGGCATCGAGGGCAAGTACGTTGATCCCAGCCGGGAGGACGTCCTGGAGTACCTCCACTCGGTGTACATGGAGGTGGTCACCAAGTATCCGGTGGACGGCATCCATTTCGACTATATCCGCTATCCGGGCGTGCATTTCGGTTACTCCGAGCCCTTCTGCCGCGATTTCCAGGAGAAATGGGGGATCGATCCCCGGCATATCTCCGACGAGGCCAAGTCCTGGGCGGCCAGCGCCCATCTGACCGGCAGCGGACCTCTGCTGGACCGCTGGAACTACATCCACTACGCCCGCTGGAACAAGGCCAAGTGCAACCAGATCACCGAGCTGGTCCGGCGCGTCTCCCGCTCGGTCAAGGAGATCAAACCCCGGGTGAAGGTTTCGGCGGCCGTCTTTCCCGACCCCGGCACGGCCTACTGGCGGGTCAGCCAGGACTGGCGCAGGTGGCTGGAGGAGGGCCTGGTGGACATGGTCTGCCCGATGATCTACAGCGGCGAGCCGGAGCTGGTGGCCCAGCGGGCCGCCGCCGCGGTGGAGGCGGCCGAGCCTTACGGCAAGCTGGTCTATGCCGGGCTGGGGGCCTGGCAGAAGGATCCCCAGGTGATCATCGACGAGATCCGCCGCATCCGGGAGTTGGGCGCCGCCGGGATCAGCCTGTTCGCCTTCTGGCCGGTGGCCGAGGAGGAGGGGTACCTGGAGACCCTGCGCGATGAGGTCTTCAGCCGACCGGCGGCCATCCCGCCGGTCTCCGGTCCCACCCCATCAGGAGGAAAATAGATGTTCCGGCTCATCGTTGTGGCGGCCGCGGTCCTGCTGCTTTTCTCCTGCGCACCGACGCCCCCTCCCCCGGAGGAGTTGCCCCCCGAGGTGGTGGTCACGGTGGGAGGCACGGCCATCACCCGGGCCGAGGTGAACCGCATGATGGAGGCCCTGGACCGTCCGGAGCTCAGTCAGGAGGAACTCCAACAGGAGGCCAGAGAGGAATTGATCGCCCAAGAGCTGCTCTATCAGGAAGCCCGGCGCCGCGGCCTGACCGTGCCGGAGGATGAGATCGCCGCCCAGCAGGACCGCCTGCGGGATGAGTTTCTCAGCCGGGCCATCTTCCAGGAGGCCAGGGAGGATCACGGCCTGGACGACGAGACCCTGCGCACACAGATCGAGCGGGATCTGCTGATCGTCCGGCTGCTGGATGAAGCCGTCTATAGCCGCCTGACCGTCAATCCCGACGAGATGGTCACCCGGCCCCGGGAGATCCATGAGTACTATATCTACCGGAGGGTCTATCCCGGAGCGCCGCAGGAGAAACGCCAGGAGGCCATGGAGATGATGCGCCAGGCCCGCGAGAAGATCCTGGACGGGGCCGATTTCTCCGAGGTGGTGAAAGAATATTCCCAGTCCGGCCTGGCCAAGTATGGCGGCGACGCCGGACTGGTGACCTACAATCCCAAGAGCGAGCTGAGCCGGGCCCTGTTCGATCTGGAAGAGGGCCACATCAGCGATATCGTCGAGACCAAGTGGGGACTGTTCATCCTCAAGGCCGCCGAGATCCGCCCGGAACACCCCCAGGCCTTCGGGGAGCTGAGCCCCAAACTGCAGCGCATCGTGCTGCAGCGGCGCATGCAGGAGCAGATCGACCGGTTCGTCGAAGGGCTCAAGAAAGAGGCCGAGATCGAGCCGGTCAGCTGAGATTTCCAGCCGGTCAGACGACCCGATCGGGCGGGCCGACCGTCCATCCGATAAAAAAAGCGGATCGGATAGGAAAAACGGTTCAACGGAGCGAACGGAGACGGAGATGAAGATGACTGCGATGACCCTGAGGAAGAGGAATGCCCTGTCCATTAGTCTACTTATTTTCTATGCTTTACTCCTCCCGGCGGCCCTGCTCCTGACCTCCGCTCAGGCCGGGGCCGACGAGGCCCGCTACGCCTGGTTCTCCCGTTACGAGTGGAACGATCGCCAGGACATCGAGGACGAGATCGCCAACGTGGCCGACTGCAACATGAACGGCGTCCTCTTTCAGGTCCGCGGCGAGGCCGACGCCTTCTATATCTCCGCCTGGGAGCCCTGGTCCCATCTTCTGGGCAACGACTATCCCGGCTACGATCCCCTGGCCGTGGCCATCCACGAGGCCCACCGGCAGGGCCTGGAGCTGCACGCCTACATCAACGCCATGCCGATGTGGGGCCAGTCCTTCTCCCCTGCCTCCGACCGGCACATCTGGAACGCCCATCCCGACTGGGTCATGGTCGACGCCTCCGACAGCGCCATGAGCCCCACCGATCCAACCTATGCCTACGCCTTCGCCAGCCCCGGCATCCCACAGTTCCGCGAACACCTCAACCGGGTGATCATGGACATCGCCACCCACTACGATGTCGACGGCATCCATCTGGACTACATCCGCTATCCCGGCACCGCCTATTCCTATGATGACTCCAGCCTGGCCCGCTTCGAGCGGGAGTATGGTTGTGGTCCTGATACCTGCACCGGATATTGGGCTTTGTTCCGCCGCGACCTGGTCACCGAGGTGGTCGAGGCGGCCTACGACAGCGTCACCGCGCTCAAGCCCTGGGTCAAGCTGTCGGCCGCGGTGTGGGGTATCTTTAACACCGGCTATACCTCCTATTACCAGGACTCCCACGCCTGGCTGGAGGATGGGATCATCGACTTCAACTGCCCGATGATTTACACCGACAACACCACTGACTTTTCGAACCGGCTGAGCAGCCACGCAACCAACAAATACGGCCGGCACGTTTACGGCGGCATCGGCGTCTATCTTCCCGACGTCACCCCCCAGATCGCCGAGACCGAGATCGGCATCTGCCGCTCCCAGGGGGTCGAGGGCCAGGCCCTGTTCGCCGCCGCCGATCTGTACGGCAGTCTCAAGGACAGCCTCATCGGCACCGGCGGCCCCTACGCCAGTCCGGCGGACCTGCCGGCCATGGCCTGGAAATCGACCAGGCCGTTCACCGTCTCGTCGGTCCTGCCGGTCAGCTCCACCCAGGTGGATGTCCAGTTCAGCGCCGATGTCGATCAGACCACCGCCGAGGACGAGTCCAACTACGTCTTCGACTCCGGGCTGCTGACCCTGAGCGCGGTCCGGGACGGGTCCGACCACCGGCTGGTCCACCTGACCACCAGCACCAATTACCAGGCTTTCCTCTACACCCTGACGGTCAACGGGGTGACCTCGGAGGGGACCAAGGAAACGGCCGCCTGGCCCAATAACCAGCGGCAGTTCTACGGCAAGAACATCATTCTCGAGCCCGGGATCGTCGTGGACAACGAGGATCTCACACCCGATACTCTGTTCACCTACGTCGGCTACTGGCGGCCGAGCAGCTACGGCGAGTGCTACGAAATCTATAAACTCTACCACGCTCCCGGCGGCGGCGACTCCACGGCCACCTGGACGACGGCCATCGACTCGGCCGGCAACTACGCCGTCTTCTTCTGGGTCAACCACGGCGATTACACCTCAGACGCCCAGTACATCATCCACACCGTTTCCGGACCGGACACGGTCATCGGGGACCAGAACTATGAGCAGGATTGGAACTATCTGGGCACCTTCCCCTTCGCCGACACCGCCCGGGTCACGGTGACCAACTATTTCACCACCGGCGCCTACGTCATCGCCGACGCCATCCAGTGGCTCTATGTCAGCCCGATCGGCTCGGGGGCCCCGCCGGCGGCGGTGGCCGACCTGGCCAGCCACACATCCGCGGGCGACATCGTGCTCACCTGGACGGCGGTGACCACCGACACGCTGGGCAACCCGGAGACGGTGGACGGGTACGTCATCTACCGCAACAGCGATCCGGCGATAATCCCCAGCGACTCGATCGGGACGGCGACGGGGACCGAGTACACCGACCCGGGGGCGGCCGGCTCGACCGGGACGAACTACTTCTACGTCATCAAGGCGGTCGATGACGGCCAGGCCAAGTCGGAGGCTTCCAACCGCGCGGGCGAGTTCGACCGCGGTCTGATCAACGGGACCAAGGGCGCCCGGCGAAGCGAAACATTGTCGAAAAGCACACGATCCCGATAGGGATCATCCTGATAAGGACTATTGAGCGGTCGCCGTGAGCGGAGGGCACGGACGGTCAGCGCCACGGGCGGCCGCTTTTTCACGCCTGCCGAGGAGACCGAGATGACACATTGCCAAAGGGCCCGTTCGCTGCGGGCACTGCTGTTCGTCGCCGGATTGGCGGTCCTGTTGTCCTGGCCGGGACCCTCCCCCGCCGCGGCCGAGGAGGGCCGCTGCGTCTGGTTTCACCGCTGGGAGTGGAGCGACCGGCAGGACATCGAGAACACCATCGCCAACATCGACAACTGCCACTGCAACGCCGTCCTATTCCAGGTCCGGGGGCAGGGCGACGCCTTCTACATCCCGGATCACGAGCCCTGGTCCACCCTGATGGGCAACGACTATCCCGGCTACGACCCGCTGGCCGTAGCCATCTACGAGGCTCACAGCCGGGGCCTGGAGCTGCATGCCTACGTCAACGCCATGCCGGCCTGGTCCGGCTCGACGCCGCACCCATCGCCCGATCACATCTACAACGCCCATCCGGAGTGGATCATGGTCAACGAGTCGGGCGTGCCCATGGACCCGGCCGACGGCTATGCCAACATCAGTCCCGGCATCCCCCAGGCCGTCCAGCACCTCAACGACGTGATCATGGATATCGCCACCAAGTACGACGTGGACGGCATCCATCTGGACTACATCCGCTATCCCGGATGGGACACCTCCGAGGATTACTCCTACGACGACTCCAGCCTGGTCCGTTTCGCCCGCGACTATCCCGGTTGCACCCCGGAAACCTGCGAGGGTGAGTGGGATGAGTTCCGCCGCACCCTGGTCACCGAGGTGGTCGAGGCCTGTCACGACAGCGTCACCGCTCTGAAACCCTGGGTGAAGATCTCGGCCGCCACCTGGGGGGTGTTCAGCTACGGCTACAACTATTACTACCAGGACTCCCATGGCTGGCTGGAAGACGGCATCCTGGATTTCTCCGCCCCGATGATCTACACGGCCAGCCCGAGCACCTTCGGGAGCCGTCTGGAGGACCACGCCGTCAACAAATACGGCCGCCACGTCTATGCCGGCATCGGGGTCTACTATTCGGGCATGACGCCATCGATCATGGTCGAGGAGATCGATACCTGCCGCAGCCAGGGCGTCGAGGGCCAGACCATGTTCGCCTCCAGCGATCTGACCACCACCTATAAAAATGCTCTCATCGGCAGCGGCGGACCGTATGAAGACCCTACCAGCATGCCGGCCATGACCTGGAAGAGCGACAAGCCGTTCACCGTCTCGGTGGCCCTGCCGGTCAGCGGCGACTATGTCGATGTGCTGTTCAGCCGCGACGTCGATCCGACGAGCGGCCAGAACGTGAGCAACTATACCTTCCAGGGCGGTCTGGCGGCCCTGGGGGCCACACGGGACGCCTCCGACCACCGGCTGGTCCACCTGGCCACCACCCCCCAGCACCCCGAATCGCTCTACACCCTGACGGTGACCGGGGTGGCCGACGAGGGGTCCAAAGAGACGGTGACCTGGCCCAACAATCAGCGATTGTTCTACGGCCTGTCGGGCAGCGGCATCGAGATCATCGTCGATAACGAGGACGCACCGCCGGCCTTCACCTATACCGGATCCTGGTCGATCAGCACCTACGGTAACTGCTGGGAGGAAAATAAACACTACCACGGCAGGGATACGGTCAACATCGACAGCGCCACCTGGATGACGCCGATCTCTGTGCCGGGCAACTATGCCGTCTATTTCTGGGTCAACGACAATGCCTACGCCGAGGATGCCCACTATTACCTCGACACCCATGCCGGACCGGACAGCGCCATCGGGGACCAGTACTATGTCAGCGGGGGCGATCCGGAGGACTGGCAGCTTCTGGGCACCTTCCCCTTCTCCGACACCGCCCGGGTGAGCGTCACGACTTACTGGAAGGGCCTGGGGACCTACGTGGTCGCCGACGCCATCCGCCTGGTCTACTCCGGTCCGCTGGAGCCCGAGGCTCCGCCGGCGGCGGTCGACGACCTGACCAGCGTGAAGTCCTCCGGCGACATCGCCCTGAGCTGGTCGCCGGTGACCCAGGACACCTCGGGCAACCCGCTGACCGTGGACCGCTACGTGGTCTACCGCGATGACGACCCGGCCGCCGAGCCGGCCGATTCGATCGGCTACAGCACCGGGACGGCCTACACCGACCCCGGAGCGGCCGGATCGACCGGCACGAACTACTATTACATCGTCCGGGCGGCCTCGGATACCAAGGGCAAGTCGGCGCCGTCCAACCGGGTGGGTGAGTTCGACCGGGCCCTGGGCAACGCCGGAAAGGCGGCCGCCGGTTACAGATCCGACGGCCGGACCGACGCCGGGACCGGTGAGTGCGAGATGAGGGAGCCGGGGACAGGACCCCACCACAGCGAAAGCGCGAGGAGCCGATGACACGAGACACAGAACGCACGTACCGGCGAAGGATCATCCTGGCCGGGCTGCTGCTGGTCTGGGTCCTTCCTCTGGGCGCCTCCGGCGCGGCCGCCGAGGAGGCCCGGGCGGCCTGGTTCACCCGGTTCGAGTATAGCGACCGCCAGGATATCGAGAGCACCATGGCCAACATCGAAGACTGCAACATGAACATGGTCCTGTTCCAGATACGGGGACAGGGCGACGCTTTCTACATCTCCGAGCACGAGCCCTGGTCCGACCGGCTGGGCGGTGCCTATCCCGGCTACGATCCCCTGGCCGTGGCCATCTACGAGGCCCACAGCCGGGGCCTGGAGCTGCACGCCTACGTCAACGCCATGCCGGCCTGGTCGGGCTCCACCCCACCCTCCTCGCCCGAGCACATCTACAACGCCCACCCGGAGTGGATCATGGTCGACGATGAGGGCACGCCCATGGACCCCACCGCTGCGGGGTACGCCAGCATCAGCCCGGGAATCCCCCAGGCAGCCCGGCACGTCAACGACGTCATCATGGACATCGCCACCCGCTACGACGTGGACGGCATCCACCTGGACTACATCCGCTACCCCAACTCTAATTACTCCTATGACGACTCCAGCCTGGCCCGCTTCGCCCGCGAGTATGGCGGATGCACGCCGGAAAGCTGCCCGGGCGAATGGGGTGAATTCCGCCGCACCCTGGTCACCGAGATGGTCGAGGACTGTTACGACAGTGTCACGGCCCTGAAGCCCTGGGTGAAGATCTCCGCTGCCGTGTGGGGCGATTTTTATTCCGGCTACACCTCTTTCTTCCAGGACTCCCACGGCTGGCTGGAAGACGAGATTATGGATTTTATCGGCACCATGGGCTATACCGGCGATACCGATCTGTTCGCCCAGCGTGTCCGCGACCACGTGACCAACTCCTACGGCCGGCACGTCTATGGCGGGATCGGCATCTACCTTGATTTCGGAGCCGCCACCATGGCCGCCGAGATCGACAGCTGCCGGATGATCGGCGCCCAGGGCCAGGTCATGTTCGCCTCCGGCGATCTGACCGGCACCTACAAGAGCACCCTGCTCTCCGGGCCCTACGCCTCGCCGGACGTCGTTCCGGCGATGGCCTGGAAGAGCGCTCCGCCGTTCATCACCTCGGTGGCCCTGCCGGTGGACAGCACCCATATCGATGTGCTATTCAACCGGGACGTGGATCCAACCAGCGGCCAGAACGCGGCCAATTACACGATCGACAACGGCCTGACCGTATTCAGCGCGGTCCGGGACGCCTCCGATCACCGCATCATCCACCTGACCACCGAGGCCCACCTGGCCGGCGTTCTCTACACCCTGACGGTGGGCGGCGTCCAGGACGAGTCGGTCAAGGAGACGGTGGCCTGGCCGAACAATCAGCGGATCTTCTACGGCTCCCGGTCGGCCCCCGAGATCGTGGTGGACAACGAAGATGAGGCGCCGGATTTCGTTCTGGTCGGCTCCTGGTCCACCGGCGCCTATGGCAATCCCTATGATTCCTGCTACCATTGGACCTATGGCGACACCTCCGGCGACCGCACCGCCACCTGGACCCCGGACCTGCCCAATGACGGGATCTACGACGTCTTCGCCTACTGGGTCCAGGGTGAGAACCGGGCCACCAATAGCCCCTACATCATTCATCATCTCGGCGGGGCCGACACCGTCCGGGTCAACCAGGAGGCCAACGGCGAGACCTGGTACCCGCTGGGCTCCTATCCGTTCGCGGCCGGCACCGGGCACGACGTCACTCTGACCAACGACGCCAACCAGATCGTCATCGCCGACGCGGTCCGGTGGGCCTACTCCGGACCCCTGGAGCCCGAGGCTCCGCCTGAGGCGGTCGATGATCTGGCCAGCACCAAATCAGCCGGCGACATCGTGCTGACCTGGTCGCCGGTGAGCCAGGACACCGCCGGCAACCCCCTGACCGTGGACCGATACGTCATCTACCGCGACGACGACCCGGCCGTCGAACCGTCCGACTCGATCGGGGTCACGGCGGGCGCAGACTACACCGATCCGGGCGCGGCCGGATCGACCGGCGTGAATTTTTACTACGTCGTCCGTGCGGTCTCGGACGCCAAGGGCAAGTCGGCCCCGTCCAACCGGGTGGGCGAGTTCGACCTGATCCTGGGCAATGTCAAGAAGGCGGCCGCGGAAAGGTTCTCCCCTGCGGCGCGTTAATCCCGGCCGGCAAGAAAAAAGCGATAGAAAAAAAGGGCGGCCGTTCGATGATGAGCAGCCGCCCTTCTCTTCGACCCGCTTTCGTTAACCCTCTCAGCTTTTCTTCTGCCTTCTGATATAGGCCACCGCCTCGGTCAGATCCCGGGGCGTGTGCTCGTAGGCCCGCTTCAGTTCCGAGGCGGCGTCCTTATCGACGATGATGGTGGCCTGGGGATGCAGCTGGACGATGGTGGCCGGAACCAGAGCCGTCACCGGGCCTTCCACGGTGATGGAGATGGCATGGGCCTTGTTGGCCTTGTTGGCCAGCAGCAACAGTCGCCGTGAATCCATGATCGTGCCGATGCCCATGGTCACCGCATAGCGGGGCACGTCCTCGATGCGGTCGAAGAACCGGGAGTTGTCCTTGATGGTCCCCTCATCCAGAGTCTTCACCCGGGTGCGCGATCCCAGCGAGGAGCCGGGTTCGTTGAAGGCGATGTGTCCGTTGGCCCCGATACCCAGCAGCTGGATGTCGATGCCGCCGGCGTCCCTGATCATCTTCTCGTAGCGTTCGCATGCAGCCACGATGTCCTCGTCCGTCCCCGGCGGCAGATGGATGTTTCCGGGCGGGATATTGATGTGGTTGAACAGGTTGTCGTGCATGAAATAATAGTAGCTCTGATCGTGCTCCGGCGGCAGGCCGATGTATTCGTCCAGGTTGAAGGTGACCACCTGGGAGAAGTCCAGGTCCTCTTCCTGGTGCAGCCGGATCAGCTCCTTATAGGTGCCCACCGGGGTGCTGCCGGTGGCCAGGCCCAGCACGCAGCGGGGTTTCTCACGGACCACATTGGCGATCATCCGGGCGGCCAGCTTGCTCATCTCATCGTAGTTGTCCTTGACGATGACTTCCATACCCTCGTCCTCCTGTGGATGAGGTTGGCGATGACTGTGAACCAGAAATATACTATCAGATCAGGAAAGGGTCAAGACAGAAAAAAGGGCGCAGCAGTGCTGCGCCCTCAAGCAGGGTGTCTTCTTCTCTTCACCGATCACGGAGCGGTGTCCACATCCCGGTCGAACTCGCCGGCCCGGTTGGAATCCTCGGCCAGGTTGCCGCTGGGATCGGTGGCCTTGACCACATAGTAGTAATCGGTCCCCACCGTTCCGGCGGCATTGGGATCGAGATAGGAGGTGCCTTCGGTCTGGTGCACCTCATTGCCGCCGCCGGGGGTAAAATCAGGATCGGTGTCCCGGTAGACGATGTAGTGGTCGATGGCCACGTTATCGGCGCTGTGAGACCACTGCAGGACGATATCATCCACCGAGAGCTGGGTGGTCAGGTCGGCGATGGCCGCCGGGGCCACCGGATCCTGATACCAGAAGCCGGCCCCCACCCCGAAGTTGGTGCTGGTCGAGGGTCCGATGGGCGTGGACTGTCCCAGGGTGGCCTTCATCCTGAAATTGGTCGAGCTGGCCTCGCCGCCGCCGGAGGCGATTACCGAGGTGGCCATCTGGGTGTCGGCCGCGGCCAGCGCGGCCAGGGCCAGTGCCGAGAGGATCATCAAAACAAGCGCCTGACGCATAGGAATCCTCCTCTGTGTAGGAATTTCTCCTTTTCCAAGAAAAATAAGTTAAACACTCTCTCTCTTATTACCATTTTACCCGAAATGGGTTCTTTTGTCAAGGGATTTTTTTCCATCACCACCGTGCAGGGACCGTTTTTCAGAACAGGCCCGGGTAGCGACCTCCCGGACGAGCGGTATCTTTTCGCTTGACAAACCGGGTCTGGAATGATATGCTCAAGGTGCAGACCAGCGTTCCTGACAAAGGAGCCATTCCGTGAAGATCGAAACCATCCGCAGGGAAGATCTCCCTTCCCTGGCCGAGTTCTGCAATCGGAACATCGAGCACGACACGTTCACCCGACCGCTGCTCGAGGACAAGACCTTCGGCGATCCCCATTTCGATCCCCAGCTGGCCCTTGTGGGCCGGTCCGAGGGCCGCATCATCGCCTTCATGCCCGGGCTGTGCAAGAACAGAAAGGGCCACCCCACCGGGTGGATCAAGTGGTTCGCGGTGGATCGAGAGCGACGGCGGGAGGGCCTGGGATCGCGAATGCTGGAGGAGATGGAGCGGCGGCTCGGCAAACGGGGCGCCGGGGAGGTCCGCATCTCCGACTGCGCGCCCAACTACCTGCAGCCGGGCGTGGATCCGCGAAACACCGCGGCGGCGGCCTTCCTGCTGCGCCGGGGATACGTCAAAAGCGGCGATTTCTTTCACATGGAGGCGGATCTGAAGGGACGGGACTGGTCGTCGTCCGAGGGGGAGCAGCGGCTGGCCCGGGAGGGGTTCGAGTTCCGCCGCCTGGATCCGGCCGACCGGGAGCCATTTCTGGACTTTCTGGGAGGGAACCGACGGGAGGATGCCTACCGGGTGGACACCTGTTTCCGGCAGGAGCCGGTCAGCTGCCATATCGCCTTACGGAATAACGAGATCGTGGCCTATGCCCAGTATGATGTGGACCGCCCCGGATGGTTCGGGGCGATGCGCACCGCCGAGCGGTTCCGCCGGAGCAGGGGGCTGGGAACCATTCTGTTCCGGCGCTGCATGGCCGACATGCACCGGCTGGGCTATAAGAAGGCTCTGATCGGCTGGGTGGCCCCGTTGTATTTCTACGCCAGGGTGGCCGACGCCCGGGTGTGCCGGACGATGTGGCTGTTCACAAAGAGCCTTTCAACTTCCGGTTCAGCTCCCGGCGCCTCTTGAGGGCATGCTGCCGGGCCAGGGTCTTGTTCCACAGCTTCATCCGCTCGTCGCGCCGGGCATCGGTGTTGTCCGGGTGGCGGCGGTAGCGGTAGCACACCTGATGGACCCGGTCCAGATCGTAGTGCTCGGTCACCTTGAGGACCAGATCGTAATCCTCCCCGTAGTGCCCCAGCTCCTTCTCGTCGAAGCCCCCGAACTCGGCGATGACCTTGCGGTGCCACACCCGCACCGCCCCGGCCCCGTCGCAGCGCATGATGTTGTTGCGGTCGTACTCCAGGTGCTTGATCACGCCGAACTCATCGAGCACCTTTCCGTTTTCATCCATCAGATCATAGTAGGAGACGGCCAGCCCGGCCCTGGGATGGGATTCCAGATGGCCGGTCATGGCCTCGAGCGTCTGGGGCAGATATTCATCGTCGGAATCGAGCTGGGCGATGTATTTGCCCCGGGCGGCCCGCCAGCCCAGGTTGAGCGACAGGGCGATGATGTTTGTGTCGTTCTCGATCAGCCGGACGCGGTCGTCGCGGCCGGCGATCTGGCGGACGATATCCCTGGTGCCGTCGGTCGATCCGTTGTCCACCACGATGATCTCGATCTCCCCGAGGGTGCCCCCGAGGACGCTCTCGATGGCCTGTCCGATATAACGCTCCCGGTTGTAGACCGGGATGACCACACTGGCCAGGACCTCAAAGGTCTCATCGGGGCCGTAGGTCACCTCCCGGTTGTCATGCTCCAGGAAGGCGCCCCGGCGTGTGAGCATGTCGGTGCAGGCCCGTTCGATCTCGGCCTCCTCCTCCTTGTCGTAGAACAGGTAGGAGAAACCGCCGTACTTGCCGGTGCCGGGGAAAAACAGCTTGGAGGCCCCGATGCTGGCCGCCTCATGCTCCTCCTCGCTGACCCGGACCTCATAGAACAGCCGCTCCAGATGGACGATTCCCCAGGAGTCCATCAGCCGCAGCTGCAGATCATAATCGTGCGCCGAGTTGAAGCTCTCGTCCCAGCCGGCCAGGTCCTTCAGGGCGGCGGTGCGGTAGAATCGCAGATGGCCGAAATCGAACCGCTCGGTGATGTCCCCGAAGAAATCCATCAGGTTTCGGGTCTCATGGGTGCCGTCGGGCAGGATGCGGCGGAAATCGCCGTAGAACATCGCCGCCTTGGGGAATTTCTCACAGGCTTCCCGAATGTACCGGCCGACTTCGGGGAGTAGATGGATATTGGGCGGCAGCTCGAAAAAGACCTCTCCCCTGGCCTGCGACAGGGCGTGGTTGCGCATGGCGGCGATATTCTCGTAGTCCCCGGGCAGTCCGATGGCTCGCTCGTCGGCCTCCAGAACTCTCCCGGCGGGCCGGGAGGTGGCTCCCTTTCCGCAGGCGTCGACCACCAGGATCTCGATCTCCTCGCCGGGCTTTTCGGCCAGGCCCTTTAATTGCAGTTCGACGTCCTGATCCTCGCAATAGATCGGCAGCATGATGGTGATGCTGGGCATACCTTCCCTCCGGTGGCGTGCGGTTCCGGCCTCGGTTTCACGATTGTACGATCGTACGATCTGACGGCTTCATCTAAAGGATTTTCTTCAGCTCGGATCCCCTGTAATAATGGCTCAGAATCTCCCCATAGCCGTGGCCGCGGACGGCCATCATGGCGGCGCCCACCTGACAGAGCCCGGCCCCATGGCCCCATCCGGCGCCGGTGAGCACAACCCGGCTGATCACGCCGGCGTCATCGGTCTGCTCATCGACCACGAAGCAGGAGCTGTACAGATGCGACGGCGACAGGACCCGGCGGATCTCCAGCTCACTCTCCAGAACGATCATCCCCCCGCTGCCCACCACCGCCAGGCGGGAGATGCGGCCGGAATGGCCCCGGGCCAGGGGACGCAGCTCCTGCAGCGTGCCCACGCTGCGGCCGCTCTTCTGCTCGATGATCTTCTCCAGCTCCTCGCGCTCCACCTCGACGCGCCAGCGGAAATACTTCAGGGCGTAAGCCATGTAATCCGGAAGATCCTCGACATCGGCATTGCAGTAAGCCTCCGGACGGGCCTCGATCCAGCGGCGGGCCTTCTCCTCTGTATCGGCGGGATAGAGATCCCCGGCCGCCTCGGCCGATGGAGCATCGACCCCGGAGCGCATGTAGGAGATGGGCTCCCCCGGCCAGACATGCTCGTTGGCCTCCATGATCCCGCCGCAGACCTTGGAATAACGGGCATCGCAGACGCGGCCGGCGGAGACGATCACCTCGTTGGCGGTCTCCTCGACGGCCCGGCGCGAGGCCTCTCCCTCCCGGACCACCCCGTAATAGCACTGGCAGTGATCCCCGTTGCATAGGTCGAAGGGTTCCAGGCGATGGTGCTTGCCGGCGGTGGACAGAATGGTTGCCCGGGCGGCCACCGTCTGAGCTTTGAGAAACTCCACCGGCGAGCGGGCGTCCATCTCCGAGGAGTTCACGCTGACCAGGTACTCCTCCATGGGCAGCTCGTTGATGGCCAGCAGCCTGCCGTCATTTCCCACCAGAAACTCGATCGTCCCGCGAAAGGACAGCCGCTCGCGATGCTCCCAGTGGAAATCCCGCCCCACCGGGATGCCGTGCAGGACCACACCGTCCGGATGTCCGGTCTCGACACGCACCCGCCGTCCCAGGCAGAGACTGACGCCGTCGGGATCGCGGACCTCGACATGCCCGTGGGGCACGCCGGCCATCTCGGGCACCACGATGGCGGCCGGATTGGTCTGGCTCAGTTCTGAGACCCTCCGGGCGGCCGCCTCCCGGTCCTCTTCGGGGCCGATGCAGATCCAGTGTTCGCGGTTGTCCAGCACCACGGTCCCGTCATGCTCCAGTTTCTGCCCGGCCTCGAACAGCCGGCTGGAGGGATCCTCGACCTGCCGGGCTTCGAGCACCTTGCGGGCCTCCCCGGCATCGAGGATCAGGTCGGTCCGGACCCAGTAGCGGAACCGGGCCGGCTTGCCGCCCTCCACCCGCACCGTCCAGAGCGAACCGGGTTGACCGGATGTCTTCCTGGTATGGCAGTCGTCCTCGACGGTGAAGTCTCCCCCGGCGGAGAATGAGACCTTTTCTTCCCCCTCGACCACGGCGATGCGCACCATGATCTGCGGGCGGCCGTCCTGTTCGGCGATGATCATGAGTCAACCCCCTCGATGGCGCCGCGAACGAACCCGTCGGCCTGACGCAGACGCTCCCGGGCCTCCCCGGCCTCCACTTTGGCCAGGATCATAACGATGGCCGTCTTGACATGGCCGCCGGACTGCTCCAGAACCCGGGCGGCTTGATCGTAATCGACCCCGGTGACCATCATCACCACCCGTTTGGACCGCTCCTGGAGCTTTTTGCTGTTCATCTGCAGGTCCACCATCATGTTCCCGTAGACCTTGCCCAGCCGGATCATGGCCGTGGTGGTGATCATGTTGCAGACCATCTTCTGAGCGGTGGCGGCCTTCATCCGGGTGGAGCCCATGACCACTTCGGGCCCGACCACCGGACAGATGGCCGCATCGACCGGGAATTTGATCTCCTCCCGGGGGGTACAGGTGACATAGAGTGTTTTGCAGCCCAGCTGGCGGGCATACTCGACGGCGGCCAGGACATAGGGCGTCCGCCGGCTGGCGGCCAGGCCGCAGACCACGTCTTTAGCGGTCAGATTCCGCTCCTGGAGATCCCGGGCGCCGTTCTCGGCCAGATCCTCCGATCCCTCCACGGCGACGACCAGCGCCCCGTAGCCACCGGCGATGATGCCCTGGACCATCTGGGGATCGGTCCCGAAGGTCGGCGGGCATTCCGAGGCGTCCAGAACGCCCAGCCGTCCGCTGGTGCCGGCGCCCACGTAGATCAGCCGCCCGCCGTTGCGGAAGGCCGCGACCACGATATCCACGGCCCGGGCCACATGATCGAGCTCCTCCCTGACAATGGGAGCCACCCTGTGGTCCTCGTTGTTGATCAGCTCAACGATCTCCCGAGAGGATTTGGTGTCGATCTCCTCGGTGGCCGGATTTCGCTGCTCGGTGACCAGTTTGGTGATCTCATCGAACACGTCCTTGCTCATCTTACGGCTCCCTTTTCAGCTTTGATCCTTTCGAAGTAACCATTTTGGTGGCGAACTTTTAATGTATCATATTTTGTCTTTGGCGTCAATAGAATTCTGGTCAACCTCCGCCGGAGAGCGTTTTTCCTTGACATCGTCCCCCCTTGGGCCTATTGTTTGTCAATAACCGCACCACAGGAGGTATGCATGAAGACCGGGGTCAGCTATTATGGAAACAGGATTCTGCACCACGTCGAGACGGATATGGCCGAGATCAAGCGCAATCACTGCACCTACGTGGTCCATACCTGTTCGGAGAACGATCTGCAGTATTATCACGGCACTATCAAAGAGATCGTCGATCTGTCGCATGGGGCCGGCCTGGAGGTCTGGCTGGATCCATGGGGCGTGGGCCGCGTCTTCGGCGGTGAGGCTTACTCCCGGCTGGCCTGCGAGCAGCTCTCCGCCCGCCAGATCCTCTCGGATGGAAGCTCCGCCCCGGGGGCCTGCTTCAACCAGCCGGCCTTCCGGGATTATATGGCTGAGTGGACTCGCGCGGCGGCCGCCATGGGCGCCGACGTGCTCTTCTGGGATGAGCCCCATTTCATCAAGAAGGTGCCCCGAAGCGCAGGGGACCTGTGGGCCTGCCGCTGCGACGCCTGCCAGCGGCTTTTTGAGGAAACTTACGGCCATCCGCTGCCGAAGCAATACACTGCCGAGGTGCACCAATTTCGCCACCGGTCGGTGGAGGCCTTCGTTCGGGAGCTGTGCGACCTGTCCCGATCGGAGGGCTGCCGCAACGCGGTCTGCTTTCTTCCAAAACAGGAAAACGATGAAAAGGAACTGGTCCAGTGGACGGCCCTGGCCGCCATCGAGTCCCTGGATATCATCGGCACCGATCCCTACTGGTGGGACAAAGATCTCGATGTGGCCGCCTTCGTGGGCGAATACGCCGGGAAGATCGCCCGGCTGGCCGAAGAGCACGGCAAGGAAGGCCAGATCTGGATCCAGAATTTCATGATCAGACCGCAGACCGAGGAGAAGGTCCGCACGGCCATACGGACCGCCCATGCGGCCGGGATCCGCAATATCGCCGCCTGGAGCTTCTGGGGCGCCGGCTACATGGCCTGGCTGCGGTCGGAGCAGCCGGAGCGGGTGTGGAACATCCTGGGCCAGGAGTATGCCCGTCTCCGGGAGGCCGACCCTGATTGAACGGCATCCGCCATGTCTCTGTGGAAAGAATTCTTCGGCGACGATCGGGCCGGAGGAGGCTCTTCAGCGGCTTCCGATGAAGCCCTGATGGAGCCGAAGCCGGAACTGGAGATGATCGGAGGCGCTTCGGACTTCACGGTTGGAGCGCATCTGTCGATCGCCGGGGCCATCTATGAATCGATCAGCCGGGCCGTCAGTCTGGAATGCGACTGCCTGCAGATCTTCTCGCGAAATCCCCGCACCTGGCGGGCCAAGCTTCTCTCCGACGAGGATGCCGCCGAATTCCGCCGCCGGCGACAGTCGGCCGGCCTGAACCCGGTGGTCGTTCATGTTCCCTATCTGATCAACCTGTGCTCCTCCGAGCCCGAGCTCTACCGGCGGTCGGTCAAGGAGTTCACTGCCGACCTCGAGCGGGCGGCACGCATCGGGGCCGACTATTTCGTCAGCCACGTGGGCAGCCACAAGGGGGCCGGCCCGGCGGCGGGGTTGGGCCAGATCGCCTCGGCGCTGCATACCATCCTCGGGGAGGCCCCCGACTCCGTTCTGGTGCTTCTGGAGAACACGTCCGGCTCGGCCAACTCCCTGGGGCATCGCTTCGAGCAGCTTCAGGCTATCATCGAGGCAACGGACCGGCCCGGCCGGCTGGGGCTCTGCCTGGACACCGCCCACGCCTTCGAGGCCGGTTACGATGTAGCCAGCCCCGATGGACTGGACCGGACCCTGAATGAGCTGGACCGCTGGGTGGGCCTGGACCGACTCAAGATCATCCACGCCAACGATTCCAGGACCGAACGGGGATCTCATCGCGACCGCCACGAGCATATCGGCCGGGGGCAGATCGGGCTGCAGGGCTTCCGCACCATCGTCAACCATCCCCTGCTGCGGGATCTGCCCTTCATCCTGGAAACCCCCATCGATGCCGCGGGCGATACGGCGCGGGACCTGCGGGTCCTGCGCTCCCTGCGCTCGACTCACCGAGGGGAGGATCTGTCATGACGAACTCAAGAAAGGCGCTGCGCATCGAGGCCCTGGTCTGGATGCTGGTGATGGTGGCCGCGATCGTGCTCTCCACGGTGATGCTGCTGCGCAACAACCGCCTGGAGAAAGATCTGTCGCAGCTGCGGGACGATTGCCAGACGTTCGCCGCCGAGACGGCCGATCTGCGCCGGCAGCTGGTCGAGGAGACCAGGCAGCACACCCTGGCCCATCCCGGCCTGCTCGACTGGGAGATCGAGCGGCTGCAGAAGAAGGGGCTTGAGGACCCGGTCAACGATCTGGTCTCCGACCTCCAGGAGCATCCCCAGCTGATCCCCCATACCGGGGTCCTGGGCGGCACCATGGCCTTCGGATTTCCCGGAAAGATCCACGTGCTCACCGACCGCTACGTGCTGGCCTACTTCGAGGACGGTCACATCGCCGGATGGATGCTGCTGGAATACCAGGTCGCCAGAGGCGGCCGGATCACCTGGCGGGTCATCGATTCGTACGTGGAGTAAGGATGAAAACTCTCCGGCTCCTGGTGAACAGCCTCGCTCTGGCCCTGATTGATATCGGGGCCGTGCTGGCCGGCTTCGGTCTGTATACCCTGGTCCGGCCGGCCCCGCAGCGGGCCGTGCAGATCCCGGCCGCGGTCCTGATCGTGGTGGGATCCTTCCTGCTGTGGGCTCTGGCGGTGCGGCGCCGGATCGGCCGGCGCCTGTGGCTGATCGGCGGCGCTGAGCTGGCCGGGATCTGGCTGCTGGCCCTGATGTGGACCCCGACCCTGTTCGTGCCCCTGCACTACCTCGGCCGGGGCACCCTGACCTCCTGGGCCAATATCTGGAACCTGTGGTTGTTCCAGATGCCGGTTAATGCAGCGGCGGTGCTCATCGCGCGGGGAATGACGAGAAAAGACGATCAGTGATTAAAAATGATACTTTAAGATAACTATTGATTATAAAAAAGAATCTCTTAAAGATCGTCTCATACAAGGAGGAAGGCCGTGAACAGGACCCTGTCCATCCTTCTGGCGGCCACAGCGTTCGTTTCACTGCTGGCCGCAGGCCCGTCTCGGGCCGACGTCACCGATTTGATCTGGTCAAGCTTCATCGGCGGCAGCGATGTTGACATCGGGTACGGGGTGGCCTATGATGAGGGCGGCAACGTCTATCTGACCGGTCAGACCGGTTCGACCGACTTTCCCACCACCAGCGGGGCTTACGACACCACCTGGAGCGGCGGGGACGCCTTTGTGGCCAAGCTCAACGCCAACGGCACCGCCCTGGTCTATGCCACCTATCTGGGCGGCATGTCTCCCGACGACGGCTTCGACATCGCCATGATCGACAACCGGGCCTGTATCACCGGGGCCACCTGGTCGAGCGATTTTCCGACCACCTCCGGCGCCTACGACACCACCCATAACGGCTTTCAGGACGCCTTCGTGGCCAAGCTGAACGCCGCCGGATCGGCTCTCGATTTCTCCACCTTCCTGGGCAGTGCCGGGTTCGACATCGGATACGGCATCACCGTGGATAAGTCCGACAACATCCTGGTCACCGGCACCGCCGGGGACTCCGATTTCCCCACCACCCAGGAGGCTGCCGACACCTCCTTCTCCAACGGCGAGGCCTTCGTGGCCAGACTGAATACGGCCGGCAGCACGTTGATGTACTCGACGTATCTGGGCGGCGGCGATGACGACAACGGCCGGGACGTGGTCACCGACGGAAGCGGTAACGCCTATGTCACCGGATACTCCAATTCTCTCGATTTCCCCACCACCTCCGGAGCCTATGATACGACCCACAACGGGGATTACGACGTCTTCGTGACCAAGCTGAACGTGTCCGGCAGCATCCTGATGTACAGCACCTACCTGGGGGGCAACAACTCCGATTACGGCTACGGCATCGCCCTGGACGACAGCCTGCAGACTCATGTGGCCGGCGAGACTTACTCCTCTGACTTTCCGGTCACCGCAGGCGTCTTCGACACGCTGCACGCCAACGGCGAGGGCTTCGTCAGCAAACTGAACGCCTCGGCCGGGGGGTTAAAATACTCCACCTACCTGGGCGGGGGACAGTCCGATCTGGCCACCCGGATCAGCCTGGACAGCGGTCAGCGAGCCTTTGTCACCGGTGAGACTTACTCCTCCAACTTTCCCGTCACGGTCGATGCCTACGATCCCACCGCCAACGGCCAGGACGACGCCTTCGTCACCGGCCTGACCGTCCAAGGCGACACCCTGCACTATTCCACGTTCCTGGGGGGCAGCGACTCGGACTGGGGGACCGATATCGTCATCGACCCATACGACAACATCTACCTCACCGGACTGACCGCCTCGGCCAATTTTCCCACCACCGCCGGGGTCTTCGATACGGTGGTGAACAGCAATGACGGCTTCGCCGCCAAGATGAACCTGGCCGGAGGAGACGGGGTGCCCCCTGACGCCATCGATGATCTGACCATCACCGTGGAGAATTTCTCCAAGGGAGGTGACGCCCGGCTGACCTGGACCGAGCCGTTCGACAACATCGCCGTGGCCCGCTATGTCATCTACCGCGGCTTCTCGGCTACCATGCCGGGGGATTCGATCGCCGGCACCGCCGATACCACCTATCTGGACGCCGGAGCGGTGGGCGATGCGGACACCAACCGGGTCTACCGTGTCCGGGCGGTGGACACCTCGGAGAACCGGTCACCGGCCTCCAATATCGTCGGCGAATATGATTTCGACCTGAGAACCACCACCGGGACCGACTATACCTGGGTGGCCCTGTGCCTGAACGGCACCGGCATGACCATGGCCTCGGACTTGGAGAACCATATCGAAAACGCCACCTCGCCGGCCGTCAATTGCTATACGGTCAGCGAATGGAATGCCGTGGCCCAGTCCTACACCACCTACACCACCATCCCCATCCCGCAGGGCGATTTTCCGCTGCGGCCGGGAGAAGCTTACCGGGTGGAGGTTGACAGCGATGCCGTCTGGTCCCTGGCGGGAGATGTGCCCCCGCAGGATTCGATCAGCTTCGATCTGAAGACCACCACCGGGACCGATTACACCTGGATCACCGTTCCCATGCATATCGCCGTCATGGACAGCGCCTCGGACCTGGAGGACCACATCGAGGCCAACAGCTCCCCGGCCACCGACTGCTACACGGTCAGCGAATGGAACGCCGTGGCCCAGTCCTACACCACCTACACCACCATCCCTATCCCCAGCGGAAACTTCGCCACGGGGGCCGGAAGACCCTACCGGGTGGAGGTCAGCCTGGACGCCACCTGGCCGGGGGCCAAGGGCACGGGGGGAAAAGGCCGGGAGCAGGCAAAACGGTGACGGTTCCGCCGCCCGGGCCAAGCGCCCTGGCGGTGACACGACCACCGCCATGCCATTTGCGGCGGGCGAGAGGAAACGAAAAGGGGCGGCCTGCAGGCCGCCCCTTTTTTAAGTACTCTTTGGAATGTTCAAACGAAGGCAATCAGGAGGGCCCCTCCGATGCCACGAAGAATGTTCCCCCGGCGTGGCGCTTCTCCTTCACCTTTCCCTCCTCGACCAGCGCCCCCAGCAGCTTGCTGATCTCATGGCGGTGCCGCCCCAGGGCGGCGGCCAGCTCCTCCAGGCTGCAGGGCCGCCGCTCGACCATCTCCAGAACGGCCTGCCCGGCCCGCCGGGAGCTGGCCTGGCGGCGCAGCAGCGGAGCCCGGAAGACGATCCGGGCCTGATCCCCGAAGAAATCGCGAATCTTCTCCATCTGCTCGTAGGACAGCGCTGTGACCGAGGCCTCCGCCGGCGGACGCACGGCCGTGTTGAGATCGATCCCGTCGGGACGGATCTCCCGGGCCGCCCGGCGCAGGCGCTCCAGCTCCTCGGGATGGTCGTTGACTCCCTCCAGCAGGAGGATCTCCAGCCGGATCTCGCCGCCGAACCGTTCCCTGAACTGGATCAGCCCCTGGCGGATGCGGTCCAGCTTGAGATCGGGATGGGGCCGATTGATCAGCCGGAAGATCTTCTCGCTGGCGGCATCGAAGGAGGGCACCACCAGGTCGGCGGCCAGCAGATCCTCTTGCACGCCGGGATCGTCCATCAGGGAGCTGTTGGTGATCACCGCGACCGGGATCTCGGTGAGGTCCTTGACCGACCGGATCATCCGGCCCAGGTCGGCATTCAGCGTCGGCTCGCCGGACCCGGAGAAGGTGACCACATCGGGCTGCTCCTTTTCCCGGAGGGCCCGGTCGATCTGCTGCAGGATCTGCTCCGGAGGATAGAAGTGCTCCCGCCGGGTGGATTTCCGGGTGGACCTGCCCAGCTGGCAGTAGACGCAATCGTAGCTGCAGGTCTTCAGCGGAGTGATGTCCACGCCCAGGGAGCGCCCCAGACGGCGGGACAGCACCGGCCCGTAAAGATGGGACGGCATACCTCGAACTCCTTTTTCAGCAAACGGATCCCGGCCGGATCAACGGCCGCAGCAGCGCTTGGGATCGCTGCACGGTTCGTTCAGGCCACAGCAGGAGGACGCTGCCGGCCGGTTCTGACCGAAGGTCGGTGTCGGCGAGCCGCCCTTGAAGACGAATCCCTGGCCTCCGGTGATGACCCGCTGGACCGTGCCCCGGCACCGGGGGCAGCGCTTCAGCGGCTCTTCGGTGATGGCCTGTTCCTGCTCAAACTGGTGTCCGCATTTCTGGCAGCGATACTGGTACGTCGGCATCATCGTTCTCCCGTGATGTGAAGATCGTTCCGGTCCGTTTATCGTTGGATACAGATACGTCGCAATCCTTTGATCTGCCGGAAGGTCGCCCCCTGACCGACAAACCGCACCACCCGGTCGGCATCGTCCACCTGCACGCCGCACAGGGCCTGGAACCCGTGCTCGAAAAGCACCTCTGAGAGCGGGGTGGTGGCCCCCAGCATGATCCGGAAGCTGTCCAGCCGGCAGCGCTTCAAGATTCCCTCCAGGGTGTGATTGATCAGCGTGGTGGCGCTGATGGCGATCACATCGGCCCGGGGCAGAATGTCATCGGCCTGTTCCGCGGACAGATCCCCGGGGCGGGGCCGTTTCTCCAGCACCCACAGTTCCCCGACCTGCTCCCGGATCCTGGAGACGAAGGGGAAATGGCCGATAACGGCCACGCCCCGTCCGGCTCCCCGGCGGACGATCAGCTCTTCGGCATTGATCTGTTCGCCGGCCACCGGGTCCAGCAATGAGTTGACGGCCGCCAGCCCGAGGGAAGCCTCCAGGGTGCTGTTCGAATGGGCCAGCCCGGTCAATGGTCGCAGATATTGCCGCCGGTCTGCAGGGTACCTTGCAGATAGCTTCGGACCAGCTCCTCAGGACTCTGCGGTGAGGCTCCGGTGATCACCTTGACGCCCTTGTCGGCGAAGTGGCCCTGGGCTCGCTGTCCCATGCCTCCGGTGATGACCAGGCTGACACCCTGCTGGTGAAGCCATTCAGGAAGCACGCCGGGCTCGTGCGGCGGCGGCTCGACCATGGTGGTGCTCTTCACCTGGCCGTCGGCCACCTCGACGATGGCAAACTGGCGGCAGTGCCCGAAGTGGGCGGTCAGTTTTCCTTCAGCCGTGGGCACGGCGATCTTGAGGTTTTGGGCGGCCCGTGCGGATGCGGGAGCTTCCTCTTTGGCGGCGGCCGCGGACCGGTTCTCTGCGGCCCCGTTCATCCCGGCCAGCAGGGTCTGTACCGTTTTTTCGAAGGCCTCCGCGGTGGGCGAGTCGGGATACTGGGAGATGAATGAGACGCCGGCGTCGGAGGCCTCCACCACCTGGGGGTCGATGGGGATTTGGCCCAGAAACGGCAGGTTCATCTCCTGGGCCATCCGTTCCCCGCCACCCCTCTTGAAGACATCGATCTGCTGGCCGCAGTGAGGACAGACCAGCCCGCTCATATTCTCGATCACGCCCAGCACCGGCATGTTCAGTTGACGGCAGAAGGTCACCGACTTACGCACGTCCAGGACTGAGAGATCCTGAGGGCTGGTGATCAGGATGGCGCCGTCCAGATCGGGGATCAGCTGGGCCACCGAGAGCGGCTCGTCGCCGGTTCCCGGAGGGGAATCGATGATCAAGAAATCCAATTCACCCCATTCTACATCCTTGAGGAATTGTTTGATGGCGCCCATCTTCAGGGGCCCCCGCCAGATGACGGCCAGATCCTGATGCTGCAGCAGGGAGCCCATGGACATGACGAAGAGACGCTCGCCGGCCTTGACCGGGGTGATGGTCTTCCCCCCCATCTGGGGAACCTGCCCCATGATACCCATCAGCTTGGGAATGCTGGGGCCGTGGATATCCACATCCAGCAGGCCGACCCGCTTCCCGTCGCGGGCCAGGGTGACGGCCAGATTGGCTGCCACGGTACTCTTGCCCACACCACCCTTGCCGCTGAGGATGAGGATCTTGTGCTTGATCGACTTCATCCGCTCCTGCAGGGCCTCCTGCTCCAGGGCCTGCTGTCGCTGAAATTCCGCTTTCTGTTGCTCGAGGTTCTCCTTCATCGGTTCTCCTTTTCCCTTGCACCGAAGATGGCGGTGCCGACGCGGACCATGGTGCTGCCCTCCTCGATGGCGATGCGATAGGAATTAGTCATGCCCATGGACAGATGCCGGCAATCGACCCGGGCCAGACTCAGGCTGCGGATCTGCTCGAAGAGCTCCCGGGTGACCTGAAAGGTGGGCCGGGAGTCCTCCGGATTCCCGAACCGCGGCCCCATGGTCATCAGACCCATGACTTTGATCGAGTCCAGTGAGGAGATCTTCCTGATCAGATCGACGGCCTCCTCGGGCATCACGCCGGTCTTCTGCGGCTCCCGGCCGCTGTTGATCTCCACCAGGATGGGCATGATCTTCCCCAGCGATCGGCATCGCTTGTCGATCTCCCGGGCCAGCCGGTCGGAGTCGACCGTCTCGATCATGTCGAACAGCTCGACGGCGGATCTGACCTTGTTGCGCTGTAGGTGACCGATCATGTGCCAGCGGACCTCGCGGGCCATCTGGCCCAGTGCAGCCTGGATCCGTTCGGCCTCCTGAACGTAATTTTCACCGATCACCCGGACCCCGGCGGCGATGACCTCCCGGACCTCGTCCGGGGTACGGGTCTTGGCCGCCGCGACCAGATCCACCTGGGGCGGAATACCGGCCCGCAGGCGCTGAACGTTTTCGGTGATAGTCATTTTCATCGGCTTATTTATCGCAAATGATCATTATTGATCATGATGTATCTTTACCAAAATAGGCTCTTTTTTATTCATCTCTCATGATCTTCTGTGTCCCTGAGGCTGAACTCCGGGTGGAATCTATGAACATACAGAAAAAGAGGTGTCTAGACCACCCTTTTTTCATGTTCCACACGGACGGCGTAAAACGCGCCCCGGGGCAGTTGTCCGAAGAGACACCGGCCCATGGTCGCGAACCGTATGGAGACGCTCAGGGACATCCCCCCGGCCACCCGGCGGATCAGAGCGGACAGCTGGGGGCCGGAATAGAACCTGGTCCGGGAAAAGATGGTCGGCCGGAACAGGGCCCGCACCCGGCGCTGCAGGGCCAGCAGACTGACCGCATTGAGCACGCCCAGCAGCACGGCCCGGCGACTGACCCGGAGGGCCTCCTGGAGCGCCTGGACGGGACGGTCGGTCGACTCCAGGGTGGTGATCAGAGCGCAGAGATCGAAACTGTCATCGGCAAAGGGCAGCCGCATGGCATCTCCGCGGCAATAGACGATATCCCCGGGCGAGCGTTCCCGGGCCCGGGCCAGCATGCGCGGCTCCACATCCAGTCCCCAGGTGCACCAGCCCAGATCCCGGAACCAGCGGGTGAAGTGACCGGTCCCGCAGCCGATCTCCAGTAGCCGGCGGTCCCCGGCCGGTCCCATCAGGGCGGACAGCAGATCCTTCTCCCGGGCATCGTATTTCCGGCCCTGGGGCGTTCGGTACCAATCTTCATACCTCCGGGCTACATCTCCCCAGCCGGGCTGTCCGTCGATGCTCACCGGGTTCACACCTCCGCCAGATGATAGCCGATCCTGCGCCACATGGTCTCGATCTCCCGGGTCACGCGGCCGCTGGAATATTCCACCACCGTCCGGCCCTGGACCATGGCCTTGGTGACCACCGGGTCGTAGGGGATCTTGCCGGTCAGTTTAAGATCCCGCTCCCGGCAATATGTCTCCACCTGGGCGGTCAGCTCCTGGTTGAGATCGAATTTATTGATGCAGACGAACACCGGGATGTGAAAATAGCCGGCCAGGTCAACCACCCGCTTCATATCATGGATCCCCGACAGGGTCGGCTCGGTGACCACCATCACGGCGGTGGCGCCGGTGATCGATGAGATCACCGGGCAGCCGATGCCCGGGGCTCCATCCACCAGGATGAGATCCCGGCCCTCCTGCCGGGCGACCTCCTTGGCCTTCTCCCGGACCAGGGCCACCAGCTTGCCCGAGTTCTCCTCGGCGATGCCCAGGCGGGCATGGACCAGGGGGCCGAACCGGGTCTCGGAGATGAACCACTCTCCGGAGCGGTTTTCGCGTAGCTCGATGGCCTCCTGGGGGCAGAAGTGGACGCACACGCCGCAGCCCTCGCAGGCGATCGGATCGATCACGAAATCCTCGCTGACAGCCCCGTAGCGGCACACCTCCCGGCAGGTGCCGCATCCGGTGCAGCGCTCCGGATCGATGACGGCCGACTGGCTGCTGAAGAATTCCTCGTGTTCCCTGATCCGGGGCTCCAGGAGCAGGTGCAGATCGGCGGCGTCGACATCGCAGTCGGCCATCACCTGGTTCCTGGCCAACGCGGCAAAAGAGCCTACGATGCTGGTCTTGCCGGTGCCGCCCTTGCCGCTGATAATCACCAGCTCTTTCATGTCGACACCTCCTCGGCGGCCGCCAGGGCTTCGATCTTTTCCGTCAGCCGCTGAAACTGCTGCTCGTATTCCGGCACCACGTCCACAATCAGCTCTCCCCGCGAGTAGCCCCGGGCGATCCGCCGGTCGTCGGGAATCTCCATGAGGATCTCGATGCCCTCGCTCCGGCAGTAATCGATCACCTTTCGATCTCCGACATCGGCCCGGTTGATGATCACCCCGTGGGGGATGCCCAGCGTGCGCACCATGCCCACGGCCAGCTTCAGATCGTTGAGCCCGAACGGCGTCGGCTCGGTGACCAGCAGGCAGACATCACTGTCCCTGGTTGCCTCGATGACCGGGCAGGAGGTTCCCGGCGGAGCGTCGATGATGCTCGTCCCTGTGCTGTCGATCTTGGCCTTGACCGCCCGGATCAACGGCGGCGACATGGCCTCCCCGATGCGCAGACGGCCGTGAATGAACTCGATTCCGTCGGCCCGCCCGGTCTCGACCACGCCGATCTCTCGATCCACCTCGGTAATAGCCCCTTCCGGGCAGACGCGGACACATCCCCCGCAACCGTGGCATAGCTCGGGAAAGACGAGGACTTTTTTCTTGACGCAGGCGATGGCGCTGAACTGACAGATGCGGGCGCACTGGCCGCAGCCAGTGCATTTCTGCTCATCAACCCGGGGAACCGGCAGCCCGACCGCCTCGGTGGTCTCGATCTGAGGCCGCAGAAACAGGTGACAGTTGGGCTCCTCGACGTCGCAATCCAGCAGCTGCACCGCCTGGTTGCGGCGGGCCAGACTCATGGCCAGGTTGGTGGCCATGGTGGTTTTCCCGGTGCCTCCCTTTCCGGAGGCGATGGCGATGATCATGAGGCTCCTTTCCGATTCTTTACACCGCCCCGCCGGCGCTCAGGATCAGGGGGCCAGCTCGATGACCTGACCGACTCCGCAGGGCAGATAGTTCTCTTGGTAATTCTTATGAAACATCTCGATGGCTTCCGGACCGGTGCAGTGACAGGGCGAGACCTTGAGCACCTCCTGGGATCGGAACCGGCCGATGATCTCACGGACGGCCTGACGGGAAGTTCCGAACAGGTGGAAACCGCCCATGACCACATACGGCGCGGCGTTTCCCAGTTCCACACTCCTCCGGATCATCTCGACGATACCCGGATGGGCACACTCGGTGATGATCACCAGTCCCCGGGGCATCTTCAGGATCAGACCGGTCTCCGGGATACTGGTGCCCATCGGACCGGTGAGCAGCGCGTTTTCACAGACGCTCATCGTGTCGGCGACCGTCACCAGCCTGGCACCGCTGGCGGTGATCTCCTCCCCGAGATGCCCGGATATATTATCCACACTGAAAACGGTCAGGTCCGAATGGGCCTGCAGCAGATCCAACAGTCCCCCGGTGTGATCGCCGTGCTGATGGGACAGAACCACCGCATCGATGGCATCCGGACTCAGGTTCAGAGCCCGCATGTTATCCAGCAGGGTCGGCCCATCGGCACCGGTGTCGAACAGGATGATCTGATCCAATCCCTGGATCAGGCAGGAAAAGCCCCAGCCGGGCTGCAGATCTTCCCGGGTGGTGACGTTATCATAGACCACGGTGATGACGAGTGACTCCATGGCGGTCGCGCCCCCTTCTGTGCCGGCGGTGACGACCATTACTTTTCCTTCTCCAGCTGCGAGATCCGCTTCTGGATCTCCTTGAGCCCCTCCATCATGCTGTCGGCCTGCTGCTTGAGGAGGGACAACTCCTGCTCCGGGGACATCTGCACAGGAGGGCCGGTCGGCGGACCCGGCGGCATGCCGAAACTCATCCCCCGGCCCATACCTCTGCCCATGCCTCTTCCCATCCCCATGCCTCTTCCCATCCCCATGCCCCGGCCCATACCCATGCCGGGACCCGGTGGAGCATTCGGCGGTGCCCCGGGGGCGTTCACCGGAGAGGTGCCGGTCGGTCCGGGTGCACCGGGAGACGGGGCCGGTCCGGCCGCCTGCCCGGAGACTCCGAACTTGCTGTCCACGCTGGGGCCGGAGGCCTCGGTCAGTGCCCCGCTCTTGAACCGCTCCACGGCCTCCCTGACCGGACCGCTGAGTCCGACGATCACCTGGATGCCGGCGGCCCCGAAGGTCTGAAAGGCGTTGGGACCGCAGTTGCCGGTGAGGATGGCCTGGACCCCTTTTCCGGCCAGCAGCTGGGCCGACTGAATGCCGGCGCCCCCTCCCAGAGCGATATTGGGATTCTCCAGGTCCTCCACCTCCATGGTCTCGGGATCGACGACCAGGAAGTGGGGGGCCCGGCCGAACCGAGCCTCCACCTGATCATCGAGTGTCGGACCGGTCGATGTCACGGCGATCTTCATACACACATCCTTTCCGTTTCAGATACAAGAATTACGCTGCGAAGGGCGCACACATTACCAGCCGCCCATGAACCATCCCCGGCCCCGACCGCGACCCCGGCCCCAACCGCGGCCGAAACCCAGCCCGAATCGTCCAGCCGGGAAACGCCGGCCGAAGAATGACGGACGTCGATAACCATAGACTGCCGGGTATCCCGCCGGCCAGCCGGGACGTCCGTACATGCTGTTCATGAATCCAGGGGCATCATATCCGGCGCAATAACCGGCGCCTCTTCCCGTCATGGGACCCATTCCCATGGGTCCGATTCGATCTCCGCGCGGCATTTCGATCGCCTCCTTGTGATTGTCTTGAGGTTGTGGTGAAGCATACGGCACCGGCCGGCCGCCCAAACCGGCGTATCCCCGAACGCCGGAGCCGTTGTTCTGCGGTGAATCCTTTAACACGCAGTATCCCAATCCTTGCCCGGTCATCGGGCCTTTGCCCGAAGGGCCGGTCCCATCATATCCCGGCATGCTCGATCACTCCTCTCCTCCTCCTGCGAGCCGAACTCGTCAACCGATCTCCTGACGTCAGCTCATCCGCTGCGAGTCATCATCGTCCCGCAGGCAGGACAGGTGATGCTGTTACAGGGCACGCCCCTTCGATGGGGCACCGTCTTTCCGCAGTTGGGACAGACGCAGTTGCCACCCAATCCCAGACCCGAACCGCCCATTCTGCCGCGGCCGCTGCCCTGACCGGCGCCACCTTGACCGGCGCCGGCGCCGCCCCGTCCCAGTCCTCTTCCGGTTCCCGGACCTTTTCCTTCCGGGCCCGTTCCGTCACCTCTTGGCATCGTCTTCACCTCCCAAACCATGATAATTCTGAATGGCCTTTTGCAGGGTATCCACGGCCAGCCGGGCACAGTGCAGGTGCGAATCCGGCAGACCTCCGAGCTCCCTGAGGAGCTGGTGCACAGCAATGGTCAGCGCCTGGTCCAGCGTTTTGGACTCCACCATCTGGGCCAGCACGCTGCCGCAGGCCACCGTCGGCCCGCAGCCGTCGGTGAGAAAACCGATCTCGGCGATCCGGCCGTCCCTGATCCTCAGGCCCATGACCATAGTGTCTCCGCAGGGACCGGTGACCGTGGCGGTGGCGTCGGGATGATCGAGTTTCCTGAGGCAGCGGGGATGAAGATATTCATCGATGACCCGCGGCGAGAAGATCTTCCGATCCTCCTCCAGGATCATTTCCTGCAGTTCTTTGGCCCATTGGTCGAAATCTGTGGTCATTCTCTCCCCACTCCAGAAGGGCTTCATCACTCAGCTCCAGTGACCGGCCGCAACTCCTTGACCACCGGCTCGCCGACCTCGCAGCCCATGTCCCTGGCCAGCACCGGGCACTTGACCCGGAGCAGGAAAAAGATATGCCGGCCGGCCCGGCTGAGGGTCTCGTAATTGCCCTGCCCCTTGGAGATGATCACATCGGCGGCATGATAGCGCTCCCAAAATGCCTCCGAACAGTCCTCCAGAATGGTTCCCGGCGCATCCGAGCCGTTCTCGATTACCTCGGCCACCTCTCCGAATCCGGTTCCGTTCAGGTCCTCCAGGGTCACGTCGTTGATGGCCGGCCCGCCCCGGACCGCCACGGTGATCCTGTCCCGGGGAAGATACTCCACCAGGAGGCGGTCGAGAAAGATCTCGCCGGCGTTATCGGCCAGATAGAGGATCCGGCCGGCCCGCTCGACGGCCTGCCAGAAGGCGGCCCGGTGATCGATGGCCAGCGGCCTCGACAGGGCTTCCCGTTCCATCGCCTCGGGGGGTTGATCCGGCCTGTTCCCCGGAGGGCCCAGATCGATGACGTTGCCAGCCACGGCCAGCCGGAGGGCGAAATCCCTGGGATCAGGAGCCTGCTCGGCCTTCTCCTTCAGAAGCGGGTACCAGTCGGCGCCCAACCGGTTCTGACGATCCTTGATCTCCCGGTAGGGATCGGGATGGCCGGTCACCTGACGGATGATGCGGTGGATCCTCTGTCCCATGTGCGGCGGGGTCAGATCCAGCGAAAAACCGGCCGTCTCGTGCAGCACCTGCTTGATGATACCGGCCACCATCCTTTCATCATCGGTGGCCATGCGGCCGGCCTCCAGGGCCTGCCGCAGAAAACAGGGGATGCAGTCCAGATACGTTTCCATGCTCAGCTCCAGTGGCCTTCCACATCCGGGCCCGAGGTCTCGGAGAGCTGTCCGTTCTTGTACTGCTCCACCACCTCGGCATTGGTCCCCCGGGCACCGACGATGACCTGGACGCCGGCCGCCTGCAGGGTCTTGAAGGCGTTGGGACCGCAGTGGCCGGTGATGAGCACCTCGACGCCCTGATCGACGACCGTTGCGGCCGCCTGGATGCCGGCCCCCTGGGCGGCCTCGAGATTCTGTGTGTTGTCCACCGCGGTGAACCGGCCGGTCTCGGTATCGACGATCAGAAACAGCTGCGCCCGGCCGAAGCGCTGGTCCATCTCGTCCTCCAGGTTCGGGCCGGTGGATGTGATGGCGATCTTCATATCTGCTCTCCGTATCAAGGGAAAGGGGGCGGAGCGCTTCCGCCCCCTTGAGAGAATGGCTTACTTGTTCACCTTCTTCTCCTTGCCTGCCTCGGACTCCAGCTCGGTGATCCGCTGACGGATGCTCTGCAGGTCCCCTTCCATGGCCTGAGCCTGCGCCTGAAGGGCCTCCAGCTCCTGCTGTGGTGTCCACTGGGCCATCGGCATCGGGCCCCAGGTGGGAGGCTGATACCCTCCAACCATGGCCCGCCAGCCCCAGCCGCGTCCACCGCCCCAGGCCCGTCCCCGTCCACCGCCCCACGGCAATCCGCCGCGGCCGGCGCCTCGTCCGATCCATCCGGTTCCGTAGGCCGGTCCGCTGCCCGGCGGGCAATAGCCGAATCCGCCTCCGGTCCGGGGTCCCTGACCCAGAGGTCCGGTTCCATCAAATCCTGGCATTGTTGACACCTCCTCTCCGATCACAAAACACTCCACCGGTTCATACGACTGTGTGGCAGGTCAATTCGATCGCCGTCCGCCCCGCCGGCGGCGGCGGCATCCCCGACCGCCCAGGCCGATCATCGTGCCGGCCTGCAGGCGATCGTCGAGAAACAACCGCAGGGCGTCTTCCACATCGCCGGCCACCCAGGGAAAGACCTGCATCCCCCGGTCCATCAGCATGCGCATGGAAAAACGGCTCAGCCCGCCGCAGATGACCGCCTGGACCCCCTGGCGACTGAGCCAGTTGATCCGGGCCAGAGGATTGGACTCCTGCACCTGGACCGTCTGCCGGGCGACGATGCGGCCGTTCTGCACGGTGGCCAGCAGCATCGCCGGCGCGCAGTCGAACCGGGGTGAGATGCGGGAGCTGAACAGGGCAATGGCGACGATCATGATCGACCTCCTGACCACCAGGGTGGCAAGGAGTGTGCCAGAACTGATGTCTCCCGTACTGCTTTCTTATAACCCTAAAAGACAATTACTTACACAGACATTCCGGCTTCCGTTGAGCGATGAAAAATTACGATGCTGTTGCATAAATGAAACACCTGATCAAGATATACTGCATTATTGCAATCTATGCGTTCACAGATGCATCTCATTCATCGACGATGCCCAGGCGCTTCATCTTCCGCCACAGGGTGGTCGGGTGAATGCCCAGGGCCTGAGCCGTCCGCCGGCGATGGCCGTCCATGCGGCGAAGCATCTCCCGGATGGCCCGGGCCTCGGCCCGGCCCAGGGGATCGGCCGCGCTGTCATCGTCCTTCCCCCGGCCCCTGATCCCACCGGTCAGCTCACGGGGCAGATGCTCCAGCCCGATCTGAGTGGAATGACAGAGCACGAAGGCATGCTCGACGATGTTCTCCAGCTCGCGGACGTTGCCGGGAAACGGGTAACCCATGAGCAGGTCCATGACCTCGCCGGTGACGCCGGTGATATGTTTCCCTTTCTTGAGATTAAAGCTGCGGATGAAATGCTCCACCAGCAGGGGAATATCCTCCCGCCGGCGGCTCAGAGACGGCAGCTGGATCCTGACCACATTGAGCCGGTAGTAGAGGTCCTGGCGAAAGCTGCCCTCCTCGACCATCTTCTCCAGGTCCCTGTTGGTGGCGGTGATGACGCGCACATCGGCGGTGACCGAACGGGTGGCGCCGAGCGGCTCATACTCCCGCTCCTGCAGCACGCGCAGCAGCTTCACCTGCATGGCCGGGGAGATGTCCCCGATCTCGTCCAGGAAGATGCTGCCGCCCTGGGCCAGGGCAAAACGGCCCGGTTTGTCGCCTTTGGCGTCGGTGAAAGCGCCCCGGACATAGCCGAACAGCTCCGACTCCAGCAGGGTGTCCGGAAGAGCTCCACAACCGACCACCACATAAGGCTTTTCCCGTCTTCCGCTGAGATCATGGATGGCCCGAGCGAAGAGCTCCTTGCCGGATCCGCTGGGCCCCTGGATGAGCACCGTGCTGTCGCTCTCGGCCACATCGGGCAGGATGGTAAAGATCTCCTGGATGTGGTGGTTCTTGCTGATGATATCCATGAAGGTGTACCGCCGAGTGATCTCTTTTTTCAGCTCCTCGATGGCGGACAGATCCCGGAAGGTCTCCGCACCGCCCACCACCCGGCCCTTACGGTCGCGCAGCACGGCGGTGCTGATGCTGATGGGGATGCGCCGGCCGGAACTGTCGATGATGTCGATCGGCTGGTCGATGATCTGCCGCCCGCTCTCCAGGGTTCTCTTCAGGGCGCAGGCCGACTGGCAGATATTGGCCTGCAGAACCTCGTAACAGTGCCGCCCCAGAGCTTCCTGCCGGGGAACTCCGGTGATCCGCTCGGCGGCCCGGTTAAAAGAGGTGATCCGCCACCCATCGTCGACGGTGAATACCCCGTCAGCCACGCTGTCCAACACGGTGGCTTGAAAGCGATCTTCCCGGGTCTCTTTGGTCATCATCGCGCTCCGATTATCCTAAAAATAAGGGGAGAATTGCAATAATGCAATATACATTATCCTCGGCCGCAGAACAAGGGAAAAATTACCCCTTGACAACCGCATTTTGAGAAGCAATATTAGAAAACTATGCATGGCTTTGGATGTACCTGGGAACCCACTGCAGATCCGTTCCGGAAGGAGCCAAGGAAGACGGTTTTGGTCCACAATCAATAGCTCTCGATCTTCCGAAAGGGGGTTTTATCTTAACCGTTTACCGACAAAGGCCGGCGGCCCGCCCGGTCCGCCGACCGAGCTTGTGTACGTCCATAGCCATCGGGGTTGAATGATCACGGAAAGGAGTGTTTCATGTCCAAGTTCGTTGACACCATCATGGCACGGCTCAAGGAGAAAAATCCGGCTCAGCCGGAGTTTCACCAGGCCGCCCAGGAAGTGCTGGAATCCCTGGATCTGGTCATCGAGCGGCATCCCGAATACCGCAAGGCCAAGATCGTGGAGCGGATCCTGGAGCCCGAACGGGTGATCATGTTCCGCGTGCCCTGGATGGACGATCAGGGTGAGATCCACGTCAACCGGGGTTTCCGCATCGAGATGAACAGCGCCATCGGGCCATACAAGGGCGGCCTGCGGTTCCATCCCTCGGTGAATCTGGGCATCCTCAAGTTTCTGGCTTTCGAACAGGTGTTCAAGAATGCCCTCACCACCCTGCCCATGGGCGGCGGCAAGGGCGGCTCGGATTTCGACCCCAAGGGCAAGAACGACAATGAGGTGATGCGTTTCTGCCAAAGCTTCATGAGCGAGCTGTTCCGCCATATCGGGCCCAAGACCGACGTGCCGGCCGGCGATATCGGCGTGGGCGGCCGCGAGATCGGTTTCCTGTTCGGCCAGTACCGCAAACTGCGCAACGAGTTCACCGGCGTGCTGACCGGCAAGGGCCGCAACTGGGGCGGCTCCCTGATTCGCCCCGAGGCCACCGGATACGGCGCCGTCTACTTCGCCGCCGAGATGCTGGCCACCCGGGGCGAGACCCTGGAAGGCAAGACCTGCCTGGTCTCCGGTTCCGGCAACGTGGCCCAGTACACTGTGGAGAAGATCAACCAGCTGGGCGGCAAGGCCGTGACCATGTCCGACTCCAGCGGATATGTCTATGACCCCGAGGGCATCGGCGAGAAGAAGCTGGCCTGGGTCATGGAGCTGAAGAACGTCCGCCGGGGCCGGATCAAGGAATACGCCGAGCAGTTCAAGAGCGCCACCTACACCCCCCGCGATTCCAAGGCGGACCACAATCCCCTGTGGGCTCACAAGGCCGACTGCGCCTTCCCTTCAGCCACCCAGAACGAGATCAACGACAAGGACGCCCAGAACCTGGTCGCCAACGGCGTCTATGTGGTCTCCGAGGGCGCCAACATGCCCACCACCTATGATGGGGTGCAGATCTTCCTGGACAAGAAGATCCTCTACGGTCCGGGCAAGGCGGCCAACGCCGGCGGCGTCTCGGTCTCCGGCCTGGAGATGTCGCAGAATGCCCTGGGGATGAGCTGGAGCCGCGACGAGGTGGACGAGAAGCTGCACGGCATCATGCAAGCCATTCACAGGTCCTGCGTCCAGGCCGCCGAGGAGTACGGCACCCCGGGCAACTATGTCAACGGCGCCAATATCGCCGGTTTCGTCAAGGTGGCCGACTCGATGATGGATCAGGGTCTGATCTAAGCCCGGTCCGATCATGGAGGCCGCGACAGACTGATATCTTCTCACCTACACAAGGAGAAACTGACCATGATCGTGGGATACATGGAAGGTACAGACGGACTGCTGCTCACCAATCTGGTGGTGGAAGGCCTCGACACCCTGCCGGTGAGCAACGGATGGGACAATCACGGCAAGACCCTGGGACACATCACCCCGGCCGACAAGATCGACGTGGTGATAGGCTATCTGCATAAGGTCTTCAGCCGGACGCTGACTGTCTCCGCCAAGGATGTGCTGTACAACTGCACCTTGCATAAACTGCCCATCATGCTGCTGGTACCCGAATGCAACTGGTCCGCGGCCAGGGAAATCCTCGGCGAGGTGGCCGATGACGTCATCCTGATCGATCCAGAGAACGCTCTGGAGAAGATCTTGGAAAAACTGGGCAAGGCACCCAGCTGCGCGTCATAAGGGACGCATCCGCGGCATGGCCGCAGGGATGCTCCAGGGCCTGGAGAAGAATTTCTCCAGGCCCTTTTGTTTGCTTGACTTTTCAACCCTGCCGGGGTATCATTGGGCCAGAGGCGCACTTTCCTTCCTGCGTGGGAGCGAAACCGATGGCTCGTCCCAGACTGACCCTCTCGCAAGCCGCCCTGGTGACGGCCAATCTGACACCTCTGGCCGGCGTCGCCTGGCTGAACTGGGATGCCACAGTCATCGTGCTGCTGTATTGGACCGAGAACGTTATCCTGGGCGCCTTCATCATCCTGAAGATGATCCTGCTGCCGGCTGAGCGGCCCCTGCATCACCTGTCCAAGATCTTCGCTATTCCGTTTTTCGGCATTCATTTCGGCGGCTTCTGCGCCGTCCATGGCCTGTTCCTGATGCTCTTTCTGCGACTGGGCGGCACCGGCGAGCCCCTCTTCCGGGGCGCCCCCTGGCCCGGGCCGCTGGTCTTTCTGCAGCTGCTCGTTTCGGTCATCGCCGGCCTGTGGAGAGACCATCCGGCCGGTATGGAATGGCCGGTGCTGGCGCTGACGATCAGCCACGGGATCTCCTTCGTCCAGAATTATATTCTCCGCAAGGAATACGCCCGGGAGACGATGAAGGAGCTGATGAGCCGGCCCTACAAGCGCATCGCCCTGCTGCATGTGGCCATCCTGGCGGGCGCCGTGCCGGTGATGATCCTGGGCTCGCCTGTGCCGCTGCTGATCATTCTGGTGATGGCCAAGATCATCCTGGATCTTCGGCTGCACCTCAGAACCCACCGGAAGATCGGCACGGCCGCGGGCCGGGCGGGCGTCCGGTCCGGCGGGACGCCGGCTGGGGCCGAACGATAGGCGCCGGTTGCACAGAAGCTGATCGACCCAACACGGCGGAGGCAAACATATTCCCCCGATCCTCGTATATTGACCGGATATCCTGTAACGTTCCATACCGGAAAGGGGGGAACCTGCGATGCTGAACCTGAAAGTGTGGTCGGCCATCGTCCCGGCGGCCCTGCTGCTGGTCCCGGCCTGCTCGCTTGTGATGCTGGCCTGCTGCGCGCCGGGTCCGGACAAAGACAGGTCGGAAGAGAGGGCCGCGGTGAAAGAGGTGATCGGGAACTCGATCGGCTGGGCCCTGGACAAAGATGTGGACCTGCTCTACCGGTCGGTGGCCCGGGATGCCGATTTCTTTATCTTTCATCCCGACTCGCGCAGCACCATCACCGGATTCGATGCCTTCAAGGCGATGGTGGAGAAGGTCTTTTTGAACGATGCCTTCAAAGCGACCGGCTTCGAGATCGGGGATCTGAAGATCACCTTCTCGGAAACAGCGACCGTGGCCTGGTTCTCGGCTATTCTGGACGACCATGGCGAATGGGGCGGCACGCCGTCCTCCTGGATCGACACCCGCTGGACCGGGGTTCTGGAGAAACGCGACGGCCGCTGGGTGATCGCTCAGATGCACTTTTCCTTCGCCTCGGACCTGATGGAGGAGAAATAACGGTGCCCATCACCGTGAGAAAGGCCACCCCTGCTGATGCCGCCGCTGTCGCCGGCCTGATCGACGAGCTGGCCCGCACCGGCGGCTGGGAAAGCCCGGTCACCGCGGCTTACGCAGCCCACTATCTGGGCCTTTGCGGCCAGGGTGTGCTGCTGGCCGAGGAGGACGGCGAAGTGCTGGGGCTGATCAGCTGTTCCATCCGGCCCAATCTTAACCACGCCGCCGACTCCTGCCTGATCGAGGAGCTCATCGTCCGCCGCCGGGCCCGGGGCCGGGGAATCGGCCAGGCGCTGGTCGAGGAACTGGAACGGCTGGCCGCGGCCCGCCGGTGCGCCGAGATCTCGGTGACCACCCTGCCGAAAAACAAGGCCGCCATCGCCTTCTACCGCCGGCTGGGTTTCACCGACGAGGCCCTGTTCCTGGAGAAACATCTGGAGGATTGACCGTGCCAGCAGATAAATTCGCCGCTCAATGCCGTCTGATGACCGACCAGGAGCTGGCGGCGGCCCTGAGCGTTGACCGGGAGCAGTACACGGCCGCCTTCCACATGGCCGTTCAGACCGAGCTGGGCCGCCGGGGAATCCGGCTGTCGGAGTTCAAGAACCGGGTGACCATCGTGGACCGCAGCGGGACCGCGCGGCAATCCACCATCGATGAAGCCCTGGAGGTCTGCGGCGGACCGGCCGGTCCGTTCGACATCCTCAGCTTCACCAACTGCGTCGGCGAGACGCTGACCTTCCAGCCCGGTCCCCATGCCTGGGTGGGCCATTACGTGGACCGGGGCGAGTACCGTTTCTCCTTCCGCATCGCCGCCTCCCAGGGACGCCAGGGGCTGCTCGGGGCCTTCCTGAATCTGGAGGAGTGGAGCACACGGGCGGCCGAGATCTTCGATATCTCCGAATGGGACGTCCTGCTGGATTCCAACTCCCCGGACCGCATCATGGGACTGGCCCAGTTCCTGGTCCGGGAGCAGATTCCCCTGCTGATCACCGACTCGCGCTTCTTCTGCCTGGCGGCCATGCGGCAGGACTACTGCCACGGACAGCCCTTCAAGATCATGGTCCCGCAGCAATCGCTGGAAAAAGCCCGCGGGCTGCTGGGAAGGATCGAACAGAAGGTCGAGGAGCTGCACCGGGAGGCGGCCCAGCGGGTCCGCGAGGGCGACCGGCAGGCCGAGCTGAGCGTGCTGACTGAGCTGATCCAGCTGGTGCCCAACGATCCCCGGACCCATTACCGGCGGGGAGCCCTGCTGCTGGAGATGGGCCATGCCGAGGCCGCCGCCGACGCCTTCATCGAATCCCTGATCCACCATCGCGGCCACGAGGAGCTCTACCGGGCCGCCTACCAGGGGCTGGAGGAGGTCTCCGAAAGACTGCCCGAGAACGTCCACGTGCTGCACAACCTGGCCACCTTCTCGGCGCTGGTGGGGCTGGACCCCGAGCGGGTCGAGGGATATTACCGCAAGATCATCGCCCTCCAGCCGGAAGACGCCCTGGCCCATCTGCACATCGGCTATCTGTACTATGAGCAGGGCGATGACATCAGCGCTTACCGGCACCTGAAACGCTACCTGGAGCTGGACCCGGAGTCGGAGGAACGCCAGGCCATCGAGCAGATCATCGAACAGCTGCGGTCGATCGGGGACGGGGAGCCCGACGGGGAAAAGGACCGAAAAAATCACCGGACCCGACTATGAAGGTGAACATCCTCCAGCCGCCCTCCGGCGCCGGGCAGGCCCGCGGGCTGACCGTGATCATCGACGTCTTCCGGGCCTTTTCCCTGGTCTGCTATCTCTTCGATCGGGGCGCCGTTCGGATCGTCGCCGTCAGCGAGGTCGATCAGGCCTTCCGGTTGCGGGATCACTCTCCTGACAGGCTTCTTGTCGGGGAGCGGCATGCCCTGAAGATCCCCGGCTTCGATCACGGAAACTCCCCCTCAGAGATCCTCACCGCCGATCTGTCCGGCCGGACCGTCATCCACACCACCCATGCCGGGACCCGGGCCCTGGTGGCCGCCCGGCAGGCCGACGAGGTTATCACCGGCGGCTTCGTCAACGCCGCCGCAGTGGCCGGGTATATCCAGACCGCCGAGCCGGAGACGGTCTCACTGGTCTGCTCGGGCTTCGAGGGTCGCCGGGAGACGCTCGAGGATACTCTCTGCGCCGGGTATCTGCGGGACCTGCTGGACGGCCGCCGGCCCGATTTCAATGCCATCCGCCAGCGCATCATCCGTGCAGAGTGCTCGCGCAGGTTCCTGGACCCGGCCAAGCGCACCTGCCCGGAGCAGGACCTGGAGCTGTGCCTGGATCTGGACCGCTTCGACTTCGTGGTCCGGCGGACCGCAATGCATGAAGGGTTTTGCGTTCTGGAGCGCGGCGAAGCCTAGGGCGTTTCCAGAGGTCCCCCGGGCCCGGTGACCGTATTCCCCCCTGCAGACCCCCACCGGTCACCTCCCCGATCCACCGCTCTCATTCTCTACACCCGACCGCACACTGTGGAGCTCCTCTCAACTTCTCCGGCTCTCACTCTGAGTTCTAATTTGAATTGATTTTCCCGGATATCTTGATATATTATTGGACGAAACGGTGACCACCTTTTCTGAGAATCAGGAGGTCCTGATGGAACCACGGGTATCCCGGGGGACTCTGGCCCTCGGACTGACGCTGATATTCATGCTCCTCGTCGCCGCCGCCGGCTCGGGCCGGGCCGACGATCCGCTGACCCCCCTGGCGAGAAACGTCATCATGATGGTCCCGGACGGCTGCAGCATCAGCATCCAGACCCTGGCCCGGTGGCTGCAGGGCACGGACCTGATCCTGGACAGTCTGCTGACCGGCGCCGTCAGGACTCACGCGGCCAACTCGGTGATCACCGGCTCGGCCGCCGCCGCCACCGCCTTCTCCTGCGGCCACAAGACCACGGTGGGTTTTCTGGGCATCGGGCCGCGCACGCGGGATCTGCTCTCCACCCTGGAGATGCCCGATACGAATGTGATCGAGCGACCCCTGGCCTCGGTCCTGGAGGGCGCCCGCCTGGCCGGCAAATCCACCGGCCTGGTGGCCACCTGCCACATCACCCACGCCACTCCGGCGGGCTTCGCCGCCCATGTGCCCAACCGGGGAATGTTCAACGACATCATGGAGCAGCTGGTGTACAGCGGCATTGACGTCGCTCTGGGCGGCGGGCAAAGGTATCTGCTGCCGGGCTCGCAGGGCGGGGAGCGGGCCGACGGGGAGAACCTGCTGGCCGTGCTGCAGGCACGGGGCATACAGGTGGTGAAAACCGGAGCGGAGATGGCCGCGGTCACCGGGGGAAGGCTGTGGGGTCTGTTCCAGCCAGGGCATCTTCATCCCGATATCGACCGGGCCGAGCTGGCCCCCCACGAGCCCTCCCTGGCCGAGATGACGGCCAAGGCCATCGAGCTGCTGTCCGCTGACGCGGACGGATTTTTTCTGCTGGTCGAGGGCAGCCAGGTGGACTGGGCCGGACACACCAACGATCCCGTCCATATGGTGACGGACTTTCTGGCCTTCGACCGGGCCGTGCGGGAAGCCGTCGAGTACGCCGCCCGGGACGGCCGAACCCTGGTGCTGGTCTTTCCGGACCATGACTGCGGCGGCCTGAGCATCGGTAGCGAGTACGCCAGGGTGAGCTACTCCTCCACCACGGTGGAGAACCTGCTCGATCCGCTGCGCATCATGACCCTCACCGCGGCCGGGCTGGCCGAGAAGATCGGCGACGACCGGTCTCCGCAGCGGATCCGGGAGATGCTGGCCGAGTACTGGGAATGGCAGCCGGAGGACGCAATCATCGACAGGATCATCGCCGACGACGCCAGGGTCTCGCTGGCCCAGGCCCTCTCGGACGCGTTCAGCCGCCATCACACCGTGCTGGGCTGGACCACCCACGGCCACACCGGCGAGGATGTGCCCCTGTGGACCTTCGGCCCGGGGCGGCCCATCGGTCTGGTGGACAACACCGAGCTGGCCCATATCGCCGCCCGGGCCATGGGATTTGAGCTGGAGGAGATCACCGGACGGCTGTTCGTGGAGGCCGGCCAGGCCTTTCCCGGGGTCGAGATCGAGATCGACCGGTCCGACCGGCACAATCCGGTGGTGGTTGTCGGACCGGCCCGCCTGCCGGTGAACCAGAACGTCCTGTTGCTGGACGGCCGGACGCATCTGCTGGAGGGCGTGGTCATCTATATCCCGGCCACCGACCGGGCCTATCTGCCCCGCCAGGCGGTGGAGCTGATCAGGGAAAGGCTGTGAAAGGAACCAGTCGATGGCCAAGATCAGCAGGTTTTTCAGTTGTCTGCTGCCTGTCGTGGCTGTGGCGGTGACGAAATCCGTCGTATCCGGCGGCGCCGCCGAACCGTTCGATGTCCTCCTCGACCGGGCCCGGGCCAGACCGGTGGAAGATCGCCAGGCCCTGGTGGACCGGTGGTGGAATTCGATCGGTTCAACCCCTTTGATCGAAGACTCCACCCGGGCTCTCTTCCTGTACCGCGGCCAGGCCCGGCGGGTGAACCTGCCCGGTGATTTCAACTCCTGGGACAAGAACGCCTTTCCGATGTTCCGCCTGGACGGGACCGACCTCTGGTACCTTGCCCGGGAGTTCGAGCCGGATGCCCGCCTGGACTACAAGTTCGTCATCGACGGCTCGCAATGGATCCTCGATCCGGCCAATCCGCTGACCTGCACCGGCGGCTTCGGTCCCAACTCGGAGCTGCGCATGCCGGACTATCTGCCCCCGCCGGAGATCGAGGAACATCCCGGGATCCCTCACGGCACGCTGGTTGACACCACGTTCGAGAGCCGGTTTCTGGGCAACCGGCGGCCCATTCAGATCTATCTGCCGCCGGGATACGATGCCGCCGGCGCCGCCGATATGGCCCCTGGTGCCAGCGATGCGGCAGCCACCGCCGGGCGCCGCTATCCGCTGATCCTGTTCCACGACGGTCTGGAATACGTCTCCCTGGCCCGGGCCGACCGGGTGCTCGATTTTCTCATCCACCATGGCCGCATCGAGCCCGCCCTGGGCGTCTTCGTCCCCCCGGTGGACCGCCGCGGCGAGTATGTCGGCGGCCGGCGGGCGGCCTTCGCCCTGTTCATCGTCGAGGAGCTGATCCCCTGGATGGACGGGCAGTACCGCACCGATCCGCGGCCCCAGGGGCGGGCGGTGATGGGTGCCTCCAACGGCGGGGATATCTCTTTGTGGCTGGGGATCAGTCACCCGGAGGTCTTCGGACATGTCGGCGCCCAGTCGACCACCATCAGGGACGATGTCCTGGACCGCTTCCGGAACGATCCCCGGCAGGATCTGACCCTGTATTTGGAGCTGGGCACCTATGACATCCCCGGCATCGTCCCCATGGTGCGCGGCTTCATCCCCGTGCTGGCGGAGAAGGGCTATCGCTTCCGCTTCAGCGAATACCCCGAGGGCCACAGCTGGGGCCTGTGGCGGGCCCATATCGACGACGCCCTGGAGCTCTTCTTCCCGGTTCCGGAACTCTCTTCGAGATCCGCCGGGTCTTCGCAGGGCGGCGGGACGCCGACGGAGATCGGCGCATCGGAGAACACTGGGGCTTCCGGGACGAGCGGGTCATCGGATAAGGCCGGAGCGCCGGGCGGGCGCGACGAGCGGCTGATCGAGCAGCTGCACAGCGGCTCGCCGGAGCAAAAGGAAGCCGCCCTGGATTTTTTCTCCCGGGAGCAACCCGTCGAGATGGTCCCGGCCGTGATCGAGGCGGTGCTGGACACCACCCCCTCCCCCCGTCATGGCGACACCGGCTGGGGACGGGTCTACCATCAGGCGGCCACCGCTCTGGCCGGCTTCGCCGAGACGATCGACGGTGTGACGCTGAAGGAGCGCGGCCGGAACGCGTACTCCTTCTACGATGATGTCGGCACGGCCACGGAAACCCGGCGACGGACGGTCCATGACCGCTGGCTGCGCTGGTGGCGGCAGATCTCTGCCGGCATGGATCGGGCAAGCTCTCCCCGGCCGGGAACGGTACCCGATGATTCTGACGCGGCAGACGTTCCTTCAGTCGATACGGCGCCCGATCAGCTCTCCTTCCAGATTGCGCCGGAGCGGCTGGAGGTCTTGAGGACCAGGGGCGAACGGATCGAGAGCTATCTGGCTACCATCGAGCAGGCCATCGAGGCTCAGCTGCCGGCGGATGGAGTCATCCCCGGCCTGGAGAAAGTCGACTGGCGCGGCCAGCTGCGCCGTCAGCAGGCCGATCCGGATTTTTACGGCTATTCCGTGGCCCTATGGCGGCAGGCGAACGGCGGCGGTCTAATCGAACGACAGGTGCGCTGCACCATTCTGTGCCACGGTCAGGTCTCCCTGGCTACGGCCGGGCCAGATCTGGTCATCGATATACCGGCCCGGGACCTGCGGGCGGAGTGGATCATCCGCACTGAAGAGGCGGATCTGGACGAACGGATCCGGCGGGTGGTTCGGGAGCGGGCCGTTTGGCCATAACCACCGGACGGCTCGAGTCGGCGGTGCGCCCACATCCCTTCTCACGACAGGATTTTGAAGATCCCACCCGGACGAAAAGATTGAGCTTGACTTCGTTCCTTTTTCCTTCTATACTGCAAATGTCTATCAGTTATCTAGGTCTTTGACCGAAAGGAGGGGATCATGGCGGATAAGTTCAAAACTCACGGAGCCTTCAGCTGGTTCGAACTGATGACCGGCGATGTCGACGCGGCCAGGAATTTCTACGTCAAGCTGTTCGGCTGGAAGACGGAGGAGTCGCCCATGGAGGGCGGCCAGCCCTACACGGTCATCAAGATCGGCGATGAGTCCGTGGCCGGTATGATGGCCACACCGCCTCAGGCCGAGGGTACCCCGCCGATGTGGAGCATTTACATCACCGTCGAGGACATCGACGCCATCGCCGCGAAGACCCTGGAGCTGGGCGGCAAGGTGCTCATGCCGCCGACCGACATTCCCAAGGTGGGCCGCTTCTGCGTCATCCAGGATCCCCAGGGCGCGGTGCTCTGTCCTATCCAGTACGAAGAGATGTAGCCGTCCGGAGACGGGTGGATGATGAAAGGGCCCTCAACGATGAGGGCCCTTTTCTATTGAACGGATGCAGGAGACTGGATATCAGACTCCGGATGACGACTGCCGGAACTCCCCCGGGCGGCCATCCTCACCTCCCGGGTGTCCGGGCGGCGGCTGAGACCCGAATTTTCCACTTGACTGTCCGGCTGCGCATGGGTATTTATGTTTGGTAATGGTCCGTTTCAGTTGCACTAAAAGAACTCTTTGATAACTGGCTGGTGGAGATATTTTCGGAGCACTGGGATGAGATTTTCATCCCGATGATTGAAACGCCACTCCATTTCTTTCAGGTAGAGATGGAAGTACTGTTTGGGAACACCGCG
>Ga0180438_10000501_pt1 | contig 76559 bp, 69 predicted proteins | sample SS_ome_12_FD_132455 | JGI IMG/M metagenome (GOLD analysis project Ga0180438, IMG submission 132455) | Hypersaline lake sediment archaeal communities from the Salton Sea, California, USA - SS_3_D_2 metaG | ecosystem: Environmental > Aquatic > Non-marine Saline and Alkaline > Hypersaline >...
CATAAAATGTGCGGACCCAGTGGAATTGGCGTTTTATACGGTAAACGGGATTTACTGGAAAAGATGCCTCCATTCCTGGGAGGCGGGGACATGATAAAGCAAGTGAAGTTGCGGGAATTCTCTGCAAACGACCTGCCATATAAATTTGAAGCCGGAACCCCGGCAATTGCGGAAGTGGTTGGTTTTGGCGCTGCAGTTGATTATCTAGGATCAATCGGAATGGAAAAGATCTTTGAGCATGAACAGGATATTGTAAGTTATGCGATTGAGCGGTTAACTGAAATCCCCGGTTTGAAAATCTATGGTCCAGATGCCAGGCAAAAAGGGGGTGTTGTATCTTTTACTATGAGTGGTTCGCACCCGCATGATATCGCCCAGATATTGGACAATGAAGGAATTGCCATAAGAGCTGGTCATCACTGCGCTATGCCTCTGCATCAAAAATTGAACATACCTGCGTCAGCGCGGGCAAGTTTCTACCTGTACAATACAAGGGATGAAATTGATAAACTGGCTGAAGGATTATATTCGGTGCTAGATATATTCGGAATATAAATTACCGACAAAAAATAATTATTAAAATTAAAACATGGAAGATTTATACAGAGAAATCATCATTGACCGTTATAAAAACCCACAATTTAAGGGGGAATTAGATCCACACGATATATCCTTTGAAGATGACAATCCGCTGTGCGGAGATCACATAAGGATAGATTTGCGCATAGATGAAGAAGGTGTTGTTACTGATGCAGCATTTGACGGCTATGGATGCGCGATATCACAGGCATCCGCAGATCTGCTTGTTGAATCCATCCAGGGAAAATCGCTGGAAGATATTAAAGATTATACAAAAGAGGATTTACTTGAAATGCTGGGTCTAGAATTAGGACCAGCACGTATAAAATGTGCCTTGCTTTCATTGAAGGTCCTCAAAGCTGGTATTTATGGTGTTGGTGAAAGTATTGGTGAATGACCGGAAATACAAACTATAAGGTCATTATTCGAAAAATAGTAAACAAAAATGTTTGATTATACTAAATATGACCCTGATACTCTCGAATATATTGAAATTTGTTCAATTGTTGAGCTAAGTGAAGGGGAAAGACTATTTCTTGAAGTTGATGATAAACAGATTGTATTGTTCAGGATAAATGGCGATTACTTCGCCGTAGATGACATTTGCAGCCATGATGATGGCCCTCTGGGTGAGGGTGATCTGGAAGGAGACAACATAATATGCCCACGCCACGGAGCCCGTTTTGATATCCGGACTGGGAAGGCAGTATCTTTGCCGGCTGTAATAGATATTTGCGCTTATCCTGTCAGGATTCGAAATAATAATATAGAAATTGGATTTCTAAAAACCTAAGTCGCGACTCTATCCGGTTTCTTACCGGATGCATAAAAAGTGGGAACGAATAATACCCGCTCTCCTTCCTGGCGGTACTTTTCTTCTTTCAAACGAAACGCTTCCAAATCTAAATCTGAATTGACCATTTGCAAATCTGAGATTAAAAATTGCCATTCAATTTTGAAATCTTTTATCAATTCCGTTCTATTCCAATTTCCCCCCAATACACCGGTTTCAATATCCACCAGGCCTGCCTTGACCAAGTGTGCAGTTAATTTCCGGCCAAAGAAGGGATCTGCGCCTTGCATTTGAAGAGAATTACTCTGCGCTTTTGAAATTGGCTTAAAATCATCGGGATAATCAATTCGACCGCCATAATCAGGTTCTGCAAGTGAGAGTACAGGACAACCTGGTTTCGTTACTCTTACAATCTCCTTGAGAACTTTAACAGGTTCACTCAACCACATCAGAAAAAAATGGGTATAAGATAGGTCAAATGTATTGTCATTGAACGGTAATGTAATTCCATCGGCTAAAGTATAAAAGACAAATGGGTAATGAGCCTTTGCGAATGCAAGGAATTCTTGATTTATATCGACCCCAACCAGATTCGCGCTTTGCATGCCAGTAAAATTATTTGGGTTTGAATTTATGATTTCATCCCTAAAGTGTCCCAGTACCGCCCCTGTTCCGCTTCCCACTTCAAGGATTTTTAAATTGGAATAATCCGGTATTCTATTGAAGAGATATTCCCTGACTGCAGCGGTCCACCCGGCTTGCTGCCGGAAACGATTATGCCATTCGGTTAAAGTTGGGTTCAATCAGAATGCCCTTTCCAGATAGTCCTCCAATCATCCTTAAGGAAATTACCCAGAACCTGATTTATTCCCTGAGCAGGTAAAACATCTCCATCAGGTTCTATATAAAGCCAGCCACTACCTTCCCCCGATTCTTTTCCCCTGTAATTTGTTTCAAATTTTACTGGATTAAATGATGAATATGGGACCGGAAGGTTCCATATCAAATCAAGCTGATGCTCAGCTATCTTATTGCGAAGATTTTCAAGCTGGGGAGCCAGGTTTTGGGTCTGGGCACTGAGGGAAATTCCCTTTACTCCGATTAATTTAAAATTTTCAATAGAACTTGTAATGTCATCTAAATTATTTTCCGCAAGAGTTAAATGAACCGATACAAATAAGTCTTCCAACAAACATGCCTGCAGTCCGTCCCTTACTTCTTTTTTGTCGTTGTAAACAATCATCACATAATCCAATCCTGTGAGCAATAATTCATTTAAATAATCAGGTTCCGAGAGTCGGATGCCATCTGTTAGCAATCCTGACACCTGGCCATTATTCTCGGTTTGCTGTAAAAGCTGCGGAAGATCATCCCTCAGGGTTGGTTCGCCTCCGGTAAAAACAATATGTGGGATACCAACTGACCATGCTTTATCAATAATCTTTAACCATTCTGTTGTGTCCAATTCTTTACCTACCCTGTCAGAGGGAGCAAAATTCGGGTCATCCAATGCTGGCAGGCGATATGTTATTGCACAATCCAATCTGTATGGAGCAGAGATATGTCCACTATATGGCAAAATCCGCTCCATATCCAGAAAAGAAACAGGATCAAGATCAGGTGTATTTATAAGATCCTGAATCCTTTCAGATAGATCAAGATAATCTCTTTTGGCAGTAGAAGGTTGAACTTTATACCTTCTGGAGATTTCTTTTGCTACAATTTCTGGAGATGTATTCTTTATCAGAAAATAGGCATATTCTGTTGCGGTCGTGTTTAAATGCAGGATTGTGCTGGCATTAATTATCAGGATTCCATTCCCATCCACCTCGATCCTTAAGTGCAGTCGGTAATTTCTAGGATCATCAGCAGGTGATAGATACTGGTAAATCCCGGGTTGAACAATTTTTTCAGGAGATATTGATTTCTTAAAGGATTTGGTTATTCTTTGCATTTTCCGTCCCAGATTTAATTGGTTAGATCGATTTCAGTTAAAACAATACTGGAATATCAGTTGTTTTTGAGATGTTGATGATATAGTGGGCAGCCGCCACCACATTCAGATAAAAGCGCACACTGGTAACATTTGTCAGGGAGATTTGTTCGTTCCCTCAACGTAACTGCCAGTTCATGGTTCCAGATTGAATCCCATTCATCAAAAAGGAGGTTACCGAGCGTTTTGTAATAAGATTGGCATGGAAGTACATTGCCATCCGGTTCGATGCACATATTGTAGCGGGCAGCAGTGCAACCTTTTACACCTAATTCCATTTGAACCGGATCAAAATTGCAGTATTGAGTTGGTGTGTACCAGATCAATTTTTGATTATTTTTCTGTGTCAGTGAACGGGCGGTTTCCAGAAAAGGCTGTAATTCCCGTTCGTCTATCCCAGTGTGAACACTTTTACCTTTTCCTGAGTAGATGAGTGCATTCATCCCAACAGTGGGAACGCCTAACTTCGCCAGAAAATTAATAGTATCTGCCAGGTCTTCGCGGTTAGGTTGTAAGAGGGTAGTATTGGTCATCACATAAAGCGGGCTATCAAGGGCATTTTTTATCCCTGCTACCGTTTGATTCCAGGCGCCCCTGGATGCAACCATTTGATCATGGATAGCGGCATGGTGCGATTCCAGGGTTATCTGGACATGGTCAAGGCCAGCATTTACCAGATCCCTGACATAAGCCTTATCCTGAAGCCGGCGACCATTGGTGTTTAATCCTGAAATCTGACCAATCTTCTCTGCGTGTGAGATTAATTCACATAAATCGCCTCTTAACGTGGGCTCACCTCCAGTAAAAACTATGTGGGGAATGCCTATCTCCCAGAGTTTACTGATGATCTGCCTCCATTCTTGAGAATCTAATTCCATAAAATTCCTGGGGCGTGCGTTGTAACAATGCGGGCAATCATTGTTGCACCGGTAGGTAAGCGCAAGATCCATCCTGTATGGAGCAGTTGGTTTGACATGAAACGGAGGGTTTATTTCCAGATTAAGATCATGAATTGGACAGGCTCCATCTGGTCGGATTAATTCCTCTATCTGGTCCTTAAATTGAATATAATCAGAATTTACTTCATCGAGAGTGGTTCTGTAACGGGATTTAATCAAATGTATTGAAGTTTCAGTCGAAGTGTTTTCCAAAAATAATCTAGCCATAAACGCGGCCGTTGGATTCAGATGCATAACCCTATTTGCATTAACAATGAGAAGGCCAGAACCATCACTGTCAACGCGCAAATGGATTTTGGAGGATTCACCTATATTTTCCCTCCGGTACTGAAACAATCCTGGTTGTGCATAATCCGATTGTGAATTTCGCAATCGGTTTTTAATGTTTGACAGAAAACGATTCATCTGTGGGTTAATCCTTCTCAATAACTTAGAATCCTACCTGCCGCCGCCAGCGCAGGCACATGCGCATCCTGCGCAGGCACACGCACAGGCGCAGGCGCATCCACCGCTGGAAAAACTTCGACCGCTGCCTCCTCGTCCCCGGCTTGCGAGAGGGACCGGGTTTGTCTTCTGAGTCACTCCATTGGTAAAATCGGTAATATTCCCGACCACCTCACTAGAAAAATTCTGAACACTGTTGACAATTGAGGCAGCAAAAACCGAACCGGGTAACTGCGGCAAAGGAGCTCCAGGTGTACCGGTGGAAGGTAATGGCGCTCCTGCTGGTCTAGGTGATGAAGGTATATGCTGGCCATAGCCAGGATCATAGCGGGGCCACCAGGTGGGGATGAAGACCGGACCCGTTCGGAATATATCTCTGGTGCGATCTTCGTATTCCTCATCAAGCATGGTCCAATCCATATTTTCTTCAAACTTCTCGCTTTTCACTTCAGGTGTCTCTGCAGTTTCAACCTGGATCCAGGCGCGATTGACTATATCTTTATAATATGCGATGGTCTCATTTCTGCTGAATCCCTTCATTTTTTTCGCTACACTGTTTACAAGGTCGATCATCCCATCCTGCATTGCTTTTCTGCGCGCTAGCTTATTCTCCATCTGCATAGCTTCAAGGAAATCGGTTTCATACTTATACAATCCATCCGGAGGCGGATCACTCACCTGTAAGGTAAGGGGATCTTGTTCAACGACAACAGCTGCGCCTTTTTTTATTGCTGAAAAAAGAATCATGGTCAAAATCTTTTCCATCGGTTGTTCCAATAAAATTGCGGCTTCAACTGCGGTAAGCCCGCGCTTTATTCCATGTCCTTCAATTGCAATTTTTGGTGAGAGATACTGCAGTTTTCTCTTACTGGTATTCCGGAAGGACAGATAAATTCCACCAGCTACAAGAAAAATTGACCCACAACAGAATATTTGCGGGCAGACCGCTTCAGTGCCAACACCCAGAAGACTCAGGAAATTTGTATCGGACCTGACGATGCTATCTTCAGAGACGTATCTTAGAGGGAAAGAAGCCCCGAATTCGTATTGCTGGTCTCCAGAGCCCTGTGTATTTGACCAGGTGTAAGTGATTCTGCCGTCGCCATCAAGGCCGGTTACAGGTTCAGACGAGAAACCCTGGGGAGCTGAATGCCACTTTGGTTCATCAGGCTCAATACCGGGAGGCAGGTGGTATGTTACACTGACGTCTGTATCGCCTTCTACAAATTGGGAACCAAAATAAACGGGTGAAAATACAGCGCTGGCGTATTCATTATTTTCGCTGTCCGGATACAACACTCTCCTGACACCTTCGATATATACATGAACCTCTCCCGAATCTCCGGGTTGAATTGAATCCTGCGCCAGAGCAAGCGCAACGCCGGATCCGGTGCCCTGATAGTCTCCTTTGGAAATATCCGCCACGGGTGTCCCATTGATTTCAGCGCTGATCAGGTTTATATCAAAATTGGGATTTGGTAAGCCAAGATCTATAAAATCGATCGGAGAAGCAGCCGGATTATTTGTAAAAACCAGAATGTAGTCGATTGCATATGTTCCATCCTCATCTATAAATACATGTACATCCAACTTATCCAGGCTGAAAAGATACGTTTGAGCGGCAACTTGAATCGGGATAACCAAGATAATGCTCAAAACAACCATGCTGACGAATAACTTTTTCATAAGCACTCCAGCAAGATGAATATTCTAAATTATTTATGAATGGTCAAATGTTCTAACAACCGGAAGGTCACCATTTTGGTTCTTCACTTAACTGGTATGAAGTACCACAATATGGGCAATTGACTACCGGCGCTCCAGCAACCATCTCAATATTGTCGGTTTTTAAAGCCCCGCCACATGATTTACAGCTGAATTGATCGAGTTCGATATTACCTGGCAGGTCGACCTGGTAAGTTATAGAAGAACCTTCAGCCTCAGATTGCCTAGCTCTGCGACTCCCTAACCAGATTAAACCAAATCCAATCGCCACACTGATGATTCCCACAGGTATCCAACCTGTTGAACCTTCTGGACCGAAAGCGCCCCATATAAATAGAACCCCAAAAAATATTAATATCGCCGCTGCAATATAAAGGATAATCTTAATTACATCCATATAAACCTCGCTTCCTTTTATAGTTTATCCTGTCTTATAACTGTGCGCAACTGATTTATTACCTATAATTATTGTTATTATTTTTACAGGTAAAAAAATCTGTGCATAAGATAATGCACAGACTAATAGAATTTAGGAAGGAATGGTTATTCTTCATCAATTTTAAATTCATCATCGGATGCGGCTAGTTCTATAAGGTCACCTGTTGCAACGAAAATGGTCCTCTCGCAAATGTTAGTAACACGGTCAGCCATTCGTTCGAGGTTATGGGCAGCCCACATGAGCATATTAGCACGGTCTATTGTTGCAGGATTAGCCAACATCACGGTTACAAGCTCACGATACACCTGGTTGTATAAAGCATCCACTTGTTGATCATCTTGGGGAATTAAACTGGCTGTCTCGGAATCCTGTTCTACAAATGCTCCGATTGCTCTGTGCAGCATATCTACCGCTATATCTGCCATTCGGGGAATGTCAATAAGCGGTTTTACATGGGGCTGAGATCCGATTTTCAGGCAGATCTTAGCGATGCCTTTTGCATAATCGCCCATCCTTTCTAGCTCGCCAACAATTTCCAAGATTGAAGCTATTAAACGTAAATCTCCCGCCATAATAGGTTGGACCGTTGCGATGGTGACAATAATGTCATTTTCTAATTTAAAACGTTTATCATTGATCATACTATCGTTCCTATAAACGTTCAACGCCAGATCAGTATCGCGGTTTTTTAATGCGTTTATGGCTTCCAGAGTCGCATTTTCTACCATACTGTTCATTATCAAGATTTCGTCCAGTAAATGGCGGATCTTTTTATCCAATTGAACTCTTGAGGACATTAATTACCTCCTGAGAAACTTTCTTTAATTATCCAAAACGACCTTCAATATAATTAGATGTACGTTCATCCTGAGGATTAATAAAGAGATTATCGCCAGGACCATGTTCAATTAATTCACCCTGTAAAAAGTATGCGGCATAATCTGCAGTTCGTGCTGCTTGCTGAACTGAATGGGGAACCAATATTATTGTATATTGTTGCTTTAAAGTCTGTAACGTGGCTTCTATATATCCTGTAGATATGGGGTCCAGACCGGAGGTTGGTTCATCAAGAAGAATCAACTCTGGTTCGAGAGCTAGACTGCGAGCTAAGCAGAGGCGTTGTTGTTGACCACCTGAGAGCGCAATGGCAGGTTCATCTAAACGCGATTTGACTTCATCCCACAAGGCTGCTTGCCTTAGAACCGATTCAACGCTCGTATCAAGCCTATTCTTTTCCTTGACTCCTGACATTTCCAGGCTAAAAGTGATATTGCTGCGAATATCCAGGGGAAGAACCACAGGTCTTGCGAAAACCATACCGATCCTTCTGCGTAAGTTGATGACATTTATATTCGGATCTAAAATATTTGTGAGTTGATTATATTCGTCCGCCAACATTACTTTTCCTGTTACACTAGCGACATCAGTTAAATCGTTTAACCGATTAATTACACGTAATAATGATGATTTTCCACCACCCGAAGGTCCGAAAATTACTGTAATTCTGTTGGCTGGAATTTTCATATTAACATTGCGTAAAGCTTCCACGCCATCTGAATATTTAAGATTTAACCCCTCAATTATTAGTTTTTCCATAATAGCAATTTATTCAGTCACCATTGGCGCTTGGCACGTGCTTTTGACCTGATGATTGTAGCGAGAATATTCATACCAAGGATGAATAACAGCAATACAAGAGCAGTTCCATATTGAAGATTTAATGGCATTCCGGGAATTTGGGTAGAAATCACAAACAGATGATAAGGTAGGGCCATAGTTGCATCAAAAGGAGAATTTGGCAATTGAGGCAGGAAAAATGCTGCCGTGGTAAATAATATTGGCGCTGTTTCACCAACTGCTCTTTCTAAACCAAGGATGATACCAGTTAAAATTCCAGGTTGTGCTTGAGGAAGGACAATACGCCTAATAGTCTGCCATTGGCTGGCGCCTAAAGAAATGCTGACAACTCGGAAAGATCTTGGAACCGTTCGCATAGCCTCTTCAGCTGTGCTGATAAAAACCGGTAAAGTCATAATAGAAAGTGTAAGACAACCAGCCAATATGCTTGTACCAAATTGTAGAAAAATAACAAAAAGGCCTAATCCAAATAATCCATAAACTACTGATGGTATCCCTGCTAAATTTATTATTGCGATCCTGATCATTCTGGTCCAGCGGTTATCGGGTGCGTATTCAGCAAGATAAATTGCAGCACCGAGACTAATCGGAATAGAAAACAATGCTGTTCCTATTGTCAACAATAGAGTTCCAATTATTGCAGGGAAGATACCGCCGGCTCGCATCCCATCCCTGGGATAACCTGTAAGGAAATCCCATGTTATTGTAGAAATCCCCTCGATAAAAATATGAACTACGATAGCTAAAACCGGGATCAACGTGGCTGCAGCGATTAGTGTGAGAAATATATAACCGAAACGCTGGATTCCGAGTCTGATCCTAGGCGTTGATAAATATTCTCTTATCATTAATTATCGATTCCAAGTGTATAAAATTAAGATAATAATCGTTCAGATCGTTTACTCTGTCTGAAAACCACAGCCGAAGCAGCGAGATTGATAAAAAGAGAAAACAAAAAGAGGATCAATCCCACGAAAAATAAGACATGGTAATGCACACTTCCGGTAGCCACTTCCCCCATTTCAGCGGCGATCGTTGCAGTCATAGTCCTGACAGGGAAAAAGAAAGAGTTTAATCCTTTAAATGAAACAGGCGCATTACCGGTAACCATCATAACTGTCATGGTTTCTCCGATTGTCCTTCCAATCCCCAGCATAAAGGCAGTAAGAATACCCGAGCGTGCTGCAGGAACGGTGACGTGCCAGATTGTTTGCCAGTCTGTAGCCCCGAGGGCTATCGACGCATTTCTATATGAACGGGGAATTGCATCCAGCGAATCGTCTGCAATTGATACGATTGTTGGGAGGGACATCGCTGCCAGTAAAATCGAACCAGTAAACGCTGAAAGTCCGGTGGGTAAATTAAATAATTCTCTTAGGTATGGAGAAAGAATAATTATTCCCAGAAAACCAAGGACGACAGAAGGGATACCTCCTAAGATTTCGAAAGAGGGTTTGAGAATATCTCTTGCCCAACCAGGAGCAATTTCGGATATGAAAACTGCCGTACACAACCCAACTGGTATTGCAATTATTGTCGCTCCCACTGTAACAACCAGAGATCCACTAATTAGAGGGAATATACCGAAATACTCCTCGATTGGATACCAACGGTTACTAAAGAGCGAACTGAATTGAACTTGGAAAAAAGTTGGCAATCCTTCATTGACCAAAAAGAAAAAAATCAAAATTACAAAGATTATTGTTGAATAACCCGTGAACTTAATTAACCGGGTAATAAAAAATTCAAAAATATAGCTGTTTTTTCTCATTGTCTTTTCTCAACGAATATTTGGGTGTAATCCGTTTATTTTTACTAATAAACGTTGAATTAGAACTTTCTTCTGATCAAGCCAATTCCCAAAAATTGAAGAAATTTAATTGTGAAAATCATCTATCTGGGATTTGTAATTGGTACAAATCCAAGTTCAGAAACGATGTTTTGAGCTTCAGGAGTAAAAATCCAATCGATATATTCCTTTATCGCACCTGACGGATAACCATTGGTATACATATAAAGATCACGCGCTATCGGATATGTATTGTTTAACACCGATTCCTGGGTGGGATAGATGTATCCATTAACCTCATTTTCAGAAATTGCGATTACTTTTAGATCAGGGGTTACGTATCCCAATCCATCATATCCAATGGCATTAGGATTTAACCGTATTTCAGAGCTTATACCTTCTGAAGAAGGGAGGAGAAGAGTTTCACGTGCGAAGAGTGTCTTGTTATTATTATCACCGAGCCTCAGAACTTCTTCCAGAAAATATACATGCGTTCCTGAATTAGTCTCACGGGAAAGGAGTACTATTGGGCGATCGAACCCACCAATTTCTTTCCAATTATCAATTTTTCCTGAGTATATATCTGAAATTTGTTGCAGGGTAAGTTTTTTTATGGGATTCGATTGATTTACAATTACGGCAATGGCATCTTTTGCTATTACATGCTCAACAGGTTCTACACCATTATCATTTGCATTTTGAAATTCTTCGTCTTTGATTTTTCTCGAAGCGTTGGCGACATCCACTGTTCCATTAATTAAAGCCGCAATACCAGTACCTGAACCTCCACCTGTCACGGAAATGTTGATTTCTGGATGGATTAAATGGTACGCTTCAGCCCAGGCTAGCGCAAGATTTACAATCGTGTCTGAGCCTTTATTCTCAATATATATATCTGATGTGCCTGAATTAATATTCCCAGCATTTTTGCTGGGATCGGAACAACCCCAAATTATCAGTGTAACAACCAGGATAAAGCAAATTCTCAATTTATCCATCTGTGCGATTATATCTATAAACAAAATGCAAGACAAGTAATAGGCAAAAGTGTGTTTGTCCTGGTATGTAAAATTGATTATCTAGTAAAATTCTTTTTATGATAAATAAGGATTTAAAATTTATTATTGAAGATTTATGTTTTTATTACGGGGAAAACAAAGCTCTTAGCGGCATTAATATTAATATTTTTAAAAACCAGGTTACTGCATTGATTGGTCCATCCGGGTGTGGAAAATCAACATTTCTCAGATGCTTAAACCGTATGAACGATACAATCCCAAACACCTCGCTTTCAGGGAAAATATTGCTTGATGGGAAGAATATTTACGATCCAGATATCAACCTGCCGAACTTACGGCAAAGAGTAGGGATGGTTTTTCAAAAACCTAATCCATTCACAAAATCAATATTTGAAAATGTGGCTTATGGACCCCGGAGATTGGGGTTAGTGTCCAACAGAAACAAGCTGAAAGAATTGGTCGAATTTAGCTTAAAAAGCGTTGGTTTATGGAAGGAAGTGAAAGATATTCTGAACGAAAATGCTCTCAGCCTATCCCTCGGGCAGCAGCAAAGATTGTGTGTTGCGAGGGTTGTTGCGGTTCAACCGGAAGTGATATTAATGGACGAGCCTGCCTCAGCATTGGACCCAATGGCGACGGCAACACTTGAGGAATTGATTGACGATCTTAAGAAAAGATTCACTGTGATTATTGTTACCCACAACATGGAGCAGGCAGCAAGGGTATCTGATTTCACCGGATTATTCTGGTTAGGGGAATTAATTGAATTTTCAAATACTGAAAAATTATTCACCCGGCCAGAAAAGGAAACAACAGAAAGTTATATCACCGGCCGTGTCGGATGAAACAATTACATATGAGGACAAAATTTCTAATAGAAAAGATGAAATATTTTCTAATGATTTTCTATTGATGTTAAGAAAATTTAGAACCTAGTTATCAACAAGATTTAATGAATATTTATGAAAATTTGGTGACGATTATTCTTTATCAATTGAATAATTCATCATTCGATGCAGTTAACCACGTTAGATTACCAGATATTACAGAGATCAATCTCTTAAAATGTTGATAACCCGTTCAATCAGACATACCGGGTGATGGGTAGCCAATACAGGATATTTTCCCGATCTATTATGTCTAGATTGGAAAAAATTACAATTTTTAGGCGCGATACACTTGGTTATCCAGTGCATCCATTTTATGAACATCTATAGGGTTCAGAAGAGTAGTCTCTCCATCTCGATTTACATAAGCACCTATCGCCCTGCGGATTATATTAATAATTAAATCAGCCATAGGAGGGATATCAATCAGTGGTTTAATACGGGGTTGAGTACTAATTATTAAGTAAATCTTAGAAATAATTTTTCTATAATCATCCAATCGTTCAAATTCAGAATCAACTTCCAGTATGGATTTAATCAACCACAAATCGTAAGCCATTATTGGCTGCATAATATCGATTGTTGCAACTATGTTTTATCCTATCCAATTACCCGGTCAATTTCTTCGTCTTTTGCGGTGAGCATCAATATTGGTACATTCATTTCTTGGCGAAGAACCCGGCAGACTTCAAAACCATCAATGATTGGCAGCATAATATTCAGAACAATCAAGCCTGGTTTATTTTCACGCGCCATGTCGATGGCGGATTTACCATCAGCACTGGACAGAACCTTATAACCTTGTTTATCGAGGTTGTAGACAAGCGTTTCTTTCAAGTGTTTGATCATCTTCAACGACCAGAATAGTATCTGCCATAAGGATTAACCTGCTGACGAGTAATGTATATTCAAAATCTAAAATATCTATAATAGATTTAACTTTTCTGCGATCTGGGAGTTAGTTGGTTCAACTAAAATGCAGCCATCCTCAAAAACAATGGTTGGGACGCTTCTCATTCCTTGGTTTGTTTTAATTACAAACATTTCGCCTTCCGTATCTTTGTCAATATTCACAAATTTGTATGGTACATTATTCTTATCCAGGAACCGGCGGGCGCGCCGGCTCTGCCAGCACCAATTTACTCCGTAAAATACAATTTTCTCATCAAGCATGAATTCTCCATCAGAAAGTATGAATTGGTTTATCGGGACAATGGGGTTCAGTTTCCAAGACTGGATTGGTGTTTTCTATTCAAGTGGGATAAACCAGGATAGATTATTAAGTTATTATAGCCGTTTTTTTAACAGCGTTGAAATAGATTCAACCTTCTATGGCACACCAAATAGCAGTACTTTATTACGTTGGAAATCAAGCACACCTTCAGGATTCCAGATCAGTTTAAAAATGCCTCGTTCGATCACCCACGATTCAGGTTTGAAGAATGTTGAATACGAAACAAATAAATTTATTGATGCGGTTCACATATTAGGTCAAAAACTTGGGATCATTCTTATACAAATGCCGCCATTTTTCAGCGTGGAATTGATTGAGACTTTGGATCAATTTTTAAAATCACTACCAGTTGGCACCCGATATGCGCTTGAAGTACGTAATAAATTATGGTTTGAATTCGATAAAAATACCCAGACTCCAAAATTAGTCGATCTCCTGAGAAACTATGATATATGCTGGGTTGCTACTGAATATCCAGGTGTGCCGAATAAAATCTATCCAACAACTGACTTTCTATATATTCGTTGGATAGGGAAACACGGGACATTCAGTAATTTTACAAAAGTATCGATCGAGAGGCAGACAGAATTAAATGAATGGTTTAAGAGGTTGAACGAATTAAATGCAGGAATAATGAGCATTTACGGTTATTTCAATAATGACTACTCTGGATTTTCTCCACAAACTGCGATTGAATTCAAAAAAATCGCTGGATTTCATCCAGCTGACTACAGATTTCCAATCCAGTCGAAATTATTTCAAGATACATAGTAGGAAAAATTATCTATGAGATTAAATCGGTTTATGAAATTTTCCTGGTTTGTGCTGGCATACAATATGGGAGTGATCCTATGGGGGGCATATGTACGGGCAACTGGTTCCGGAGCGGGTTGTGGAAGCCATTGGCCCCTATGCAATGGTGTTGTTATTCCCCGCACACCACAATTAGAAACCATCATCGAATTCATCCATCGATTGACATCAGGATTCGCATTGATTCTGGTTTTGATATTGCTGGTCTGGGCCTACAGAAAATATCCAAAGGGGCATATTATTCGTAAAGGTGCGCTGCTATCAATGATCTTTATTATCACCGAAGCCCTTGTTGGGGCGGGATTGGTTATTTTTGAGTGGGTAGCAGGGGATATGTCTTCCGGACGGGTGATATCTATTTCTTTACATTTAATAAATACATTTATTTTGCTGGCATGTTTAACGCTGACAAGCTGGTGGGCTTCAACGAATACCGCTGTTTCGATTAAGAATAGAAATTTGTTAATTGTCATTTATTCAATCGGATTCATCGGAATTATTTTAATTGGGATAAGTGGGGCTGTAACTGCATTGGGGGATACCTTATTCAGATCAGAATCGTTAATGGAAGGGATTCGAGTGGATTTTTCCCCCTCAGCCCATTTTCTGGTCCGATTGCGAGTATGGCATCCTATTCTGGCGGTGATAGTTGGGTTTTATTTAATGTCTATCGGTTTATTGTTGAGAATGTTTTACGAAGAATTATGGATCAAACGTTTTTCATTAATTTTGATATTTATCGTAGTACTTCAATTACTTGCAGGTTTATTGAATCTACTTCTTTTAGCGCCGGTGTGGATGCAAATAGTTCACCTATTTTTTGCAGACCTGCTCTGGATTCTTTTTGTATTATTATTTGCAATTTCATTTCAAGGAAAGGCGCTTACTTCTAAAAATATAGCCCTGGATAATTAGCTGAAACCACAAGTTGTTTGAGCTATAATACCGGAATTGATTTTGTTGATCATGAATATGAATTTACAAGCAAGAGTTCTGGAATTACGGAATGAAATTAATTTCCACAACTACAGGTATCATGTTTTGGATGATCCAGTAATCAGTGATTCGGAATATGATCGACTACTAAATGAATTAAAGAGAATCGAAAACGAGAATCCTGAACTTATTACGACTGATTCTCCCACACAAAGGGTGGGCAGCATACTTTCAGAAGGTTTCAAGAAAATACAACATCCAGCCCCAATATTAAGCCTGGGGAATGCATTCGGGGGAGATGAAGTCCTCGCCTGGTATGAAAGATTAGTCCGGCTGGATGAGAGAGTAAAAAACGCTAAATTTGTTGTCGAGCCAAAGATAGATGGGTTATCTGTAGTATTACATTACAACAATGGCCTGTTCAATCAAGGTGCAACGCGTGGAAATGGCGTAATTGGTGAGGAGATTACTCATAATTTACGTACTATTCATTCCCTTCCATTGAGAATCCCGGTTAAACCAGAAGAAATAGAAATACCAGAATATTTGGTTGTCAGGGGAGAAGTCTTTATCTACAAAAATGATTTTGTTAAATTGAATAATAAACTTGAAGAAAAAGGTGAGAAAGTTTATCTTAATCCAAGGAATACTGCAGCTGGATCTTTAAGGCAGAAAGATCCTGGGTTAACTGCCTCAAGGCCGCTAAACCTACTCGTTTATTCAATAGTCACATTTGTTGGTAGAGCACCTGATACACAGTGGGAACAATTGAATTTTTTGCGATTGCTGGGATTTCCAGTTACTGAATATGCAACTCTACAAAAAAGTATCGAGGATGCGATTAAGGAATGTGAATCCTGGATTGAGAAACGGAAAGAACTGGAATTTCAGGTAGATGGTATGGTCATTAAAATAAATGATCTGAAATTATCATCTGATTTAGGATTTGTTGGGAAGGATCCGCGCGGGGCGGTAGCATTTAAATTCCCGTCTGAAGAGGTGACTACAAAACTTTTGGATATAAAAATCAAAGTCGGTAGAACAGGTGTCCTCACCCCTTACGCGATTCTTGAACCGGTAAATATCGGGGGTGTGATAGTGAAACAGGCTACTTTGCACAATTTTGATTTTATATTGGATAAGGATATTCGCATAGGTGACAAGGTGCTTGTAAAAAGGGCGGGAGAGGTGATCCCTTACATTATCGGCCCAGTAAAAGGAGCCAGAAATGGCTCAGAAACAGAATTTTCCTTACCGAATGTTTGTCCAATTTGCAGTGAGCCGGTTGAGAATATTCCCGGAGAAGTCGCCTGGTACTGCATGAACGCAGCATGTCCGGAACAACTAATTCGAAATGTGGAGCACTTCGTTTCCCGCGGAGCGATGGATATTGTAGGTTTAGGAGGAAGGACTGTCGAACTGCTTGTTTCGGGAAAATTAATCAGGGATGTGGCGGATATATACCGTCTAAACCACAAAGACTTAATAAATTTAGAAGGGTTCGCTGAAAAGAAAGTCGAAAACTTGCTTGAAGCTATTAATTTGTCACGGCATAATCCACTAAACAGGTTGATTATCGGACTAGGTATTCGTGGAGTAGGAGAAGTATCAGCTAATGAATTGGGTGGAAAGTTCTCAGATCTGGAGGAACTAACAAATGCCAAAAAAGAGGATATTGAAGCAATTGAGGGATTTGGACCAAATACTGCCCAGGCGATAGTAGATTGGTTTTCAATACCAGCAAATTTGAAAATTCTGGAGAAGTTTAAACATGAAGGTGTTTGGCCAACGAGTGAAAAATCTTCAGCAGAAAATGAATTTCAATCTCTATCAGGATTAACTTTTGTTATTACAGGTTCATTGGAGGGACTATCCAGGAATGAAGCAAAAGAATACATCCAATCAAAAGGTGGTAAAGTTACAGGTACTGTCAGCAAGAAAACGGATTATGTCCTTGTTGGCGAGAACCCTGGAACAAAACTTGAAATAGCCCAATCTTTGGGTATAAATATTATCGACGTTAACAGTTTAAAGACATTAGTTGAAGGATAATACAACCAAATTTCTGAAAATGAGATAAGAACTAGGGAGAAGGCAATGGATTTCAGTAACGAAAAAGATATGATAACCCAGCGGGTTTTATTTATGAAAAATAGGGTGGAACAAATCCGGAAGAACGATTTATATTTTTATAACCAGCCAATTTCAGAACTCAGGGGAGGTTCTAGAGTGATTGTAAATGGGCGGGAAATGGGGATGTATGCATCTTACAGTTATCTTGGCCTTGTTGGCCATCCGAGGATAAACGCGGCCGCAAAAGATGCATTGGATAAATATGGGACAGGAACCCATGGTGTCCGTTTACTGGCAGGCTCACTAACAATTCACCAGGAACTGGAAGAAACGATTGCAGAATTCAAGGGTACAGAAGATGCTGTGACTTACTCTTCTGGATATGCCACAAATTTAACTGTTATTTCAACACTTCTGGGCCGCGGCGATTATGTGATCTGTGACAAGCTTAACCATGCAAGTATTGTCGATGGATGCATCATGTCCGGAGCGAAATTTGTCAGGTTTACACATAATGATATGGATGCATTGGAAAAGAGGCTTGAAAAGATTCCTTCTGAGGCGACAAAGCTTGTTGTGGCAGATTCTGTGTTCAGCATGGATGGGGATATTATTGATTTTCCAAAACTGGTCGATATCTGCAACAAGTATAGCGCCTGGATAATGATCGATGAAGCCCATTCTGTAGGCGTACTGGGAAAAAATGGTCGCGGAATTGAAGAACACTTTGGACTGGAAGGTGTAATCGATGTAAAAATGGGTACCTTAAGCAAGACGATCCCTTCGGTTGGCGGGTATGTTGCAGGTAAGAGAGACCTGATCGAATATCTTCGCCATACCAGCCGGGCATATATATTTTCGGCGGCTCTACCGCCTGCACAGGCAGCTGCAGCAAATGAAGCCTTCAAAGTAATTATGGATGAACCCTGGAGGGTTGAAAAACTGAATACAAATACAAATCAGTTTATATCTGGAGTAAAGGAAAGAGGCTTTGATACCCTTCTTACAGAAACAGCAATTGTCCCGATTGTATGCGGAAGTGATGAAAATGCTTACAGTATGACCAGGGAAGTACAGCACAAAGGTTCATTTGTTTTGCCTGTTGTTTCCCCGGCTGTACCACCAGGGTTGGCAAGATTGAGGGCAACCATCACAGCTGCTCATGATCCTGAGGATATTTCCAAGGCTATGAATGATATTGAAGAAGCGGGTAAAAAGATTGGCATTATTTAAAATATTTAATTAGACATTGCATACATAAAAACTGTTTAAATAAAAAATACTCACTGCCCAAAAAAGAACCACAGTGAGTATAGTGGAGATGTCGGGAATCGAACCCGAGTCCGAAAGATTCGTCCCTCGGATATCTACGAGCGTAGTTGATCTGTGTTATTCGCCTGCCAGCCCCGGACCAACAAAGGAAGCCGGTTGGCTAACCGCTGAAGCCCGAAAGCTTCTCTTATTCACGTTTAGCGATATGGACGTGCAGCACTCCAATCTTTTTGTCGCCCTGCATTGCTCCCGATCGGAGTTCGGAGCAAGAGGACGTGATCCTACTTTGAGGATCATGCGCTCCTAGGCTCGCTTATGCAGCAAGCGGGAGAGCGGCATATTCAGTGCGATTGGCACTTTTTATTTGCGCTGATTTTACGAGAACGGCGCCTCTCGGCTCGCAATCCGGGGCCAGCCTCTCCCGTCGAGACCTTTCATCCCCGTAATGATATTATACCAATTTTATTCTAAATACTAAAATATTGATCAAATTTTGACATGATATACTCAAAGAAACTTTTATATTCAGTTGGGGTTTCTACATGCAAGAAAAATGCAAAGATTTAGTGGCATTCTTTCGCGATCGTCGCAAACTCCACAATTGAAGGAACAAAAAATGCCTGGAAGAAGCGATGATGAGCTTCTGAATCTTGCATCAAATGGTGACCGCGAAGCATTCGGATTGCTGTATGAACGTTACATCAGCAAGATATATTCGTATATTTATTATCGAACTGGAAATCGAAACGATGCGGAGGACCTGACCGAAAGGGTTTTTTATAGGGCGTTACGGCATATTGTCAACTATGATAACAGAGGCCTACCATTTTCTGCCTGGTTGTACCGTATTGCGCATAACCTTGTAGCAAACTGGTACCGTGATAACAGCCGTCGTAAAGAAATTCAACTTGAAGATGGAGTATTTTCAACTGATTCTCATAATTATCCTGAACAGGAATTACTTTTTACCGAGGAGCACCAAATAATGTTGGAGATTGTCCAATCGTTCCCCCCTGAACGGCAGCAATTATTATTTTTAAAATATGTCGAACATCTCTCAAATGCGGAGATTGGACGAATAATGGGAAGGACTGAAGGTGCAATAAAGAGTCTTTACCACCGGACTTTGATAGCTCTGCGGGAAGAAATGGTGAAATCCAAAGACATTCAGCTGAAGAAGATGAATTAATAATGACTGGAATATCAACAAGTATTTCTGCAAATTCAGTTACAGGAACTTCATGTATTATCGCTTACCCAGTGGAGGAATTATGACTTCATTCATGGATAATTCAACTCAATCATCAGATTCTGGAAATGACCTCAATCTGATTGAATTTGAACTGCAGAAAATTTTTCACATGATAAATCCGCAAACTGAGTTTCGGGATAAATTAAAATTAGATTTACTCTCCTATCCAGGGTGGAGATTAACCTTGCCAAAATTCCTTAGATATGGATTTTTACTCTTCGCGGGAGTTACAAGCGTAATTATCATTTTACTTACTGGCATCAGGGCAGTTTTTACAGTAATTGGCGCGATTAAAATATTTAGACAGGAAAAATCCAGGTCTCATGAAGATATAACAAGACCTATTCGATCGCAGATTGTTCCCCTATAGGTGAAACTAAGAGGATTGATTATTCACTATGTTTCCCTGGAGTGAAAAACCGAACATCTTTATAAGCTTTCACCTGTTTATTTATATTCTCTTTAAGTAAATTGCCTGAGATATGCATTAATGTATCTCCAAAATCCGAATCCTTTCCCATTGAGGCAAGACACGGGAAATGGTGATGGAGCAAACCAGCTTTTTCTTCTGCATTATCAACTGGTACATCAATTAAACCTTCTGCTGCAAAACGAGCGCAACCACATACAGCATCTCTAATGATATTTGCGTGTGTTATTTTCCGGGTTTTTTGGTCAATTGTTAGCTGAATCTCTGGTTGTCCAAAAAATAGAGCAAATTCAGTGATCAGTGGGTCACTGTAGCTGATTCTTTTAAACCTGGATTCGAGATAATCAGTTTCAGTGAGAGAACAGAGCGGCTTAGGAGTGACACAGACAACATTTATATCTTTCATCCAGTTCCGCAGCTGTCTCGCCAATCCTCGCGGAAGCCAACTTTCATTGTCCACAGGGGCAATTACAGATTTTGAGCCTGTTTGTATGGCGATCTCCTGAATTAATTCAGCTACACCGCGATGTTCGCCAAAGGATAAAAGTAAATCTGTTTCTGGTAAATTTGCTGGAATATACTCTTCTGGGTAATCGATCACTATTGGGAAAGATTCAGGTGCCTGCCATATCTGAACTTCCCAGTTTGAAGGTCTATGAGTCTGGATGTTAGAAACATGCCTTTTACCATATTCGCCAGAAATAATTGCCAGAATTTTCATAAATCTGCCTGAAACCTTTAATCACCAGATTTGAAAAGATATAACAGCATTCGCATTTCTGTAAGCGCAGAAATACTGTGGGGGACATCTGCAGGTAAATAAAACCAGGCACCAGGTTCTACGGTCTCGGAGAAATCTTGCACTGTGATTTCGGCTTTCCCATAGATTACATGAATAAACGCTTTTGATGCAGAGGTATGTTCAGTAAGCGCCTGTCCGCTGGCAAAGACAAATAAAATTATCTTCACTCCATTTTCGTTATGGATAGTCCGGCTCAGGATGCTGTCTGGTTGTAAATCAGTGACTAATTTATTCAGGTCGGAGATATATTGAAAATCATTCATATTTTTACTCTTCCGGTGTTAATAGTAAATTCTTTAAATTAATCGCTTGTTCAATTAAATCAGCTTCGATTGGAAGATTGTGGTCATAATCAACACGGATAAGGAAAATATTTACCAGTTCTTTAATATTATCCCGAATATCTGGGTGAGATTGAAGATCAGATAAATTTTCCAGGGCGCCTTTTATTTTATAATCAGGCATAATCTGGGAGAGATATACACCTGCAGCGATTCCTGCTGCCCGACGGGCAGATACCCTCGCACGGCCTTCATTTCCCGCTTCTCGAGAATATCTGGCATTTTCAATTTCTTTGGAAAAATCCCGCTCCCATTGAAATTTTTGAGACATTATATAATTTTACCTTATTAGATAAGATTGATAGGTTTTGAATATAATCAGTGTGTTCTAATTAAATGTAGATGCAGATGTTGAGAAATTATTCACACTTGCCTGATCTCTGGTGAGATTGTAGATAATCGGGGAACCGGTTCGTGTAAGGAAAAAAATATCTGATCGGGTTTGATGGCATAAATATCTTGACCGGCGAAGAAACTGACAATGAAAAATGATTATTTATATAACACCGAAATCATTACAATAAACGGTCTTATAGTGCGAATTCTTATTCCGGATTGTTCGGGACCACATCCAGTAATAATTATGCTTCATGGCTGGACTGGTAATGAGGATTCCATGTGGATATTTTCAGGTCGATTGCCTGGTGAGACGCTTTTAGTTTCACCCAGGGGGATTTTCGAATATGGTTCAGGAGGTTACGGCTGGCTCGAAGATCTTAATTATGAATTGCCGAATCTGGAGAGGTTCAAACCGGCTGTAGAAGGGTTATTTCCGTTGTTTGAGAGAATAAATGACTACGGGGGAGATAAATCAAAAATATCAATTCTAGGTTTCAGTCAGGGAGCAGCATTGGGGTATACATTAGGGTTATTAAAACCTGGTGCTATCAGATCTATTGCAGGGCTATCTGGGTTTTTACCAGAAAATTTTGAATTGTTCGTTGATGACCAGCCTTTGGCGGGAAAACGTATTTTCATTGCTCACGGGACCAGAGATCAATATGTGCGAGTAGAAAAAGCAAGGGAATCAGTAAATCTACTTCAAAAGGCGGGTGCGGATGTAACTTACTGTGAGGATGATGTCGGCCATAAATTGAGTATCTATTGTTTCAGGAGCCTCAGAAATTTTTACAAAATGGAATCGATTAAATAAAAAAACCTTCCCTTTTTAAGGGAAGGTTAAGAAATCTATACCATTAATCAGGCTGCGTATGCTAGTGACTCAATCCTGAGGTCGCGCAGTCTTTCGCTGATAACCTGGGCTGCTTTTTGCATCATGATGTATCCAAAACCACAATCCTTCTCAAATTCCTCAGCAAGTGCTTTGCAGTCAAAAGCTATAACCCGGCAGGTTGTCAAAGATTTAGCTCCAGACGTCGCTTTATGGGGAGGGACTATTCCTGACCAGCCAAAAACATCCCCAGGACCTACAGTGCTTATAACAACATCTTTTGTTTTTAATTCTCGGGAAAACTGGTCTGATAATTTGTGTTCGACATCCCTTACGGGCAGTTCAAATATGATTGCAACTGCTCCCTCCAGTAATAAATAAAAACTTTCCGCGTCCTCATCTTCACGAAAAAAGGAGTGGTCGGGTTCGAATTTCTGCTCCGTTGCAAGTTTAGACAGGATCTGGATTTGCGCTAAACTCAAACGGGAGAAAAACGGGAATCTGCGCAGCACTTCTGGTGATATCATTACAATCCTCCAAATTCCTTACATAAAAAAAATTATTATTTTATTATTGATATTCATAAATGGCTTCTTATCCATTGGCATTTGAATAGTCCTTGAGATCATTAAGAACCATCTCAGATACCATTGGAATAGCCAGGGATACCTCATGACTTGGGTTCTCACTAAAATCAGATATATTGTCCACTTCGATGGCATATATATAATACTCAAAAGGGAGGCGTAATCCCAGTTTCTTGCCGAAATCGATTGCAGTGACCAGCGAAGTATCGTGAGCGGATGAGCTGTGCTGAGTCGGACTTATTTCACGTAAATCATTAAGTGACATTTTGCGGATGGCACCGACACTGTGCCCGTTATTGCTTTTTATCGCATCAATAATAATCGCCCTGTCGTAGCCAACCAATAATTCCATAAGTCGGATACCGCCAACACATGCTTCTGTAATTTCAACATCCTCCTCCATCTTGCGAGGTATTAATTTCTTGATTTCAATTGCACAGAGAACGCCCACGCCGTCATCTGAAAGAATTGGATTCCCCAAACCGACAATGATTGTTTTCATAATAATCCTTCAACCTTGCGAATAGGTTATTCGCCAGATTTCGCAAGGTTGAATTTCAAATTTATTCTATAAACTGGCTTAATCTTTTGATCTTATTTCCTTCAGTATCGCGGATGATTATTTCTAAAGGCATCTGCCCAGGGAGAGAATGGGTCGCACATGACATGCAGGGATCGTAATTGCGGAACGCCATTTCCACCATATTCAATAACCCTTCAGTCACTCCGGTATCCTTATTGATAAGGGACTCGGCAGCTTTCTTAACTGACATAGTGATGGGAGCATAATTATTCGTAGTCCCAACAATTAAATTAACATCCGTTAAGATCCCATTCTTATCGGTCTTATAGTGGTGGGTCAGGGTTCCTCGCGGCGCTTCAACACAACCAATGCCTTCATCGGGTGTTTCGGTTACTGGGGCACGAACATTCGGGTCAGTAATTTCAGGATCGGTCGCCAGTTCTAGCATCCGCTCTGCTGCATAGAGCAACTCCACGAGCCGTGCCCAGTGTGTCGCCAGCCTGTGATGAACTGGTTTATACCGCCCATTTACTTTTTCGCTTCCCAGGGTTTCATAGAACTTTTCAAAAAATTCCTGGGCTTTGGGGGTAGCCATTCCATCAGATGCATTCAACCTGGAAAGGGGTGTTGCGCAGTAAACGCCGCTGTCCATTCCATCCACAAAACCCTTCCATCCGACTTCCTTCAGATACGGATACTTTAAATATGTCCAAGGTTCAACCCGTTCAGCAATATGCTTGGCGTATTCCTTGGCTTCATACTTAACAAATTCACTACCTTCGGGATCGGTAATCCGGATCATCCCGTCGTAGAAATTGACATGGTTATTTTCATCGACGGTGCCCATGTAATAGGTGTTGTGGGTGTATGCATCTGAGAGGATCAAATCAACATATTCCTGGTTGCTGAGAACGACATCCTCAAAGAGTTTTAGACTGAACAAACCAAAATCAATATTTTCCTTGGCAACTTGTTCGATCTCTGCTCGCTCTTCCTCGTTGATTGCTTTGCTCCACCCACCCGGAAGACCTGCTACAGGATGAATCCCGCGACCGCCTAACATCGCAATCACTTCGTGGTTCCGTTTTCGACAGGCGATAACTTCTTTTCCAATTTCCAATCCGACTTTATGGATCACTCCAAGAATATTCCTTTCAGCAGGGGGGCCCTGCGGGCCAATAACGAAGTCCGGAGCGCCCAAGGCATAGAAATGGACCGTGTGGTCAGTGCAGTAAAACGACATGTAGAACATCTCGCGGATCTTTTTTGCAGCTGAAGGAGGTTCAACATGGAAAAGGGCGTCTAATGCCTTGGTTGCTGCCATGTGATGGGCTTCCGGGCATACACCGCAAATCCGGTTGGTAATCCGGGGCATCTCCTCGGCAGGTCTGCCGATTGAAAACTGCTCGAATCCACGTAACTCCGGGATTTGAAAATAGACGTTTTCCACATCACCAGCATCATCGAGGAATATTTCAATTTTTCCATGCCCTTCAAGTCGGGTAATTGGATCGATAGTGACTCTTTTCATCAGTCAACTCCTTGTACATCACCATTTAAGTTCGCTCGGCGAAGAAGGGAATGCGCCATGCTGAACCGGTAAAATGTGCCAGCAGGATCAGCAATAGTATCCACTACAGCTTCAATTTCTCGCTCGAGTTCATCTTCTTCCATTTCAGGATTTCCTACGCCAATTACAGAGGCTATTGCTGATAGCATCTTGGCTCCCTGGTCTTCAACACCGGGCAACGGGCCATAACAACCCCGGCAGCCCATACTGACTTGAGGGCATAATGACCCACAACCTGCTCGGGTTGCAGGCCCCATACAGACTAAACCCTGCTCGAGCAGACATATACCAGGTTCAGGTGTTATTTCGTAAGGGCGGAAAAACCTTGTAATTGATTTTTCCTCTTTTACCAATGGGCATTCTTCACAGACTGCGACATTACGAGCCCCGACTATTGAACCCGGGGGAGGTAATGGAGCCCCTTCTGTGAGCGCTGCCACAACAACCTGGAGAACTGCCCAAATTTGGGGAGGTTCTGGCGGGCATCCCGGGAGATAGTAATCCACATCAACAACCTGGTCGAGGGATTTTACTGTGTGATAAAAGAAAGGTATTTCTAATTCCCCTTCCGGGACTTCATACAAAGGCTGCGGCAGGATGCCATCAGGATTATCGATTGAAGGATTATCAAGAAATACTTTGTTCAATGTTGCTTCTTTGGTTGTTAGATTGGAAAGAGCAGGGATACAACCTTCATATGAGCAAGAACCGTAGGCAACAAGAACTTTTGATTTCTGGCGTAACAGTTTTGCCATCTCTTCATTTTCAGAATTCCGGATGGCGCCATTGAAAAGACAGACATCAATATATCCATCCGGGTAATTTTTCACGTCTTTTGTTTTAAAATCAGCAATGCATGGGAAGAAAGCAATGTCGAAAACTTCATCAACAACCAGGATATGCTCGTGGATATTCAAAATGGATATTTCACAACCTCCACAAGAGGAAGCCCAGTACATTCCTAATTTTGGTTTTCCATTCTCCGACATATTACACCTCCTCCGCTTCAGTTTCTACTTCAACTGGCGCCATTTTTCCGTGCCCATTTCCGCCACCCAGTACGGTCTGGTTCCAATTTAGCGGACCCAATTTTCTAATCTGCTCGGTCATTTTATTCACTGCTTCGGCTAATATTATGCCTTCTGAAGCAGATGCCCACACAATCTGGACCCGTTCTTCTTCAACCCCCAATTGCTTGAGCATTTTCTTTAATAAAATAAAGCGGCGGAGGGCTTTGATATTACCGGAGACATAATGACATTCACCGGGATGACAGCCAGCGATCATAACTCCATCGGCACCCTCTCTAAGCGCCTTCAACACGAACTGCGGATCAACCCGGCCACTGCACATCACCCGGATAGGGCGCATATTAGGCGCATAGTGAATCCGGGCGGTTCCGGCTAAATCTGCTGCACGATATGAACACCAATTGCATAAAAATCCTACGATAACAGGTTCAAATTGTTCACTCATAATTAATCTCCTAATCTCCAGGCACCAGTTCGGACTCAGTACGAACATCCCACAATATTCCTTCGATCTGGGAAAATAGCTGGTCATTTGTAAAGTGCGCACCAGTTATAATCCCACTTGGACATGCAGCAACACAGGTACCGCAACCCTGGCAAAGCGCTGTGATTACTTCTGAGACCTGTCGATCTTCATGGAATATAATCGCATTGTAGGGGCACATATTGTTGCAAATCCGGCATCCAGAGCACTCTTCCTGATTTATACTAGCCCGGACAGGTTCCATCATTACAGTACCGCGGCTTATAAGGCTTGCAACCCGTGCGGCGGCTGCTGCGCCCTGGGCGACACTTTCGGGCACATCTTTAGGACCCTGGCATGCGCCTACTACGTAGATTCCTTCGGTCATGGTCGCAACCGGATCAAGCTTGGGGTGGCGTTCAACAAAAAAGCCATCAAAGTCACAACCCATTTTGAAGAGCTGTGATACTTCACGTGAATCAGGCTTTGCCTCCATTGCAGGACTCAATATGACCATATCCACTGGAATCCGGCGCTGCTTGCCGATAAGGGTATCGGCCACCTGAACTACCAGCTTCCCTTCTTCCTGGGGAATTCGGGCCACATCGGTTATTTCGGCAACTTTTCCTCGAATAAAATGGGTACCTTCTTCTAGTAGCCGGTCGTAGAATTCTTCATATCCCTTACCTGGAGTACGCATATCGATATAACAGTTGTATACCTCTGCTTCTGGAATGCGTTCGTGAACCAGATGCGCAAATTTCAGGGAATACATACAGCAGACTTTTGAGCAATATTTATGATAATTCTCATCCCGTGAACCAACACAGTGTACGATCGCAACACTTTTTGGCGGGGTTTCCATATCCCGCATTACGATTTTTCCATCGGTTGGTCCGGATGCATTTACCATGCGTTCGAATTCGAGGCTTGTAAATACATTCGCCAGTTTGCCGTAACCATATTGGGGAATTTTGCCTACATCAAATAAATCATATCCAGTAGCGAGTATTATATTTCCAACTTCCATCTGGATAATTTGGTCTTCCTGTTCAAAATCAATTGAATTTGGTTCAGTAGGGCAGAATAACTGGCAGGCTTTACATTTACCTCTTTGGAAATACACACAGTTTTCTGTATCGATTACCGGATATTTTGGAACTGACTGCGGGAAAGGCCTGTAAATAACCTTGCGTTCGCCTAATCCAGCTTCAAAGACGTTATCGATTACCTTGAAAGGACATTTTTCAATACAGATCCCACAACCGGTGCAGTGTTCCTCATCCACGTAACGGGCTTTCTTGCGAACTGTAACAGTGTAGGTTCCTAGGTAACCTTCAACCGCCTCGACTTCGCTGTAGGTCAGGAGGGTGATGTTGGGATGCTGACCAACATCAACCATTTTTGGAGTCAAGATACAGGCTGAACAATCGAGGGTTGGGAAAGTTTTGTCTAACTGGGCCATATGCCCGCCGATTGATGGCTCTCGCTCAACCAAGTAAACGTGGTATCCGGCATCTGCCAGTTCCAATGCAGCGCTAATACCGGCTATACCACCTCCGACGACGAGGGTATTCGAATTTATATCCACCGGAATCGGTTCCAAAGGCTGGTGGTGGATAACTCGCTCAACAGCTGCAAAAGTGAGCGCTTTCGCTTTTTGAGTTGCAGCTTCTTTATCGTCGGTTGTCCAGGAGTCGTGTTCACGAATATTAGCCATTTCAAAGAAAAAGGGATTCAAACCGCCTCTTTCACAGGCTGTCCTGAACGTTTTTTCGTGCATATGTGGTGAGCATGAAGCAACAACCACCCGGGTTAATCCTTTTTCCTTTATGTCCTCTTCTATAAGATCCTGACCAAGGCTTGAGCACATAAATTTGTATTCCCGGGCGATTTCTACGTTGGGTTGCTCACCAGCCCATGTAGCGACATCTACTACATCTACAGTCTTTGCGATGTTAGTGCCACAATGGCAGATGTAAACTCCAACTTTTTCAGTCATAGATTTTCTCCTTTAAGGGTAATGAATGATTCACTGTATTTTTAATAATTTTTGTTATTCGAATTGTTTAAGAATTCTTGCTGATACCAGTTCTTTACCAATTCCTAAACGATCTGGCTCTATGCCTAAAGCCAGTCCTAGTAATTGTGTAAAGTACATAACTGGTATTTTAAATTTGGATTTATATTCTTGATTTACCTGTGATTGATAAGCTTCTAAATTTACGTTGCATAATGGGCATATTGTTGCAATTACATCGGTTTGATTTTTATCTGCATCTAACAAAAGCTGGTAAACCATATCCAAAGCGGCTGCCCGGTTTGTCATTATTAATGATCCGCCGCAGCAACGCATTTTATTGCCATAATTAACATTCTCAGCTCCAATGGCAGAGATCAGATCCTCGAAAAATTGGGGATCTTCAACATTTTCACCATCTTTCCGTGGGCGAACAAGCTGGCAGCCATAGTATGCAGCTACCCTGAGATCCTTTAAAGGGTGGTTAACTTTTTCCTTAATCGATTCCAAACCGACATCATCAATAAAAACTTCAATCAAGTGTTTTACACTTAACTTGCCTTCAAGATGTAAGTTATCTGCTTCCAATGCGTAATTTATATGGTCGGCTAAATCCGGATCCTCTTTAAGATATTGATTTGTAAAATACGCATTTTTGTAGCAACCGCTGCATGGGGCTACAAAATCCAGGCCATCCATTTCTGCAATAGCCAGATTCCGGGCAACAAGGGTATAAGCCAATAACTCATCGGCATGAAAATATGATGTTGCGCCGCAGCAATTCCAATCAATAATTTCTTTCAGTTCTATATCTAACGCTTTTGCGGATTCAAGTGCTGATTGGTCATAACTCACCGAAAGGCTTTCAAGCGAACATCCGGGGTAATAAGCAAATTGTTTCACGCGTCACCTCCAAAGGGGATTATGCGTTTAACCATTTTTCTGAAATCTTCAATCCTTTTTATCCTCTTTGGAATTAGAGACATCCTGCCTTTAAAAAATAAGGAAGTTGCCATCATTGCTTCGTCAAACATATCCTTGGCTCCAAGTTTGAATACATAAGTTGGAGCGAGAACCGGCTCGAATGATCTTCCAGTGCGCATGATCATCTTCATAAAGCTTTCGTTAAATTGAGGCCCAACAAGCCCTTCCTTATATCTCTCTCTCCACATCGAGTATCGCTTTAGACCATACATCATACCGGCGATATCAATGCCTGCTGGACAGCGCACATTGCATTGATAACATGAAGCGCAGGACCAGTAAGTGTTGCTCTCCATTACTTCTTCTTTCATGTCCGCACCGATCATGGCGATTAACTGTCTGGGTGAATGGTCCATGTATTCAACTGCCGGGCATGATCCTGAACAAGTTCCGCACTGGATGCAATCACGAATAGGATTCCCATGCTCGGCATATAAGAGGTTCGCAATTTCTTTACTGAAAGTCAGCGTTGCTTCCATATATTTTCTCCAATAAACTATATTTTAAATTATTTTTCCTGTTTCTTCCTTTCTGCAGATGCCTCCAATAGTACGCTGACCCGATTCAATAGAAAGTCTGGATCGACTGGCTTTTCAACAAGTTCGTCAACTGCAACAAAACCAGGATGAACCTGTTCACCCGGGAAGAGATATGCTATCTGTTCTCGTATTCCGGTGATTATCAAAACTGGTATTTCTCGTAGAACCGGATCTTTTCTCAATTTCCTTGCCAGCATAATTCCTTCCGCACCTCTGCCCATCATTACATCAAGCAGAAGCAGGTCCGGGGGTTCTTTTTCCAATGCCTCAAATCCATCTTTCGGATTGTAGGTAACACTTACATCGTAGCCGGCTTTTTCCAGTATTGATCTGATTCCTGATACAAAATCGGGATCATCATCAATAATCAACAGCCTGGTTTTATCACTCATCTTTTACTCCTTATTAATTATTTGTGATAATGCTTGAGTCACTTATTGGACTTGTTTGGTTTGCGAATATCGGTAATTTTATTAAAAACTTGCTTCCTTTTCCTAATTCACTTTCAACGGACAATATCCCATTATGAATCTCTATGATCCTCTTGCTGATGGTTAATCCGATCCCAACCCCTTTTTCAATTGATGGATCAGTTTGACCACTGTAGAAACTGTCAAATATCACAGGGATATCTTCATCAGCAATACCAACCCCAGAATCGACAATTTCAATTATTGCATCTCCCTCAATTTCATATACTCTAACAACAACATTGCTTTCAATATGGGAATACTTCACTGCATTATTCAATATATTTACAATTGCTTCGCTGAGAGTTCCAGCATCACCAAATACATTATGGATTGGTTCCTGAATTTCTACATCAATATCGATAGCCTTTCGAATTGCATGCGGTTGAGCACTTTCAACTGCATTTGACACTAATTCTGACATATCAACTGGTTTGAAATTTTCACTGATCGTATCTAAGTCGGTTGTATATACTTTCAACCAGGTATTGACCAGTCCGAGTAAATCGGAAATTCGAATTTTTATCCTTTGAAATCTATCCTTCTGTTCATCATTTAATTTGTCAGTTATTTCGTCCAATAAAAAATATAAATTCTGTTGAACAGCGCCTAAGGGTGACTTTAGTTCGTGTGAAACAATGGCAGCAAAATTCTCTCGCAATAACTCCTTCTCTCTCCGTAATGCCTGGGTCTCCAGTATAAGCCTTCTTCTTTCAAGACCCCTCTTGGTTAACAGGCGTAGTTCATCTGGTGTAAATGGTTTTGGCAGGAAATCGTAGGCATTATGTTTCATCGCTTCGACTGCAGAATTAACAGTCGCATAACCAGTAATTACCACAGTTACGATTTTCGGATCCAGGGCGTGGATTTTTTCTAACACTTCGATGCCAGACATTCCTGGCATTTTAAGATCGACAAATACAATATCTGGCGAGATTTCCTTTAATAGCTCCAATCCCATTGCACCATTGCTGGCAATGGATATCCGGTAATCCTCCGATGAAAGGATTTCCGTACAGGATTCCAATACAATCTCTTCATCATCAATGATAAGTATCTTATAAGTTCTATCCATATTCATACTCAGAAACCCAGATCACCAGGCAGCCTGACGATAAAGGTTGTACCTTTACCTAATTCGCTTTTTACCTCAATATCACCACCGTGTTCTTTGACAATCCCATAACTTATTGCTAAACCCAAACCTGTACCGTGGCCGACATCCTTCGTAGTGAAGAAAGGATCGAAGATCCTGTCGATATCCTCCGGCTTAATACCAGGGCCGGAATCGCTGAAATGGACTTCAATAAAATTAACGGTTTGATCAAATATTGTCTCCAAACGGAGTGTGCCAATCGTTTGCATTGCTTCGGCAGCGTTAATGATGATGTTCAGGAATACCCGTTCAATTTGGGAGGGATCAATATAGATATTCGGTAATTTTGCATCAAAATCTTTTTCTATATTGATATTAAGAAAGATAGCTTGGTTTTCAACAAGGGAAACACAATCATTCAACACAAGATTAATATTACTAAGGGTTATATCTGGTTTTTGTTGCCTTGCGAAATCCAACAAACCCCTGATGATAGTTTTGCATCGATCTGTTTGTTCTACGATTTTTTCTACATATTTCCGGTCAGGGTTGTCTTTAGGAAGTTTCTCTAACAGGAGGTGGGAAAAAGTAAACACTCCCTGCAGGGGATTATTTAATTCGTGGGCGACATTTGCCGAGAGTTGTCCTATCATGGCCAGTTTTTCGGTTTCCATGATTTTACTTTTTGTATACTCTTTTATGGCATTATCCCTTTCTTCAAGAGCAAACGCCATTGAATTAAATGCCTGTGCAAGATCATCAAGCTCATCTTTTGTACTGGACTTGATATCCAATCTTGCGTCAAAATTGCCTGATGCAATTTCCTGAGAAGCCGTAACTAAATTCTTGATTGGGATCGAGATATTGCGGGAAACGATATATGAGAACCCAAGCGCAACAAGAATGATGATTCCAGTAATACCAAAGAAGGCAAACACGGTTTCATCAATAATATCCAGATATCTTTGTTCCAATACTCCAAGATGCAGGATGCCGACAGTTTGGTAATTGATGTCATTTACTGGCTCATAAGCGGAGATATACCAGTTATTTCCAACATTATCTCTGCCTATCCATCTCCTTTGGTCGCCAATAACCTGATTATAGATATCATCAGAAATATTTGTACCTAATGCCCGTGAGCCATCCTGATTTTTTATAAAGGTCGAAATGTTTAAATTATCCTGAAATATTGAAGCAACGCCAATATCTTTCCCTTTATAGCGCAGATTATGGAAGACTGTTCGCCGTATCTCATCGACAATGTCAACATTATTATTGAGCAGTAAAGCCCCGTAAATTACGCCGATTAAATTCTTATCCGAATCCATCACCGGCGCGGCTGAAATTAACACCATCGCATTCTGATTGCCGCCGCTCGATGTAACCAGTTCTTCAGCAAGTGAAGGTGATTCTTTACGTAAGAAACTACTAGAAACGATCATCGTTCCTGATATTGATTCCTGTGTTTCGAAAACTTCTTTTATGAATTCATGATTGCTTAAGTCATCACCTGAAAAACTAGGATTATCCGTTCTCAATACAACATTTCCTGTTTTATCAGTAAGGGTTATAAAATCCAATCCTTCGCCAATTTTAGCAATTGATAAACAATCGTATGCATACTGCGATTTATCCTCTAACAAAGCTTCATTAACACAAGTCATCTTGGATGCAGATTTGACAGCATTTTTTACAAGGTTAACCTTTCCCAGGTATATTTCTCTCGCTGTGTCAAGATCATAACGAATTTTTTCTCGTGCATCTGACAATATGCGGTCGCGTATCAAGATAATTCCAATAATTGTGAATGCAAAACTGGTAAATAAAATAACCAGTAAAAAACTCAGCGTTAATTTCGCAGAGATGGGTATCCTGATCATAATGCTGCATGGACTAATTCAATAAGATCCTTTACCTGAATTTTCTCTTCATTGGCGGTTGTTTTTACTGCATCCTGATACATTGTCACATCTTTGGGACATGCTACAATAAAATCTGTTACATTGTTTAATCTAACGGCTTCATTAATCCGTGCTTCGCTTGGCCTCTCGGTTAATTTACCTTCCGACATCCAGATCCGGCCACCGCCAGCTCCACAACAGTATGATTTATCCCGATTTCTGGGCATCTCTGTAATTGAACAACCGGTCGATTCAATTACTCTTCTTGGAGCGTCATAAATTCCATTGTAGCGACCAAGGTAACAGGGATCGTGAAAGGTTACATTAAGATTTAATTTATTTTTGAACTTTAGCCTACCGTCTGAGATCAATTGATCTAATAATTGAGCGTAATGAAGAACCGGTACATTTTTTCCGTTATTTGATGGGTACTCATTTATAAGTGTGTTGTAAGTATGCGGGTCGGTTGTAACAATAAATTTATGCTCGGATCTGCTTAATTCTTCAATATTATTTTCAACGAGCATTTCAAACAAGCCTTCTTCTCCTACCCTGCGGACATCATTCCCAGAATTTTGTTCGCCTTCAAAAAGTATGCCGAAATCCAGACCCGCCTGATTGAAAACTTCCGCTGTTTTTTGGGTTATCTCTGATAGTGTCGGGCTTAATGACGCATAGTCTCCCAGGAACCATAGATATTCGACTGTTTCCTTCCGGGCATCCTTTACTTCAACTTCTAAGCTGCGAGTCCACCTGGCACGAGCTCGGGCGGATTGTCCAAATGAATTCCCATATCTACTCAGGTTGATTAAGGTTTCCTGCAATTCTTCATCCACTTTACCTTGGAGGACTAAAGATCGCCTCATATCTACGATAGGTGTAACATGTTCAATAAATAGTGGACATTCCTGGTCACACGCTAAACAGGTAGTACACGCCCATAAAACCTGTTCTGTTATTACATCTCCAACCAATTTTTTTGAAGGTCCCCCATTATCTGACTTTGATGACAATGCCTCCCCACTTTCCTTTAAATTGTCTCTTAAATTCATCATTAATAATTTTGGAGAAAGTGTCAGTCCACTAATATATGCCGGGCATACATCCTGACAGCGACCACACTCAGTGCAAGTGTAGAAGTCGAGCATTTGTCTCCAGCTAAATTGTTCAACTTGACTTACACCAATATCACCGTTAATCTCTTGTGGTGCCGATAATTTTCCTTTAGGATCAAGGTTTCGTAAAAATACAGCCGGCACTGAAGTAATTACATGAAAATGTTTACCAATTGGAAGTTCAGTTAAGAACAATAGCACAACAATAAGATGAATCCAATAGGCAGATTCTTCAATAATGATCTGTGTTCTCACAGTCAAACCTGAAAAAAAACTTCCTACATATGAGGATATTGGACGCCAATTCGCAAGGGGATCCAAACCCAGGTTTATTCGAATTCCATTCATGATTAATAAACTAACCATAATAGTAAGAATAAAAACTAGCACAAGGATCCCTTGTTCTCGGTGGCTTCCTTTATATCTTTCCGGATTTACAATAACTCTGACATAAAGCGCATAAATAACTGCCAATATTACTAATACTGAAAAGATATCTTGAACAAAAGCAAGTGGGCCAAAAGTATCCAGAACCGGAATTTTAAAGGGGGGTTCCTTAAATGCTGTTAATCCTTCAATAATAGCTTGAAGAATCGTCAATGAAAGAAAAACAAAACCCCAGAATATAAAAAAGTGAGCTGTTCCAGGAATTAAAAAACGAAATAATCGTTTTTGAGCAGCTACATATATCAACACGGATCTGATTCTTTCTGTCCAATTTTTTGATATATTGCTTGACTGTCCGCGACGTAAATTGAGCCAGAGTAATTGATAGATTCGATTACCAAAAATCCAAAAGGTTATAATTAGCCCCAATAGAACAAGAATTGTTTTAATTGTTCCATATGACATATAACTATCCACCTTAACCCGCCTCTATTTTCTCAATCAATAATTCAGTCAAATCTAGTAAATCAACTTCAGCTCCGTATGTAGCGATATCAAAGATTGGTGCTGATGGATCGGTGTTGATTGCAATTATGGTTTCACTATCCATGATACCTTCTATATGCTCAGGTGCACCACTTATACCCAGAGCAAAATATAGCTTTGGTTTCACATTCTTTCCAGATTTTCCGACCATACGCGAAATCGGCAACCAACCCTGATCTACAACTGGTCGGGAAGCGCAAACTGTTCCACCTAAAATTTTAGCTAATTCAATTGCAAGATCTAAATTATCTTCAGTTTGGATACCTCTACCTACTGAGACCAAGATTTTCTGTTGAGTTATATCCACATCACTTGTTTCAGGTTCCAAATATTTGATAAACATGACGTTTAAATTATCTAATGAAGGTGGATCGTAATTTATAATTTCCGGTGGTTTATCCGTTTTACCATTTTCTAATTTGTAACCACCAGGAAGCATAGTTATAAGCGCTGTTGGTTCTGGAAGATCACCTTCTACATTTATTTTTCCACCGCATATCTGGCTAATGTATTTTCCATTTTCAAATTTTTTGCATGAATTTATCAGGGGTAATCCCAATCGGGCTGAAATTACACCCGCTATGTCAGAACCTATTGATGTGTTTCCGAACAACACAACCCGCGGGTTTTCTTTTTCTATCAAATCTGTAAGAGTGTTCTGATATGCATCGGAAGTAAAGTGAGCCAGAGACTTGTGTTCAATATAGAGAACTGTATCTGCATTAAAATTACTCGATAGTTCCTTGCAATTTTCCCCCAGTAGAACTGCAGTAACATTTCCACCTGTTGTAACAGAAAGTTCTTTTGCAGCAGCCAGCATAACATAGGAAATATCCAGGATATTTCCTTGAAGATGTTCGATAATTACGTATATGTCTTGTGTCATCTCGCTCCTCCTTGGCATTACAGTACATCCAATTCCTTGAAGATCTCAATTAATCTAGCTGCAACTTGCTCTTCATCTCCTTCTATCATGGTCGCTCTTTCACCTGATTCAGGCAGGTACATCCGGTTTACTGGTGGACCACCACTCGTATCTAAGTCTGAAACATCCATTTCTACAATTTCTGCTGTCTTCATAGCCTGGCGGATTTTACTGATAGCCACATAGCGAGGAGGCGATTCAGCCGCCTGAATTCCAAGAAGGGCGGGCATTGTGACAAGCATTTCGGCGCCTAATCCTCCAGGGTATTCCTTCCGCACTTTAACATTCTCATTTTCTATCGATACTCCTGCCACATATCCAACATATGGAATTCCTAAATATTCCGAGAGTAATGGGCCAACGGAACCGTCCAGATCGTTATTCGCCTGGACGCCGGTTAGAACCAGATCAGGATTGATTTCCTTAACAATATTGGAAAGGGTTCTCGCCAATGCATGGCTGTTCAAATCGTTTTCAAAGTCCCCTGCTAATTTAATTACACGGTCTGCTCCCTTTGATATCGCGGTAAACAGAATATCATCGACGCCCTCAAATTGTGGGGATATTACTGTTATATGCGCATCAGAACTTTCTTTTATCAAAATCGCCTGTTCCAGAGCATGATCATCAAATTCATTTATGATCAATCTCAGCCATTCCATATCGAGTGAAGTACCTGTATCACTGATTTCCAATTCTTCAACCAGGTCGGGAACAAGTTTTTCGATAACCACAATGTTCATAAGAGCCCTCCTTTATGCGAGAGTAAAAATGCTATTCTCCAATAGAGACAGCTAATAATTCGATAACGTCCTTGATATTTAAAGTAGAGGCGCCCTGAACCATTTTTGCAGCATCTTCAAACCTGGGTGGTTCGTAAGGGCAAGCAACGGCTAATATCTCAGCACCTGAAGAAACTGCTTCGCGAACTCGCCATTCAGAAAGCCGGACATGAGCTCTTTCCCATTGGTATCCATCCAGCCACATCCCGCCTCCTCCACCGCCGCAGCAGAGACTGGTTTCGCGATTATGTGACATTTCAACCAGATCGATTCCAGGGATGGCTTTTATCAGCTCACGGGGGGGATCATATATTCCATTTACTCTTCCGAGGTAACAGGGATCATGGTATGCAACTTTTGCATTGACTTCATTAACCAGCAAAGGTTTAATCTGTTCAAGTCGTTCAAACAGAAATTCTGAATAGTGGCGTACGGGATAAGAAATTCCCAATTTGGGGTATTCATTTTTTATCGCGTTATAAGCATGGGGATCGGTAGTAACAATCTCATTGAACTGGTAATTTTCAAAAACTTTACCATTTTTTTCAGCTAATATCTCAAATAAGCCTTTTTCTCCAGCTAATCTCTGTGAATCCCCATCGCTGCTCTCCTCCCTTCCAAGAATCCCGAAATCAATATCAAGCGCATTAAGAATATTAGCAAACGCTCTGGAGGTTTGTTGGATACGGGGATGGTATGAAGGATAATCGCCCACAAACCAGAGGATATCAACTGGTCTGGCAATTTCTTTCATTAATGGTATTGGCGGAGTAACACCTCTTATCCAATCGGCTCTTTTCTTTGGAGATTCTCCTAGAGGGTTACCATATCTCTGGGAAAATTCCAACGCGCTTTGAAGTTCAGATGGAATATTCCCTGCAAGCAATAATTCTTCCTTTACCCGAGTCATTAAACCAGGTGTAAGTGGAATTTTCTTTGGACAAACTTCAGTGCACGCATAACATGATATGCACATCCAGACTGATTCTGAATCTAAAACTTTATCAAATAAGTTGGCGCGCATCATACTTATCATTTTTCCTGGTGGGTATTCCATCAGATAACCAAAGGGGCATACTCCGCTACAGGTTGCGCATTGCAGGCATGTGCGAATCCTTTCTCCTTCTTCAACTTCGAAAAGACTCTCATAAAAAGATTCGGTAATCGACAATTCTTCTAAAGCAGAAGTCGTCATCAGTTAACCTCCTGAGTGATGTAAATGTAATTATTACGGTTGCCGGGAAAGGTGATTTGCATGAGCGCTACTGTATGTAATCAATACATGAACAGATATTATGCTAGCAAAAAAATGAAAACAATTTCGACCAAACAAATTAAAAGCTAAATATTATTAAAACAATCCATACTGAATGCCGGAAGCATCCAAAATAAAGTATGTGACAATCTTCACAAAATGGTAAGTGGCAAAAGACACGATACCTTTCAGACATTTGTCACTTGGGCTTTCGGATTAGATTTTCTCGTAATTTAAGCGAATTTATGAGCTTTTTTTCGTCAATTTTTTTATTTTAATGATGGGGTAAAATAGCAAGTATCTATTCGTGGAGATATTGTTATGGAAAACAATAATATTACAACCGATGAGTTGGTGAATAAATCAATAAACACTATTCGCTTTTTATCAGCAGACGCTGTTCAGGAAGCAAATTCGGGTCACCCAGGATTGCCAATGGGGGCGGCAGCAATAGCATATACAATCTGGGTTAGACATCTGAAACATTACCCAAAAAATCCTGACTGGCCAGATAGAGACCGTTTTATCCTGTCCGGTGGACATGGATCAATGCTTTTATACAGTCTGTTATACCTGACTGGTTATGATTTATCCTTGGATGACATAAAAAGTTTCCGGCAGTGGGGAAGTAAAACACCTGGTCATCCAGAACGAGGAATAACTCCAGGGGTAGAAGTAACGACCGGGCCTTTGGGACAGGGATTTGGAAATGGTGTTGGGATGGCAATCGCTGAAGAACATCTTGCTTCCATTTATAACAAACGAGATTATAAAATAATAAACCATTATATATATGCGATTGTCACAGATGGCGATTTGATGGAAGGTGTGGCTTCAGAATCTGCTTCGCTTGCAGGACATCTGCGTTTGGGCAAGCTGATATATGTGTATGACGATAATCGAATATCGATCGATGGAAGCACGGACATTACTTTTACCGAAGACCGCGGGGCTCGTTTTGAATCCTATGGTTGGCACGTAGTAAAGGTTAAAAATGGAAATAACCCTGATGCTATCGATTCTGCCATCTGGAAAGCTAAAGCTGATCCAAGACCCTCTTTGATAATTGCACGTACTGAAATTGGTTTTGGTCTGCCAACCCGACAAAATACCGCCAAAGCCCATGGTGAACCTCCAGGAGATGATGAATTAGACAACGCAAAATTAAAATTAGGTTGGCCGGTTTCTCCACGGTTCTTTGTCCCTGATGATGTTCTTCAACACTACCGAAAAAGCTTGCAGCACGGTCAGGAAGTTGAGCTCGAGTGGAAAGACCAATTTCATCAGTATGGGAAAGAATACCCTGATTTAGCTGAAGAATTAAAAAGAAGAATTTCGGGAAAACTGCCGTATAAATGGGAAAATGCTTTACCTGAATTTCCAGCCGACGATAAGGGAATGGCGACCCGTTCTGCATCCGGTAAGGTGATTAATTCTTTGTCTAAATCAATTCCAGAATTGATTGGTGGGTCCGCTGATCTCACACCTTCAAATAAAACCTGGATTGATGGTTTCCCAAGTTTTCAAATTTCTGATCGTGAAGGCAGAAATTTCCATTTTGGAGTTAGAGAACATGGAATGGGTGCAGCGATAAACGGCATGGCAGCCCACGGCGGGGTAATTCCATATGGAGGCACCTTCCTGGTTTTTTCAGACTATATGAGACCTTCGATCCGCTTGTCTGCACTTTCAGGTTATCCGTGTATCTGGATTTTCACCCATGACAGCATCGGTCTGGGGGAGGATGGACCAACTCACCAGCCTGTGGAGCAACTGGCTTCGCTGCGTGGGATACCAAATCTGGTCGTACTTCGGCCCGCAGACGCGAATGAAGTCAGTGAAGCATGGCGAATCGCGATTAAAAGGAGAGAAGGACCAACGGCTTTATTATTATCTAGACAGAATCTACCGGTTATTGACCGTTCAACGTATAGTTCTGCAACCGGATTAAGAAAAGGTGCATATGTTTTAAGGGATTTTGGTGATAAGCAACCGGAGTTAATTTTAATGGGAAGCGGCTCTGAAGTGGATTTGATATTAAAAGCTGCATATAAGCTGGTGGAATCTGGGAAAAATGTAAGAGTTGTTTCATTTCCTAGCTGGGAGTTATTTGAGAACCAGGAAACACAATACCGGGAATCTGTTTTTCCGGTTGATATTCCAAACAGGATTGCGGTTGAAGCCGGGATCTCAATGGGATGGGAGAAATGGGTTGGAGATAAAGGCAAGATCATATCTGTAAATAATTTCGGGGTTTCGGCTCCATATGAAATAATATATGAAGAATATGGACTGACTGTAGATAATATTTTTTATACTGCGAATGAATTTATTTCTTGATACTGGAGCGGCTTGAAAACGCGGTTTTCCAATCAAAATTTTCAACATGATTGGTCAGATGAAAAAAAAAATGACCCTCCTACTTCGCCTGATAATCTCACTGAAATTTGGGCTGCAGCAGAATTATTAATATCTCAGGAATTGTTGGCACGTAAGAAAGGCTTTCAAAGTCTTATTGAACTTGATGAAATAAAGCAGAACCCGGTTATTGTATATTTGCTTGCAAGCCGACTAACTGAACCAGATTTATCTCTACGTTCATTCATTGTAAAGGTCCTGGCGGATATGCTGGATGGTTCAAAACCCACCTCAGATCAATCCAAAAAATCCCGGAATATATTAGCTGATTATTTATCCAGAATCAGCGTTAAGGAATTGACTTCTCTTCTTGAACTCGCAGAAGTTGATCCTCACTCAATGGAATTCGTTGTTCAACTTCTATGTTCGTGTGCCTGCGCTGGAGATCAACTTACAAGAATTGTGATGGATAGAGATCAACCAGCTGAAATTCGCCTGATATCGTTGGAATTAATCGGAAATGTAGGCTATTTAGAAGCCATACCAGATCTAGAAAGATTAGAAAAGCGAATGAAAAACCGGGTAAACGCAGAAAACCATAATTCAACTGAATTAGAATTACTCAGGAAACTTGATACAACAATTCAGTTATTGCGGTCGTCGTAATACGAGTATATTAAAATTAGATGCGGTTTGTAAACAATTATCCCCCAGTTTCCTGGCTAGATTTTTATTCCACAGTTTGGGCAATCAATATCATTCTTGTTCAGGGGAAAACCACAATTCTGGCAGGTAAAGGGTTGTTTACTTCCAAGTGGAGCGCCGCAAGCAATACAATTTGGTTCACCAACCGGATTCGCTGTTTCACAAAAATCACAGGTTAATCTTCTTAAACGTTCAGACAATTCATATGTAGCTTTCATCGATTTAGCTGTTGTATTAATAGTATCCCAGATCTGGTCGGTAAGCTGCAGATATTCAAGGTCTTGAGCGATATCATCCAACCTTTCAATTATTCTCCAGGGATTTTTCCATGCATACAGGGCTGTCTGTCCCAGAGATGCGGCTACGCCTAGCCAGGATTGTTTGCCTATCTTTACGGCAACTCCATCTTCAATTTCCCTGATAGAAACGCTGATCGAGGTAGTGCCACCAGATCTCGGACGTTCTTTTGAAGCGATTTGGACGAAAATCTGTTTACCTTTGCCAAATTGCTGAGCTTTAATATTGCTCTGATTAAATTTTCCAATTAAAGCCTGGGCAATATCCTGCGGGGTAATTGCGCCATGAAAATTTCTTTGAAAATTATAATCAATCAAGATTTTCTACCTTCAAATGAATATTACACACTGAAAGATGATCAGACCAATTTGCCTGTGGATTGATTATAATAACCCATCGTATTGAGATGAGCAGTGGAAGATAAACATGATTTTCATTAGAGTAACCCGACTAACGATTATCCCTATATTACTATTGTTTTTCGTTGCAACCCTATTGTATTCTGAGGTTTCATCAGCGGATGCAAAAAACAATATGCAGTTACCAACCGGCGCTGTACCAACTGTAACTGGTACTCCAGCAGGCGCGACTGCCGTTGTTCTAGCAAATGAACAGGGGTTTGCAAATGTAAGGGCAGGTCCATCAACAATTGGATATGAAATCATCGGAGTACTGGTAGTAGGTCAACAGGTGCCAGCCCTTGGTCGCTCTTCAGGTGGAGATTGGGTTCAGATTTCTTACCCCGGAGTACCAGGTGGGATAGGGTGGATTTGGTCTGACCTTGTTGACATACGTGGTACATTGCCTGTTGTTGAACCACCACCAACTCCGACGCCTAATATCACTCCAACGATTGACCCAACCCTGGTAGCCCAGTTTGAGATTGATATTGTTCCAACACGTTTGCCAACATATACTGCTCCAGCGCCTGTAACGCTACCAACCTATGAGGTGCAAGAAACTTCAAACACACCAGCCGGTATTCCAATGGGACTGGTTATCATCGGTCTGGCAGTTGTAGGTTTATTTGGAACCCTAATTTCATTTCTGGGCAGTCGATAAAAAAAGGTCCGGAGTTAATCATGCCCGGACCTTTTTTTTTATTTTCTAATAAATCAATTTATCAAAATTAACAATGACAACCGCCAGCAGAATCTGAAGGATTTGGATCTTCACCTGTCCTGAAAGAATTGCCGCATCCACAGGAGGCAAGAGCATTTGGATTTTCTATTTTGAATCCGCTTGACATCACATCGTTTACATAATCAACAGTAGCCCCGCGCAGGTAATTTATAGAAACCTCGTCCACCAGCACCTTTACTCCATCAAATTCGCTTGTCAGATCACTTTCGCGAAAATTATTATCCAGCGCCATCCCATATTGAAATCCAGAACAACCCCCTCCAGAGATATAAATCCTAAGGGCGTAATCTTCTAAATTGCGCTGTTCCATGAGATCTCTCACAGCTTGGACAGCAGTGGGCGTTAGAGTTATAAACTCGGTGGTTGTTTCGTTCTGTGTCTGTTCAACAAGCATATTTTTTTCCTTCATCAATTAAATTTATTAAAAGTAATTCGATAAATGTTATCAGAATAACCCATTATAGTCAATATATAAACACTTAACAAGGAGATTAAGATAACTTTTTCTGGACGAATTCTCGGTCTATTTCCCTTTGAATATCACGTTTTTTAATAGATTGGCGTTTATCATATAATTTTTTACCACGAGCGACCGCAATTTCTATTTTTGCCAATCCATTTTTTAAGTACATTTGCAGGGGGATGATTGTAACTCCTTTTTTAGATACATTTTCCGACAGGCGGGAAATCTCTTTTTTATGAAGTAAAAGCTTTCGAGGCCTAGCAGGCTCGTGATTGAAAAACCCTGCCTGTTGATATGGAGCAATATGGGCGTCCATTAACCAGGCTTCACTATTCTCAATCCGAACGTAAGCTTCCGCAATACTAACCTGGCGTGCACGTACCGATTTAATTTCTGTGCCTAGCAGTACAATACCAGCTTCAAAACGGTCAAGTATAAAGAAATTATGACTGGCTTTACGATTTGTAGCTGCGACTTTAATACCCATATTAATTAACCATAATACTGCGCATAGCCATATACATATTACTTGAACATTTCAATTATCACCGGATATATTTTCTCCCAAACAGGTATTAAAACATATGCTCCCTGTTCAGTGACGTATGGAGAAACCATATCGCGATTTATTGTTCTGCTGTCAATACCATCAAAACCGGTTCGCAGAAAAGCAAAAAGAACCCTTGGCCAGAGCCAGAAGGGCATATCTGTATCAAGAGAATCGTTTGCTGCCAAAATGATTGAAGGCAAATTTATCCAATTCTGAGGTGAAACCATTTCAACCAACAATTGTTTAAGTAAAAATTGGCCGTTTTCCATTCTAAAAAAATCATCAGAATTTTGTCGATCCCTAACAAAAGCAAGCGCTTTATTTCCAGTGAGATGATGTTGACCAGGCGGATATCCTGCCATTGGCTTATCTAGTCGAACATCTAATCCACCCAACGCATTTACAATTTTACGAAAGCCATCAAAACTTATTCTTACAAAATAATCAGGTTTTACTCCAAAATTTATTTGAACCGTATCCATAACTGCTTTTGGGCCGCTGTTCTTAAGATTTAGTTCAGCATAAAAATGAGCCGTATTTATGCGATTTTCGCCGATTCCAGGAATATTTACCCAGAGATCACGCGGTATAGAAAGCATGCCGGTATAATTTTCAAATGGTTTTATTGTGGTAAGGATTATTGTGTCTGTGCGACTGATTGTACTTCCTTGCTCGGCATAATCCAAACCAAGTAGCAGGATATTTGTCCTCACTGGGAACAAAAAATAGAGAAATAAACACGATATTGAAATCAATATAATTGAAAGAGGGGCAATACAACCGCAGCAGGAAACTGATCCTTTTTTCGGTTTTTTTGAATCCTGGACCGGTATTGATTGCTGTACCTGTTTTTTATAAACCTTTATATTTCCTGGCTCGTTCAAGATAGTTCCTGAAAAAAATAGATTTTATTGTTTATTTAAATATCAGGTTCTGGTTGAGACATAACTCTTGCTAGCTGGCGCAGTTCCATCCACCACTGGTTGATAGGCCTTTGATTATCAATATCCACCATACGTTCAAAATCATCGAGGTCATGAAATTTGATTTCGCTGCCCTGCAATCCAATAAATGCGCTGTGCTTCTGTGATTGATCAACCTGTTCGATGAGATAATCAATGGAGCGGGCAGCTAGCCTTGCGGCCTGGATGCGATCAAAAGGAGACGGCATCCCACCCTGCTGTAAATGTCCTAAAATCGACTGGCGAACATCAAATGAATCCTTTCCTTCTTCTTCAAATAGTGCACACATGAAACCAGTGGTGTACACTTCATTTGCATGTTCGTTTCTTATCATTAAACCAAGTCTCTTTCCTGCTTTAAATCCTTGAGAAAGGTTATTAACATCCTGCTGTAAGTCGCTTAGAGTTACACCTTCTTCATGTAAATAGACTCTTTCTGCCCCGTTGGCCAATCCGCTCATCAATGCAAGATAGCCGCAATTTCTACCCATCACTTCAACTACAAAACAGCGACGAAGAGCAACTGCGGAATCTTTAATTTTATCAACCGCCTCAACAATATTATTAAGGGCGGTATCTGCACCAATGCTTAAATCCGATCCTGGTAGATTGTTATTTATTGAAGCTGGAAGCAGTACAAAAGGTATATTAAATGCCGGGTATTCCTTCCTTTTTCTCGTCAGGCGATAGGCGCTTTCGTATGCAGGCCACCCTCCTATAAATAGAATTCCATCAATATCGTATTCTTCAATCGCCTTGGCGATCGCATACCAGTCTGATGAATCGGGCACTATTCGGTTTGTTCCAAGTTCGGCTCCGCCTTTTGCTACCCAATCATGAACGGACATCCAGTTTAATTCTTTAATGTCGCCTTTTACAAAACCCGGAAAACCTTTTTCAATACCCAACATTGTATGTCCTCTGTCCAATCCAATTCGAACAGCTGCTCGGACTGAGGCATTCATTCCCGGTGATGGAGCGCCTGAGTGGATAATTGCTAGCCTGTGTTGTTTTTGACCACCCTTGGGTTCATGCGGAAGCGCCCGAATAATTGTTTTAAGGGTATTAAATGATTCAATAAAACTGGTTCCTCTCAACTCAAGCGCCTTGGCATAATCTTTATTTTCAATTGCTTCAGCTACCTGTTGGGTTTTAATTACACACTGCATTAATGACGATTTCGAAACCTTGTTTCCCCGGATTCCAATTATCTGTGGTTCACTTTCAGGTGTAGCGGAAAGAAGGGTCTCAACCGCAGCATTCCCCAACAAAGTACCAAGGTTTCTATCGAATGCGCTTGGTGAACCGCCTCTCTGCACGTGACCTAGAACAGTTACACGTACTTCTTCCTCCAGTTTATCCTCTAGCACCCTAGCGACATCAGAACTCCCAATCCGATTTCCCTCACGATCCTGGGCGCCTTCAGCAAGCACAACAATTGTATCTCTACGTCCAGCCTTCCGGCCAGCTATAAGGCGGTCGCACATCACATCCCCCCAATTTTCTACATCTGGAGGATATTCAGGAATCAATACCCAATCTGCCCCTGTCGCTAATGCACTCATCATTGCCAGATAACCACAATTCCTGCCCATTACTTTGACCACAAAAGTTCTCTGGTGACTGGCAGCAGTGCTGCTAATAGCATCGATCGCCTCAGTTATCCGATGCAAAGCTGTGTCAGCTCCTATTGTCATATCTGTACCGAACATGTCGTTGTCGATAGATCCAACCAGACCGGTGATATACAATACAGGATGTTTACCTGCTTTACTTTTAGATATTAAATTTTTCTTAACCAATTCTTCGATCAGGCTTGGCCATTCATCCCGGAAAATATTTGCACCCGTCAGACTCCCATCTCCCCCAATTATTACCAGGCGATCAATATCATTTTTGAGAAGGTTTAATGCAGCTTTGAGCCTACCTTTCCGGGTTCGGAACTCCTCACACCGAGCGGATCCGATGATGGTGCCGCCTTTTTGGAGGATCCCTCCTACTGAATTCCAATTCATTTTCTTTATGAATTCCTGACCGTCTACCATTCCTTGATATCCCTCATAAATTGCATAAACTTCAATGCCGAGGTCAATCGCAGAACGGACAACAGAACGGAGGGCAGCATTCATTCCAGGAGCATCTCCGCCGCTTGTTAATATCCCTATTTTTCTATTTACTTTTATTGCCATTGCTTGTTATCATGATTTTCGAGGATTATTTATAACAGATCAAGTATAAACATAGTTGAATGACCCCGTCAATCCGGAGAATGATTAAAACAATTTTATGAGTGGAAAGTTCTCAAGGGTTTTTAGGTAAACTTTAAGAAATAACTGGAATAAATTTTTACCAATAAATATTTTAAAGTAAAAGGAGAATATTATGTTAATAGTGCACGTGCATATTCAGGTCAAACCACAATGGATCGATGAATTTATTATCGTGACAAATGAAAACGCAGAAAAAAGTCGAAATGAACCTGGTATCGCAAGATTTGATTTAATCCAACAAATTGACGAACAATCCAAGTTTGTGCTTATTGAGGTTTATCGTTCTCCTGATGATCCTTATAAACATAAGCAAACTGAGCATTATAAGAAATGGTGCGATACGGTTGAAAAAATGATGGAAATTCCACGAAAAAGCGTAAAATTCAAAAATACTACACCTGCTGATGAAGAATGGTAAATATGGGATTTGAATTCGCGACTGCCACGCAGATTATATATGGCAATGGAAAATTAAATAATATAGGTGAATACGCTTCTTTATTTGGGAACAGATCATTTATTGTAAGCGGATCTAATACCGAGAAAAATGAAACCCTGCAAAACCTTCTGGAAGATAAAAAAATCAAACATCAAATTTTCATGATCGATCGCGAACCTACAATCCAAATCGTAAGAAGTGGAGTTGAAGCAGCCAGAAAATTTGATACAAATTTTGTTATTGGAATTGGAGGTGGCTCAGCAGTAGATTGTGGCAAAGCAATATCTGCACTATTGACCAATAGAAGTGATGTTTTTGAGTATCTGGAGGTAATCGGTAATGGGAAACCTCTCACACAGGATCCGCTTCCTTACATAGCCATCCCAACAACTGCAGGCACTGGAGCAGAAGTAACAAAAAACGCGGTGTTGGAATCTCCAGATCATGCAGTTAAAGTAAGTCTCCGACATAAAAAAATGTTCCCAGATATTGCCCTGATAGATCCAGAATTAACATTCAGCATGCCTGCAGAGGTTACTGCATATACTGGAATGGATGCGCTTACTCAAGTGATTGAGCCTTTTGTATCCAACAAGGCTAATCCATTGACAGATTCAATTTGTTTCGACGGAATTAGAAGGGCAGCCCAATATCTGGAAAGAGTTTATTATAATGGAAATGATATTGAAGGTAGAAAAAACATGTCTCTTGTAAGTCTTTTTGGTGGTCTAGCTTTAACCAATGCTGGACTCGGAGCTGTTCACGGAATTGCTGGTCCTTTTGGAGGAGTATTTCATGCACCTCACGGTGCTGTTTGTGCAAGATTACTCCCATTTGTTATGGCAAAGAACATTGAAGCACTTAAAAATCGTGAACCTAATAATGATGTCCTAAGTCGGTACAAAATGATTTCACAAATACTGACAAATAATAACAATGCAGGTATCCACGAAGGTGTCGATTGGATAATAAAATTAATTGATTTAATGAAGATTCCTTCATTGTCCCAATACGGATTCAAGGAAGAAAATATACCGGAGTTGTTAAAAAAATCAAGAAATGCAAGCAGTATGAAAGGCAATCCAATTCGGTTAATGGATATTGAATTAGAGAGTATTCTAAATCAAGCGATGTAATCCCAGTACGAAAAGATTGCAAAAAGATCTGGGATACACTATTGACGAAATTCAAGATCACAGCTAAAATTTAGTTTTGAGTAACGATTTGTCCCCATTTCGTGGGGACATTTTGTTGCATAACAAATAATTTGTGAATCAGATTGAGTGAATCAACAAAACAACCCAGTAGTAACGACACCGATTGTTAAGGTAAAAGAAAATGGAAGAAAACGTTTTAAATGCCAGTACAAGAAATATAACTGGAAAAAAAGTGAAAGAATTACGGAATGATGGTATGGTTCCAGGAGTGGTTTACGGAAGAGGCTTTTCAACAATGTCGATTACTTTGAATATCCGTGAAACCCAGAAATTGCTATCTTCGATCTCATCATCGCAATTGATAAATCTGGCGGTAGATGGGAAAAAGCATACCACGTTGGTAAGGGATAGGCAATTTCATCCGGTTACAGGAACTCTTCTTCATATCGATTTTCTGGAAGTCTCAATGACGGAAAAACTAAAGACAGATGTTCGTATCAGTATTCAAGGTGAGGCCCCTGCAGCTAAGAATATGAACGGAATCCTTGTTACCGGGTTGGAAGCAATTCAGGTTGAATGTTTGCCAAAAGACTTGCCAGAAAGAGTGGTTGTAGATATTTCAGTTCTTGAAGAAATTGGCGACGGGATTTTTGTTAGGGATATAAAAGTACCCCCTGAAGTTGTTATATTGTCTGATTTGGACGAAATGGTTATTGTGGTGACTGCCCCAGCAGCCGAAGAAGAGATTGAAGAAGTTGAGATAACAGAAGAAGAACCTGAAGTAATTGAAAAAGGTAAATATGAAGAGATGGAGGGTGAAACGGATACCGCTGACGAAGGAAAAGAATAAGAACTTGAAAGTATTTTGATATCACAATATTTATAGAAAGCCGATCACTTATCGGCTTTCTTTATTTGTGGTTGTAGTCGATTGACAATATTGCAATAAAGGTAGCTACAATTCTTGCAGTGACTCCCCATAATATTTCGCCTTCATATTCATGATAATAAATTACTGATACAGAATCAGCCTTTCCTGGATAGTATTTCTCCTTGATGACAAAATTATTCTTATCGGCTAACCACTGGAGAGGTACAGAAAATACGCGACTGACCTCATGTTCTGCGATATTCAATGGGTAAGGCCAGGGTATTACCCCAACTACCGGTGTTACATTAAAATTTGTAATGGTAAGAATATCCGGAAGTTTTCCCAGTACATCCACGTCTTTGAAAGCAATCCCAATTTCTTCAAAGGTTTCCCTCAGTGCGGTTGCATTCTTATCTTTATCACCAGGATCAGACCGGCCACCAGGGAATGAAACCTGACCGCTGTGATCGTTCAATCCCTGGTTTCTGCGAGTGAATAGAAGATTCCAAAAACCATTATAAAAATACAATGGAATCAAAACTGCCGCTTCATGCGGAGTTGATGATAATTCCGGTTTGGGAATTTCTAATTTGCATAATAGATAATCATTATTTTCCCATGCCAAGAGAATGGTTCTTATCTTTGCTGCTGGGATATTAGAAAAATAATCTGCCATTAATCAATTTATGGTTGTTGAAATTATATTCCCGGAATAATCAATATAAAATTCTAGATCTTAAAAGTATCAGGTAGCAAGTGTGGGCAGCCATCCGGACGGATGGGCTCAATTTAGTTGGTACTGGCTAATATAAACCCAATATCATTTCACATACATTTTGTGCTTTTTCTTATTTGGAGCTACAAGGAAAACAAGATCGCCGTAACTGACAGTTGTGGAATTATCTTTTCTAAAACATAGGGCTCACTTCTCATCATTGATGAGGAGTGTTCTTTTTTTTACCTCCTAAACTTAACCAGTATCCAAGGAACAAAAATAAGAAGCTGAAAATTGTTGCGAATCCAAGGTTTAATGAACCGATTTGGAATATGGAGAAATTTAAAATTTGGGCCAGAAAATTTCCAACAATGAATCCTGCAGAAGAAAGGAGCAAATAGAATAACAACCTCCATAACCCTCCGCCTTTTAATAAATGAAAAGCTGCGCCATACAGTAGGCTGAGAAAAAAACCAAGGATTGCAACGGGATTGTTCATAAACTATTTTTTATTAACTCAATAATCCCTGTTGGATATACTGGGGTGGAATCTACTGCCAGATTTTTGCTGTTATTTTCAGTGATCTTTTCTAAAGAAACCCAAAAGGCCTCCACTGGTTCACCATTACTTTCAAATCCTTTGATAACGGGTTGCATTAAAAGTTCCGGATTGTTGAGGTCAGCTTTATATACTTGAATAAGTTCATGCCCTTTCTGTCCATTGTAAGTAAAAATGTTTTCCAATGTTCCCAGGTACTGAATATTCGTGATTTCTGCATTTATCTCCTCCTGCAGTTCACGTTTTACGGTATCAGCACCTAACTCACCAAATTTAATTTTTCCACCGAGAGGACGGTAAAAGGTTTCGTTTTTTACACTGTCGAAACCTTTTTGGACGAGAATTTTACCTTTATGGATGATAAAACAAATTGCAATTGGTCTTACTTTGCCTGGTTTCATTTAGAAATTATCCCACCGCCAATACAATTTTCACCCGAATAAAACACTGCTGCTTGACCCGGTGTGATATCCTCGGCCGGTTCTATTAAATTAACCTTAATCTTATTTTGGGAAATTGGAATCATCTCACAGAGAAACTCATCAGAACGGTACCGGATCTTTACGCCAAAAATCCTAGCAAAATCAGGGGGTAGACCTGAGATCCAGTTTAAATTTATTACATTAAATTTTGAATTCGCTCTTGTGTCCTTATCGCCAACAATTAATGAGTTTGTTGAAGTAATTTTATCAATTACGTAGAATGGTTGTGGGGATTGAATCCCCAAACCTTTTCTTTGCCCGATTGTATAAAACGCGATCCCAGGATGAGTACCAACGAGATCACCGGAATGTGAGTAAATATTTCCCCTGTGTTCTATGTTAGAGGCATTTCTGCGAAGAAAATTTTGATATGAATCTTTTCCTAAGAAGCACAAATCCTGGCTTTCTGGACGAGTATATACAGGCAATGAAAAATTCCGGGCTAAATCGCGAACCTCTTCCTTGGTGTAAATACCAATGGGTAAAAGTGTACTGGATAATTGGTTTTGATTGAGCATATGCATTACATAAGATTGGTCTTTCTTCTTATCCAGGGATTTTAACAATTTAATACTTCCATCCGATGATCGTTCGAGTCTGGCATAATGTCCGGTTGCCAGGTATTGCGAACCCAGCTTTTTGGCTTCTTCCAGAAGAAAACCCCATCTGATCGATTGATTACATTCCAGACAGGGATTAGGTGTAATCCCCTGTGAATAGCCTTGAATAAAATGCTTTACCACCTGGTTTTGAAATCTATGTCTGGCATCAATCACATAGAAGGGTATATTCAGTATGTTCGCAACCCGGCGGGCATGAATTATTGAATCAGGTGTGCAGCACTTGTTTTCATTTTCATTACCAGGCTCGCTCCAAAGCCGCAACATTAAACCGATTACCTCGTAACCTTGATTTGCAAGCAGTGCCGCAGCAACAGAACTATCAACCCCACCGCTCATTGCGACAACAACACGAAAAGTCTTAACCATCTAATTATTCTTCCTGATCCGATGTAATATCTTCGGTAATGTTTCACAAAATTTTTCAATTTGATTTCTCGTAGTTGCAGTCCCAAGGGTTACTCTGAGCGAACCTAATGCCCAGTTATCATCTAAAGACAGAGACTTTAAAATCTCGGAAGGTTTTGGATCGCCGCTTCGACAGGCGGACCCGGAGGAACATGCATATCCTTCGACATCAAGCAGCATCAAGAGCTCATTCCCATCCACATTTTCAAAAACAAAACTGGCATGGTTAGGCATTCGGTCAACTGGATGACCGGTTAATTTAGAATTTGGAACAGAATTCAGAATACTGTTTATAAGAAAATCTCTTAAAGGTTTTATGTGAGCAATTCGAGTTAAACGCTCAATTTGCGCAATTTTAAACGCTTCACCCATTCCCACTATATAAGGGACATTATGCGTGCCAGCTCTTAAATCGAATTCATGTTGTCCACCTGTCTGGATTGGCACAATTTGAAGGTTATTTCGTTTATACAGCGCCCCCACACCTTTAGGACCGTAGAATTTGTGCGCTCCCAGGGACAATAAATCGACATTTAAATCCTTTACATCGAGAGTTAAATAAGTCGTTGCCTGGACTGCATCAGTATGAAAAGGTATATCTAATTCTTTACATATTTCTCCAATATCTTGGATTGGGTTAATTGTACCTATCTCATTATTCGCATAGATGACAGAAATCAGGGCTGTTTCTTTTCTGAGTAAATCACGGATTTTTTCCAATTTTACTTTTCCGTATTCATCAATTGGTAAATACTCAATTTCAAATCCAAATATGCTGGCAAGCTGTTTCGCTGTATTTTGAACGGCGGGATGTTCAGTGGGGCTGATAAGAATATGATTTGCATTCCTGCGCTTTCTTTCAGCTAGAGCCACACCCCTGAGAGCTAAATTATCACTCTCTGTACCGCAGGATGTGAAAATTACTTCTTCCTGCTGGCAGTTTAACCCACCACAAATAATATCCCTTGCATTTTGAACAGCACCTTCAGCTGATTGTCCATATGCATGGATCGATGATGGGTTTCCAAAATCCTGATCAAAATACGGAAGCATGCTGGCAACCACTCTTGAATCTATAGGAGTAGTAGCTCCGTAATCTAAATACACCCTTTTTCGCTTATTTATCTTATTCATTTTAAAATTTATTTTCGCGATTCTCATTAATTGGACTAAAGATTTATTTGGTACGATTAATACATGCACTGAGTTAGATAATGAAGGTATATATTCTATCTAATTTTTTCCTCGAACGTCAAACGATTTCGGAGCAATACGATTAGAGTGGTAAAATTTTTTGGGATTATTCAATCAAATTCCTTCATATTTATAAAACCAATTATTGGAACCATGAATGGGTGAGTTATTTGGTACAGATGGAATCAGAGGGAACGCTGGAACCTGGCCGATTACCTCAGATTTCTTTTATAAAATCGGTTTAGCAGCAGGCTACACTCTTTCAGAAGGAAAAAGAAAAGTACACATTCTGGTTGGAAGAGATACGCGAGCTTCGGGTAAAAAACTGCAAGATGCTTTAGTATCTGGTATGGTGTCAAGCGGTATGAATGTGATTGATCTGGGAGTAATCCCAACTCCAGCCGTTTCCATGCTTGTGAAGAAATTTGATTACTCTGCAGGGGCTGTAATATCCGCTTCTCATAACCCTGTTGATCAAAATGGGGTTAAATTCTTTAACCGTGAAGGGGATAAATTATCTGAGAGCCAGGAAGAGGAAATTGAACAAATTTTGTTGAATAATAATTTTCTTGAAAAGAACTACTTTAAAGGTCAATTAGTAGATGGTCAGGATTATAAAAATCTGTATAAACATTCTTTATATGAAGAACACCCTCATCAATACCTAGATGGGTTAAAAATACTGGTTGACTGTTCCAATGGCGCTGCTTCCGTTTTAGCCTTGGAAGTATTAAATAGTTTTGGCGCAGAAGTCGTTTCTGTAAACTCTAATCCGGATGGTTATAACATCAATAAAGATTGTGGATCTGAATTTACACGAAGACATCCTGAATTATTCAGTAACAATATACAGAATGTCGGTGCTTCTTTTGGAATTGCATTCGATGGGGACGCAGACCGGGTGGTATTAGTCAATCGAAATAATGAGTTGATTGATGGAGACCACATTATTGGGTTGCTTGCTGATTATCTATCAAAAAAGAGCATGCTATTAGAAAATTCTATTGTTACAACAGTTATGCGGAATGAAGGATTAAAATTATATATTGATTCGCTTGATCTTAACCTTGTGGAAACGCCAGTAGGGGATAAGTATGTGGTACAAGCGTTGAAAGAAATTGGAAATAAATCGGACCAAAATAAAATGATTGGATTGGGAGGAGAACAAGCCGGTCATGTGATATTGTTGAATAATAAGTTCTCAACTGGTGATGGTATTCGTACAGCGTTATTTGTGATGCGAGCTTTTGTGGAATCTGGAAAAGAATCTTTTTCTGATTTTTCTTCTCAATTAAAAAAGACTCCTCAGGTCATCTCGTCAGCATTTATTGGTAATGGTCCAAGGTTTGAACGTGAAGAATTAGATCGTGTAGAGGATTCAATAAAAGCTGAAATCAAAGATCTTTCCCGCTTGGTTTTGAGATATTCTGGAACTGAACCAATTTTCCGGGTGATGATAGAGTCAAACTATGCTATGACAATTAATGAACTCGCCCAGATATCAATACAACTTTGCAGGAAAGCCCAGAAATACGCCGGGGTGCCTGGAGGCAAAATCGATATCCTTAATTGTCAAACAGGCGGGCAAATAGAATTAATCGATTGATTGAAAGTATTGAATTGAGTTAAATCCTGAAATCGATTTTTAATTTCTCAAATTATGGAGAATTTCGAAATGAATAATGGAAGTAGAAAAAAAAATGAGGTCGTTTTTGACATAGAAATATCTTCTGAAATATTCAGGAGTTATGACATCCGCGGCGTAGCTGATATTGACCCCCTAAATCCTGAAGATATTCGGGCAGTTGATCTTAATGCAAGCCAGTCCTGGTTAATTGGTAAATCATACGGAAGCTGGATTAAAAGGTCTGGTGGTAACAGAATCGTTATTGGCAGGGATAACCGCAGAACCTCGCTGCATATTGCTGCAGGATTTATAAATGGTGCACTTTCTACCGGATGTGAGATATTAGATATTGGTTTGTCAACAACACCTCTGTTGTACTACTCTGTGGAAAAACTTAATTGCGAAGGAGGGATGATGGTGACTGGCAGCCATAATCCGATGTGGTCAAATGGGTTGAAATTGAGTAAATCAGGCTACAGGACACTAATTAGTTCCGAGATCCAGGAACTATACAATACTATCGTAATAAAAGATTTTGTAAGCGGCAAGGGGACATACCAGGAAGTAGATATTCTTGAAAGTTATTTCAGCGATTTCAAAGAACGGGTTTATCCAGCAGGAAAACCATTAAAAGTTGTTGTAGACCCGGGCAATGCCACCGGAGGTTTATTTGCGCCACAATTATTATCAGAATTAGGGTATGAGGTAATACCAATAAACTCCGACCTGATTTACCCGTTCCCAATGGGTTCTCCAGATCCAGAACAACCCAGTAAAGTAATCGAACTTGGTGAAAAAGTTGTCGAACTGGGAGCCGATGTTGGCGTTGCTTATGATGGCGATGCTGATCGAGTAGGAATAGTGGATGAGACAGGGAATAAGATCGAATCAGACCTTCTGGTGCTTTTCTTAGCTCGTAATGTGCTGGAAGTAAATCCTGGTGCCGAGATTGTATTTGATGTTAAGTGCTCTGATTTATTAATCGTTGATATTAAACAACATGGTGGGATACCAATTATGTGGAAAACCGGACATTCAAATATCAAACAAAAGATGTCTGAACTTGTTTCTGAAGGCAAACCAGCACTTCTGGGAGGTGAGTTGAGCGGACATATTTTTTTTCGAGACAGGTTTTATGGATTTGATGATGCTGTTTATGTCTCTGCGAGAGTCCTTGAAATTCTTTCACATTCTGATCAAAGTATGTCCGGATTTTTCGCTGGGTTACCGGAATTATGCACAACCCGCGAGCTGGCAATAAATTGCCCTGATAGTAAGAAATCAGAAGTTATTTCTGAACTCGAGGAAAAATTTAAATCAAAAGGGTTCAATGTTCTGGATATTGATGGTGTTCGAATCAATTTTGATCTTCATAAGTGGGCATTGGTTCGAGCATCCAACACCCAACCCAAATTAACTGCAAGGTTTCAAGCCAGAACGAAAGATGACTTGAAGGGAATCGTTAATCTGGTCCAGAATGAATTGGAAAAATTTAACGACTTGGACCTTTCAGACCTGAATTATGGATTGGCTGAGGTGATAGGGCAGTAATCAATGAGACTTGTAAATCAGGTGATTTTACTTGTGCTGGACAGCGTTGGTATTGGAGATGCACCCGATGCTGAAAAATATGGCGATCTTGGCTCCAACACGCTTCGAAATACAGCAATAGCGGTAGGTGGTTTGCACTTACCAAATCTTTCAAAATTAGGTTTAGGTAACCTGGGAGATTTTCCAGGAATATCAGAAGTGACCAAGCCTGCCGGAGCGTATGGAAGATTGACTGAGATTTCAGCGGGTAAGGATACAACAACAGGACATTGGGAATTGGCAGGGGTGTCATTAAAACAACCATTCCCGACTTTCCCAAATGGATTCCCGAAAGCCTTTATTAAAGAATTTCAAGAAAGAATTGACGTAGAAGTTATCGGAAACTACCCTGCCTCTGGTACAGAGATTATCCAGGAATTAGGAGAAGAGCACATTGATACAGGAAAACCAATTGTGTATACTTCTGCTGATTCTGTTTTCCAGATAGCAGTTCATGAAGAGATCATTCCACTTCAGCAGCTTTATCATATTTGCGAGATAGCTCGAGTAATGTTGGCTGGAGAATTAAGTGTATCTCGAGTAATTGCCAGGCCTTTTCTCGGAAGACCAGGTAAATTTGTTCGTACAGAAAATCGCAAAGATTTTTCTTTATATCCTCCAAGAGAGACAATACTGGATAAAGTAAAAGCGGCAGGTTTTATGGTTGCTGGAGTTGGAAAAATTGAGGATATCTTTGCGTTTCAAGGATTGACTGAATCCAATCATACCGGAAACAATAATGATACTGTTGATGGGACGATTAATTTTATCAAAATGAGAAAACCCGGGTTGATATTTGCTAACCTGATTGATTTCGATCAATTATATGGTCATAGAAATAATCCAGAAGGTTACGCAGGCGCACTACATGGATTTGATAAACGTCTTCCCGAAATTATAGAAACTCTATCTGACTGTGATGTACTCATGATAACTGCTGACCATGGAAATGATCCTACCACCAAATCTACAGACCATTCTCGCGAACGTGTTCCTTTACTGGTATATGGAAGCTTAATACGATCAGGGGTGAATGTGGAGACAAGAGAATCTTTTTGCGATGTTGCTGAGAGTATTTCTGTTTTACTTGATGTCGAAAGCACTGGAGAAGGAAAAGATTTTTCGCATCAGATATTATTAAATCAATAATATTTTTTTTGATGATTTCAAATTTATGCTGACAGATACTCACTGCCACCTGGATTTTAATCAATTTGACACTGATCGATTACAGATTATTGATAGAGCTCAACGTGTAAAAATTGAACGGTTGTTAAACCCAGGAATTGATATTATTTCCAGCCTAAAAGCAAAAAATTTGGCTGATAAACATGAAATAGTCTATGCTGCAATTGGGGTGCATCCAAATAATGCTAAGTCCTGGACAGATGAAACGGCATCTCAACTCATAGAAATGGCCAAAGATGATAAAGTGGTTGCAATTGGAGAAATTGGTTTGGATTACTTTCATGATGCTGCTCCACGCAATTTACAAGTTCGTATATTTGAAGAACAGCTTTTAGTAGCTTCAAAAATGAATTTACCTGTTGTAATCCACACTCGTAACAAGAATCATGAGGACAAAAAAGCAATTGAGGATGCCCTGGAAATACTCTCCAAATGGGTGGCCAACATTCCCAATGAAAACGGGAAATTAAAAGAGAATCCGGGCGTCCTGCACTCATTTAGCAGTGATGAAAATTTTGCAGAATTAGCAGCAAAGTATAATTTTGCAGTAGGTATCACCGGACCAATAACTTATAAAAAAAATGAACCAATGAAAACGGTGGTACAGAATATGAATATTGAATATATCCTGGTCGAAACGGATGCGCCATTTTTGACGCCTCATCCCTTTAGAGGTAAAAGGAACGAGCCTGCCTTTGTGAATTATGTTGTTGAAAAAATTGCTGAAATTCGCAAAATGTCTTATGATCTGGTTTCTGAAATAACGACCAATAATGCAAAAAGGATTTTTAATTGGTGATCGATAAAATAAAAAATTCCAACTTTATGGATTTGGTGATTGATCAAATCCCACGAGTTGAAAAAAGAATGCGCCAGAGCACAAATGATCATAATCCGGTTTTGAATATTGCGATTGATCATTTATTATCCTCTGGTGGAAAAAGAATACGCCCTACAGTTACTTTATTAACCGGTGAAATGCTGGGAGGCGATAAAGAAAGCTGTATCACCCTGGCCGCGGCTATAGAAATGCTGCATACTGCAACTCTTGTCCACGATGATCTAATTGACGGCGCTTTACTTCGCCGGGGAATCTCAACATTAAACGCCAGATGGTCTCCTGCTGCAACTGTGCTAACAGGAGATTACATTTTTGCAAAAGCTGCAAAACTAGCTGCTGAAACAGGTTCGATTCAGGTAATGCAGTTATTTGCAGATACATTAGCGGCTATCGTAAACGGTGAAATAAATCAATTGTTCCCTGGCGAAGGTCTCACAGATATTGAAAAATATGAGAAGAGAATCTATGCAAAAACTGCATCAATGTTTGAATTAGCGACCTCAGCCGCTGCCGCGCTTTCAAATGCTGATCAGGAAATTAAACATAAAATCAAACAATTTGGATTTGATATAGGAATGGCTTTTCAGATCATAGATGATGTCCTGGATTTGACCGGAGAGCAGGCTACAGTTGGCAAACCAGTAGCGAGTGATCTGAGGCAGGGGGTAATAACCTTACCAGTAATTTATTATGTTGAAATGCGATCGGATGACAGAGATTTAATACACATTCTCAGCGGGAATCATTATGAAGAAAATGTAATGGACCGTGTGGTTCATTCAATAAACCAAAGTGGGGCAATTGAAAGAGCAGTTGAAGTAGCAATTGATTACGTGGATAATAGTATTAAAATTCTGGCGGATATGCCTGAAAATCCGGAAAAAGAAGGATTAACCGAACTGGCTCGTTACATTGTTGATCGCAAATTATAATTGTTTACATTTTCATCTTGGTATTTGCGAAGATGATTACACTGTCAGAAAATAATGCAACTTGTTGACAAAAGGATTGCCACATAGTAATATTTTTGAACATCTGGCGAGGTAGCTCAAGTGGTGGAGCAGGAGACTCATAAGCTCTTGGATGTGGGTTCAAATCCCACCCTCGCCACTGAAATATAAATAACAATTTTATCTAATCTGGTCGAGTAATTTATGCCAGATTCTTAATTTAAAAAGCCATTTTCCCGAGGAAGAAAAACCATACAAAATTAGTGTTATTTGTCACTTGTTCCATTATTACGCTTTTGTTATATTTTGTGACAATTGATACAAATTTATTTGCGCAATTGTTCCACTCTATTACATATCATGGCTTACACTATAAAAAAATTTATTGGTGATTTAATAATAAATATTCATAACTCCCCCAAACCGATTATTGCACAAAATTCAACATACTTAACAGGAGCCCAGCCTGAGGAAACATAAAATGCTGGGCTTTATTTATATTTCTGCAGTCATCCATGGATATAAAACTACAAAATACATTATCAGTGTAACGAAAGGATAAAAAAATGGAAACAATAACTTATGAACTGCCTGCAATGTATGGAGACCATCATGTTATTGAAGTAAGAAGGATTTTACAAGAAGTCACAGGGGTTGAAGATATCTATGCCAGCAGCGCTTTTCAAGCGGTAGAAGTTAAATTTGACCCCGAAAAAGTGACCGGAAGTCAGATAGAGCAAGTTTTGGAAGAAGCAGGATATTTTGGTGAATGGAAACTCCCGGTTGAAGCGGATGCATCAACATATTTGAAAGAGGATAGATCTGAATCCTACTTTCGGCACACAGAGGTTTTTGAAACAAGTAAACAGGTGGTAAGTTTCGCTCAGAATGTGAATTACACTGGCAGACCGTTATGGAACTGTCCTGGTATTGGTATTTTTAAAAGTGATATGGAGGAATAAGTGATGGCAAAGAAAATGAGAACACAGGAAGAACGAACAGCAGATCCTGCTGCACAAGAAATGTTGATTCGAGCGGACGAACTGGGAATATCTACCGCATTCAGCCGCGCCGATGAACTTCCGCCGTGCAATATTGGAGGAGCCGGTATGTGCTGCAAGATTTGTGGAATGGGACCATGCCGACTAACTAAAGATGGACAGACCGGGGTTTGTGGTGCAACGATCGATACTATTCAAGCACGCAATTTCATCCGGGCGATATCAGCTGGAGCAGCGGCCCATTCGGATCATGGTCGCGATATGGCGATGACTCTTAAAGCTGTCGCAAATGGTGAAGCGGAAGGATATGTTATTCGAGATGTAGCAAAGTTAAGAACCACTGCTGCTTATTATGATATACCAATAGAAGGCAGATCACCAAATGAAATTGCAAATGATTTAGCGGACCTGTATATAGCTCAATTTGGCCAGCAGACTGGTGAAGTAGTACTGGTTAACCGTGCTCCGAAAAAAAGGAAAAAGGTTTGGGAGGAAAACGGAGTTATTCCTCGAGGAATTGATCGCGAGGTTGTAGAGGCGCTGCATCGGACTCATATTGGCGATGACCAAGATCCAGAACATATTCTGCAACATGCAGTTAGAACCGCACTTGGAGATGGTTGGGGTGGAAGCTTACTGGCGACAGATGTATCGGATATTCTTTTTGGAACACCAGCCCCAATACTGGGACAGGCAAATCTTGGTGTATTAAAGGATGATATGGTAAACGTGGTTGTACATGGCCACGAACCAACTCTAAGCCAGATGATTGTTGCTGCAACGCAGGATCCAGAAATCATTAAGTATGCCAAAGATGCGGGCGCTGAAGGAATAAACTTATCCGGTATATGCTGTACCGCAAATGAAATCCTTATGCGCCAGGGAATACCTGCAGCCGGAAACTTCTTGCACCAGGAATTGTCTATTTTAACCGGGGCTGTTGAGGCGATGATTGTTGACGTACAGTGCATTATGCAGGCACTTGTAGACCTGGCAAGTAATTTCCATACTCAGATCATTACAACCTCTCCAAAAGTAAAAATCAAAGGGGCAACACATATCGAATTCGATGAACACCGTGCGTTATCTATTGCCAAAGAGATCCTAAAAACTGCCATTGATAATTATAAGAACCGAGGTGTAACTCAAATCCCAAAGGATAAGGAAGATTTGATACCCGGATTTTCACATGAATATATCAATTACATGTTGGGAGGTTCATACAGGGCTTCATTCAGACCATTGAATGATGCCATTATGTCAGGGAGAATCCGGGGTGTTGCAGCGGTAGTGGGATGTAATAACCCACGCAGCAAGCAGGATTACCTGCATACCTATGTTACAGAAGAATTATTAAAGCAGGATATCCTCGTAGTTGAGACTGGTTGTGGAGCGATCGCTAGTGCAAAACTTGGATTACTGCTCGGTGAGGCAGGCCTGGATAAAGTCGGTCCTGGATTACGGGAGATTTGTGAGACCGTTGGGATACCCCCTGTACTTCATATGGGTTCGTGTGTGGATAATTCACGAATTCTCACTGTCCTAACTCAAATGGTGGAAGAAGGCGGTTTAGGTGACGATATAGATAAAATCCCTGCTGTCGGTCTAGCTCCGGAGTGGATGAGTGAAAAAGCGCTTTCAATTGGTACCTACTGTGTAGCTTCAGGTGCCTATGTAATTTTTGGCGGATCTTCCCCAATTGGTGGTATGCCAGACCGTGTTGCCGATAGTGATATCGTACTTAATTACATCAGTAAAGGATGGGAAGAGTTATACGGCGGGAAGATGGAGTTTATTGCAGATCCTGATGATATGATTCGGAAAACAATCGAACATATAGATCTAAAAAGGGCAGAACTCGGTCTTCCGGTTTACGACGCAGCAAAATGGGGTAAGAGTGGAGATACTCGAATGCTTGAACTTGAGAGTTTACCACTGAGTCAGAGAAAAGAAGCGATTTATGGTGTGGCGGCAGATTAGTAAGTACAGAATATTGGAGGATTTTAATGTCTAAATACATAGCTACGCGTGCAATCAGGGGTGCGAATGCGATTGTTACAGAGGCTGAAGTGATGCTTGAGCATGCTCTTAAGGAAAAGGGAGCTGATGCACCAGTATCATTCCCAAATACCGCATATTATTTACCGTTGATCCTGGCGATGACTGGCAAAGAGGTAAACACGCTCGGTGAACTGAAAGAGATTTTAAAATTATCAAGACAATTACTGCATCCGTTACCTTCTGAGAAAAAATGGACACCATATCTAGGTGAGACATTGGACAGCGGTATGGCGACTCTTTACGCAGCTGAGACAATTGAGGCGATCCGGTTTGTTTATGGAACCGAACCTGAAAAAATGGAAGGATTTGAACTGGCAGGAGGCACTTCCTATTCAGATAATGGTGGTGGTTTACTCGGGCATTTGAATGGACCGATCGATGATATTCAACTCCGATCTTGGGGTATTCAATTAGTGGATGGGAGGATGCCAGGATTCGCCGCGATAGTTGGAGCTGCAAAATCCAACGAGGTTGCCGTTAAAATTGTCCGTGAACTTCAAAAGCGAAACATTCTCACTTTCCTTTCTGGTAATGTCAACGGACGTTCGATAATTCACCAGCTTGTTGAAGAAGGAGTTGAACTAGGATACGACACATATACAGTACCATTCGGGACTGATACATTGAGCGCGATTTATGCTCTGGGATTTGCATCGAGATCGGCTCTGACCTTTGGCGGTATCGAAGCAGGCAGGACAAGAGACATCCTTCTATATAATAAAGAAAGAGTATTCGCATTTGTACTTGCTTTGGGAGAGGTGGATGACCTTAAATATGCTGCTGCAGCGGGAGCGATAAATTTTGGATTTCCTGTGATTGCTGATACTGTTATCCCTGAAATACTGCCAACAGGTATTACTACATATGAGCATGTGGTTTCAATGCCTTTTGAAGAAATTGATGGAAAAGATGATCTTGAAAAAGCAGAACGGCTAGTACAAAAGTGTATTGAAATACGCGGGGTAAAAATTAAACTGGCTGACGTGCCCGTTCCAGTCCCGTATGGCTCTGCATTTGAGGGTGAGGTTGTAAGAAAGTCTGATATGCGGGTTGAATTTGGCGGAAAATATTCACGATGCTTTGAATATCTGTTTATGGCCCCCCTTGATGAAGTAGTGGATGGTAAAGTCGAAGTAATCGGTGAAGGGTTTGCAGATAAAGATCCGCAAAGTGCGATGGATTTAGGCATCGTAGTCAAAGTTGCCGGCCGAAAGATGCAGGAAGATTTTGAACCTGTTTTAGAAAGGCAAATTCACTATTTCATCAACGGCGCTTCCGGTATCCAGCACATTGGCCAGAGAGATATTGCCTGGATTCGAATTTCGAACGCTGCTTCCGAAAAGGGTTTCGATCTGGAACATTTTGGAAAGATTCTGCACGCCCGGTTAAAAAACGATTTCGGGGCAATTGTAGATAAAGTTGAAGTGACCTTGTACACTGATCCGGAGAAGTTGAAAGAATGGCTGCAAACAGCCAGAGCGTCTTACGATTTCAGAAATCGAAGATTGGCTGATCTGACCGATGATAAAGTAGATGATTTTTATTCCTGCACATTATGCCAGTCTTTTGCTCCTGATCATGTTTGTGTGATCAGCCCGGAGAGACTGGGATTATGCGGTGCATACAACTGGCTTGATTGTAAAGCTTCTTACAGTATTAATCCCACCGGACCAAATCAACCGATTCCTCTGGGAAAAATTATTGACTTCGATAGAGGTTACTGGGAAGGTACAAACGAATACGCGAAACAGGGATCGCATGGTGTTGTTCAAGAAGTATCAATGTATTCTATTATGGAAAATCCGATGACTGCATGCGGATGTTTTGAAAGCATCGTCATGGTGATCCCAGAAGTTAACGGGGTAATGATTGTAAGCAGGGAAGACACGGGAATGACCCCAGCGGGAATGAAATTCAGCACACTGGCTGGAATCGCCGGAGGAGGCTTGCAAACCCCCGGTGTTATGGGTGTTGGAAAATACTACCTCATAAGCCCAAAATTCATATCTGCTGATGGTGGTTTTAAACGAGTGGTTTGGATGAGCAAGAATCTCAAAGAAACTATGGCAGCTGAATTTCAGGTAGTCGCAGAACGAGAAGGGATTCCAGACCTTATTGACCGTATTGCGGATGGTTCAACAATTGATACAGTTGAGAACTTGCAGGAGTGGTTAAAGGAAAAGGAACACCCAGTTCTTGCAATGGAACCCATGCAAGCAAAAGAGAGGACTGAGGAAGTTAGAGCCCAAGAGACGTTAGCTCAGGCAGAGGCGGTTATCGAAGCAGCCATTGAAAAAACTGAAGTTAAACCCGAGCTAGAAATCCATGAGGAAAAAGCCTCAACTGAACCTGAAACTCCTGAAGTTGAAAAACCGAAAGTGAAAACACCGGTAATTGATAAAGAACCTGATATTTCAGGAATTAAAAGAACTGTCGAAGAACCGGAAGACCGGGCTGAGAAAGCGGTTGATATCTTGCGCAGAGCGCTTATAGCAGCGTTAACAGAATTGGGTGGTTTTGATTCCGGTGAATTACAGACCCCTTCAACCACACTTAAATCAGCCATTACCCCCACTTTCCCTATCGAAACAGAGGAGATTTCCGAGTTGGAAATTAAGAAAGTAGAACTTCCAAAGGATAAGCCTTGGATTTCGGAACATACTAAAACTGAATTTTTAAAAGAAGATTGGTCTGGTCAGGTAAGGGTAGTCAGACTTGGTGCGACCCAAGAAGAAGGTGGAACAAGGGAACGTGTTGTTGAAATCGGGGGAGAAACTGCGATGCCTTTTATGGACTTTGAAGGGAAAATTATTAACAAACCAGCTATCGCGGTTGAAATTGTTGACCGTAGGCCAGATGATTGGTCCGAAATTTTACTTAACGAATGGGGAGAGGTGACAAATTCGCCATCTGATTGGGCAACCGAGGCAGAAAGGATAGGGGCTGATTTAATCCTGCTGAACCTTTCACTAACGGATGCAGAAGGCAATCCTAATACCCCTGATAAGGCAGTAAATGCTGTTGAAGTTGCTCTGAAAGCAAGCGGGCTCCCTTTGATAGTTTTTGGACCCGGTCAGGCAGAATTGGACAATGAACTTCTGGTGCCAATCGCTGAGAAGTTTAAAGGTGAACGGCTCTTATTAGGAGTGTGCGAGGATAAAAATTACCGCACTATTGTTGCTACTGCGATGGCAAATGGCCACCTAGTTGACGCAAGAACCGCAATGGATGTGAATCTTGCAAAACAACTCAATATTTTAATAAGTGATATGGGTCTGCCGCTGGACAGAATCATTATGGATCCAACAACTGGAGCTTTAGGCTACGGTTTTGAGTATGGTTACTCTGTAATGGAACGGTTAAGGTTAGCAGCACTTCAGGGCGATAGTATGACCCAGATGCCAATGCTGGTAACACCTGGTCAGGAATGCTGGAAAGCCAAAGAGTCCAAGGTCGGCGAGGGCGTTCCTGAGGAGTGGGGGGAATGGAAAGAGAGAGCGATTACATGGGAGACGCTTACTTCAGTGATGCTGATTGAATCAGGCGCGAATATTGTTGCCTTGCGCCACCCAGAAAGCTTAAGACGTATTAGGATCGCAATAGAAGATTTAATGAAGGGCAAATAGGGAATAACACCGTTAATATAACAATTTTGTAATATTCACACTGGAGATTAAATATGGCGTTATCAGGAATTCAAATTTATAAACTGCTTCCACAGACAAACTGTAAGGATTGCGGATTTCCTACATGTCTTGCTTTTGCCATGAAATTAGCTGCGAAGCAGGTTGAATTAGATTTATGCCCACATGTAAGCGAGGAAGCATCCGAACAACTTTCAGAAGCGGCTGCCCCACCTGTCAGACCATTATCGATAAAATCTAACGGCTATGAATTTAAGGCTGGTAATGAAGTTGTTTTGTTCCGGCATGAGAAGACATTTTATAACCGGCCGGGGCTGTTTCTAAGGATTTATGACAGCCAATCTCCCATGGAAGTGAAAGAAAAGGTAACTGAAGTAGATGCTTATAAAGTGGAATATGTAGGTATTGAGTTAACAATGAGCGGCCTGGCAGTCCAATCGGATGGTGGGGATTATGCGGCTACGATTAAAACAATCCGAGAAAACAGCAAGCGGCCGTTAATTCTAATTGGAAATCCAGAAGAATTGGCTTCGGGTCTTGAAATCCTTTCAGAAGATGAAAAACCCTTAATATGTTTTGCAAATGGGGAGAACTGGCAGGCTATTGCGGAGATCGCGAGCAATAGAGGACTGCCCGTAGCTGTTCAAGCGGATTCGCTGGATCAAATGGTAGATATATCAAATAAAGTCCAGAAATCTGGTGTAAGAGACATCGTTATCTCACCTGCTCAACGAGGATTTTATGGATCATTACTGGCTAACACATTGATTCGCAGGATGGCTCTGAAGAAAAACTTCCGACCATTTGGTTTTCCAATTCTGAGCCTTCCTGGTGACGTTAATGACCCGACATTGGAAGTCGCATTGGCTGCCCAAGCGATAGGAAAATACAGCAGCTTTATTATTATTGACAATTTCTCACCAGAAACTGCTTATCCGCTGCTTGTGTTGCGAGAAAATATATTCACGGACCCTCAAAAACCAATCCAGGTAAAACCAGGTTTATACGAAATAAATAACCCAACTCCCGATGAACCAGTGCTGGTTACAACAAACTTCAGCATAACATATTTCAGTGTAGCAAATGAAGTGGAAAGTTCAGGTAATCCTGCCTGGTTATTAGTTACTGATTCAGAAGGAATGAGTGTTCTAACTGCCTGGGCTGCCGGGAAATTCGATGCAGAAAGGATAGCGAAATCTGTTAAAGAATATAATCTACCCGAAAAGATTAACAAAAGGAAACTTGTAATACCTGGCCATACTGCTGTTCTATCAGGCGAATTAGAAGAGGAACTTCCGGATTGGGAAATTATTGTTGGTCCACGCGAAGCTGTTGATATCCCCAAATTTATGAAACAAGTATTGGTGTAAAAAGGAGAAAGCGCTCTACCCATCTACATAATCGAGAAAGCTTACCATGTATGGCTAGGATAAAAATAAAATTTGATACCGTTTCTGAACCCATTGAAGTTGAAAGTGGGAGTTTAATTTCAGAAGCGGCGAGATTGGCTGGGGTCGAAATCACTCAACCCTGCGGAGGGCAGGGGCGATGCGGACGGTGCGCTGTTCACGTAAAATCAGGTTCAGTGCGCCGTCGCAGTTCATTAAGGCTTTCATCGAAAGATATTGAGAAAGGATTGGCACTTTCCTGCCAGACTGTGATTGAAAGCGATCTCACTGTATCCATTCCCCCACAGGAGAAGATCGAGCGGATATTAACCACAGATAAAACAGTTGCTGATGTTCAAGTTCCAGATAATTATGATGCAACAACAACCCAAACAATAAGAAGAATTTATTCAGAAATAACCCCTCCAAATATGGAGGATCAGATTGATGATGCAAACCGGATTAAAGCAGCCTTCAGGCGAGACTTTGGCTTCCAGGATATCGAAATTTCTCTAAATCAATATCGTCAAATTGGAGATGTGCTCCGTTCGTCTAACTGGAAAATTACTGCGATTCTGGATGTCTCATCGATGGAGGGAGCGGGAAAAGAAGCAGTTCGATTAATTGATTTACAACCCGGAGAGGTTCAACAAGGAAGCCCAATTTGGGGGATAGCAATTGATATCGGTACCACCACTGTTACAGTTTGGTTAGTAGATTTAATCAGTGGAAAGGTGAAGGCGCAAGCATCTGAGTATAACCAGCAAATTTCTAGAGGGGAAGATATCATATCAAGGATAGTTTATTCCTCCAAGGAAAATGGCGCTGAGGAGTTGCGTTCATTAGTATTATCAACCATCAACGAGCTGATTGGAACTACATGTAAAAGAATAAAAGGTGCGATTTGCAAACCTTCAAATATAGTGAAGGCGGCAATCGCAGGTAACAGCACTATGATGCATCTCTTCCTGGGTATTCCAGCTATCAGTATCCGGCTTTCGCCTTTCGTTACAGCAGTAAATCAACTACCAATATTTTCTGCTCAAGAAGTGGGATTGGATATTAACCCTGAAGCAACGGTGATTTGTTTGCCAGGGGTAGCCAGCTATGTTGGCTCCGATATCACTGCTGGTGTGTACTCTTCCGGTATGGATGATACAACAAGGACTACATTATTCATGGATGTTGGAACAAATGGCGAAATTGTCCTCGGTTCGAATGAGTGGTTAGTTACCTGTGCCTGTTCCGCAGGGCCGGCTTTTGAAGGAGCGGGTGTTGTAAATGGAATGAGAGCTACAAAAGGTGCTATCGAGGAAGTATGGATAAATGGGAACACATTGGAATCCTCAATTCGAGTTATTGGCGGAGGTCGACCACGTGGTATTTGTGGAAGTGGATTGATTTCACTTTTAGCGGAATTATTCATGACTGGTATCGTGGATAAAGCTGGAAATATAAAGTCAGGTTTATCTACAGACCGTGTTCGTGAAGGCGAGCATGGTATGGAGTATGTTGTTGTCTGGAAGGATCAAACTCAAACGAACAACGATATTGTTATTACTGCGGTTGATATTGATAATTTAATAAGAGCCAAAGGGGCTATATTTGCTGGTTATCAGGTATTGGCCCAAAGTGTTGGAATTCCATTAGAAATTACTGAACAAATGCTAATTGGTGGCTCCTTCGGAAAGTATATTAATATTGAGAAAGCAATTGAAATTGGTTTGCTTCCTGATATGCCCTGGGAACGATTTCAATTTCTAGGGAACACATCGGTTAAAGGTGCTTATTACGCATTGATTGATACAATTGCGCTTACCCGAATTCAAAATATATCTACTAGAATGACGTATATTGAATTGTCAGCAGATAACAGCTTTTACGAAGCTTTTATGTCAGCTTTGTTTTTGCCGCATACCGATTTATCCCTTTTTCCTACAGTAATGAATGCACGAGAAGAAATTAAAAAAAATTGATTTATTTAAGGAAGGTTCAAAATGTATATAATTGGAGAGAATATTCATATTATTTCAAGTCAAGTGAAGGAGGCGCTGAATAATCGCGACCGTGAATTTTTTATGGATTTAGCAATTCGCCAGGTTGAAGCCGGTGCATCTGCAATCGATGTCAATCTCGGTCCAAGAAAAAAAGACTGGGAGGAAATTTTTCCCTGGATGGTCGAAACATTGGAAACGGTAATTGATGTTCCTTTAAGTTTTGACAGCACCAATGTGTTGGGGATAGAAGCAGGATTAAAAAGAGTTACAAAAGCACAGCCTATTGTAAATTCAACCTCTGCCGAGCCGGAGAGGTTGGAAAAAGTCCCGCCCTTGGCCAAAAAATATAATGCAAAATTAATCGCCTTAACCATGGGCAAAAGCGGTATCCCGGTCAGCGCTGATGAGAGGGTTACAATCGCATTGGAACAATTAATACCTCGGGCACTGGAAATTGATTTCCCTATTGAAGATTTAATTATTGACCCGCTGGTCTTAACTGTATCTGGCTGTCAGGAATACGCCCCGGAATTATTGGAGGCAGTCAGGACACTCCAATTTGCATGGGATCCACCTCCACAAATTTCAATAGGCATGTCGAATGTCTCGAATGCAGTACCGGAAAAAAATCGCTCTTTAATCAACAGGGTTTACTGCGCTATGTTAATGGGTGTGGATTTGAAAATGATGATTGCCGATCCATTTGATGAAGAACTCAAAGAAACAATTCGAATAATCGAAGAGGTGGATGATAGCACCCCGATAGGAAAAGTATATATAAAAATTGCAGACCGGATTCGGGAAATGGATCAACCAAAACAGGAAGATTTTGATTTAAGTGATCCTGGACAAGTTGCTATATGGAAAACCTGCCAGATTCTATTAAATAATGTCATATACGCAGATAGTTATCTGGAACAATAACAACCACATTCGTGAGTGGAACAAATCTGGAAATTAAAGACGCATAAGCAGTAAATTGGTTAATGCGTCTTTTTTTCAAATGTAAAATTTGTAGAATGAGATTTACAAATAATTTTCTAATTTTAAGATATTATGAAATAAAAAGGATAGACAATGAATACAACAAAAAAAGTAACTGTTTCTTCCCTTTTCGAAAAAGTGAATAATCATGAACCCATCTCCTGGTTGACCTGTTACGATTACCCGACTGCTTATTTGCAGGAACAAGCCGGGATTGATATGATCCTGGTGGGGGATAGTTTAGGAATGACAATGCTGGGTTACGATTCGACCCTGCCCGTAACAATGGACGATATGATCAGGCATACCCAAGCAGTCAGGAGAGGCGCACCAAATGTATTCCTGATTGGTGATATGCCATATATGAGTTACCAACCAAGTGTTGAAACAGCGATTCGGAATGCTGGCAGGTTTATGGCTGAAGCTGGTTGTGATGCCATAAAATTAGAGGGTGGGGCTGCAATGGCGGATCGTATTGAAGGTATTGTCGATGCTGGGATACCAGCTTTCGGACATCTTGGATTAACACCCCAAAGTGTAAGCGCTTTGGGAGGATTTCGTGTCCAGGGTCGAGGCGCCCAGCAGGCAAAAAAAATAATGGATGATGCAAAAGCTGTTGAGAAGGCAGGCGCGATGTGTATACTTCTTGAAATGGTTCCAGATAGGGTTTGCAAATTGATTACAGAGAGATCAGAAAACTGCATCATTATGAGCTTGGGTTCAGGCCCAGATGCTCACGGACAGCTTTTAATTTATCATGATATGTTTGGTTTGTATCCAAAATTCAAACCTCGAATGGCTAAGGTCTATGGGAATGCAGGAGTTGTTATCCTCAACGGTTTGGAACAATATGTGCAAGAAGTATCTGAGCGATCATTTCCCCAGCCTGAAAATTATTTTAAGATTAACGATGACGAATTTCTGGAATTACTCAGTCTTCTGGACAAGTAAGCATATTGATATCTCAAATTAATATCGAAGGAAAGGATAATTATGGATCATGACATCCGTAAATTATTGGAAATACCTGCAGAACGTTTAAGCCAAATTAATCAATTGTTTCTTTTTCCGGAATCGATACCAATAAATCAATTTCTTGATGTTGTATCTAAATATGGCACTCCTGAAGAAATAAACATAAAAGCGAAAAATGCCCGTAAATTGACGAACCTTTACAAGGAAGTTGAATCAAAAAATTCCGGCTACATTTCAGATCTCAATTGGTTGATTGTGCAGCGGGATCAGGAAAAATTTATCAGCATTCCTGAATACCGCAGAGTTATTCTGGGAGAGGATGCAGACAGTTTTGATTTTTCGGATGATTATGCTGTTACATTGGAAATTAGCGCATTTCAATATTTCCCCTGGATCATTGAGATCGCAAAGCGATCGATCTCTGATCGTATGCTTATGCCAGCCCGGTTTATCCGTGTCCGAAAGATGAAAGAGCAGGAAGAAGATGGTGATTTGGCAGCGGTTGCTGCTGCAATGCAAATTATTGGCGCCTCGTATGTTGAAACTTTAGATACTAAAGGTACTGATGGTTCAAATATTCACCTTGGTGGACCAGAAACAATTACAGGGTACTTCGGAGGCGTAGGACAACCAAATGACCATGCCCTAAAGTGGGTGGATGAATACCTTTATTACTACACAAATTACGGTGTTCAGGAGGTCTTAAATATAAACCCAGGTACGGTGCTGCTTGGATACCTGTTGTTCAGGATCGGGGTGGATATCAAATTTAAAATTTCTGTTTTTATGGGTAACGACAATCCATATGCTGCATTATGGACGCTGATCGGGGCTAAGCTCTTCTCAAGGGAAGATGGTACTTCACCGTTAATTGGGTTCAACTGGAGTAATTCAGTAAATAATGAAACAATGGAGACTTCGGATCAAGTAAGAAAGCTGCTTGGATTTGAAAAAATTGTTAGATTCGAGCATCATATAACCGAGACCTGGAAGAGCATTGTTATCCAACCCTATAATCGACGAGATGAATTATTAGAAATCGCCGATCATATTGCCAATATTTCAGCAAAGCATGAAGGCGGGGAAATTGAAATTGAACAGAGAAAAAATTATCCTTCTGACATTCTGGATTATTTCAGAGATAAGGAAGAAATCATCACATCTGGCGACTGGGATAATCTCACTAATAATTTTTTAGATAAATTTGAATCGACTAATCTTACCGCTCATGCGCTTACTAAAATGGGATTATCTTTCGTTGCTGCAACGAATCTACACAAGAATTGATTGAACCAGTGTTTGGATAAATTAACCAATAGATTCAGGTGAATAAATGATTCCGAGAAATATGGAGATATTCTTAAGGGATAGATTGCCAGAAAAGACATGGGCGACCAGGTTGGTGAGGCATAATGGAATGTGCTTCATTGAATTTAATTCCCAGGACATTGAAAGATTAGCAAGAATGGATATCGAAGTCGACAATTTGGGTCCAAGTCTGGTTGTTTGCATGTGGAATGAAAGTTCACCGCTGGAAATTGGTGGTTATCTTGTGGTTGATAATCTCGCGATGGGAAAACCATCGATGGGTGGAATCAGGATGCTCCCCAATTTAAACCCATCGGAGATTCACAATCTCGCCAGAGGGATGACATTAAAAAATGCCGCTGCAGATTTGCCATATGGAGGAGGGAAATCGGGAATTGTTGCTGGACAAGGATCTCAGGAAGAACACGATACTGTTGTCAGAGGATTTGCTAACTTAATTTACAGATATCGAGATATTTACTTGCCGGGACCAGATGTGGGAACTTGTGATGAAGACATGAAAACCATTGCCATAGAAAATGGTTTGGATGCTGTGGTTTCGAAACCTCTTGAAATGGGCGGCAATCGGATCGATGAATTAGGCGCAGCCGCAGGAAGCACTGTTATCGCTTTCGCGGCATTACTGGGGGAAATGGATAAATTGCGGGTGCTACCTCAATTTCAAAACCTTGAGATACCTGATGTCAACCAACTAACGGTATTAATTCAAGGATTTGGTGCAGTTGGGGCGCACGCATCCCGTATCCTAAATAGGCGACTTCCGGGTGCGAAAGTAATCGGAATCAGTGATGTGGATGGATATATTTTCTGTGAAAATGGATTACCCATCGATAAATTGTTTGAAATTTGGAAAGAAAAAGGTATTGTAACAAAAATATTCTTCAATGAAATAAATAGGAAGGGCAATTTTGAAACTCTGAATTTGAAGTATTCTACCTGCCCGGATGATTTGTTAAGGGAATCCGCTTTCTGTCTTATACCTGCCTCACCTCTTCCAAATTATCTGGATGTAGATAATTCGACAAATCCCTGCATTACCACAAGGTGGATGGGAGAATGGTCGGTGATTGTTGAGGGGGCTAATACCTATTCTCCTATAGCATCTCGAAAAAATGCTCGAGCTAGAATGGAGAGAGAAGTATATCGCAGGATGGGAGTATTAATTGGGACAGACTATTTAGTTAATTCCGGTGGGGTAATTTATGCTGCACAGGAAAGAATAATTAAAACTCCAGATCATCTCAGGATTCCAGAAAAATCTCTCGGTATACCAGATCAAGTTGAGAACTGGTTGGTTGAAAATAGATCGGAGTTTTCTGAATTAGCTGAAACCCGGCGCTGTGCAGCGTATGAATATCGAGAGGAAGTTATCAGCAGGAATATGAAGGAACTGATTGAATTATTAATATCCGATACAGATATGCTTCCCTGTGAAGGAGCTGAAAGAATCAGTATCAGAAGAGTTACATCCCGTGAAAGTGATCGAACCGCCAAAGAAATAATGGCTCCTATTCCGACAATTTCAATCAACAGTACAGTGAAAGAAGCTGCGTCAGGATTGATTGAATCAGACGGTTCTATCTTAGCTGTGGTTTCAAGCCAGAATGATCTGTTAGGTGTTGTTACTGAATGGGATATTACAAAAGCTACATCTCAGGGCAATCCTGATGACCAACCTTTAGAAGAAATTATGATAAAAAATGTTATTTCCGCCTCACCGGATGAAAATATACTGGACCTGATCAGAAAATTGGAATACCACGAAATTTCAGCAATGCCGGTTGTAGAAGGCGGTTTTGTATTAGGTGTTATTTCTTCTGACTTGCTTGCAAGAAAATCGTTATTAAGGCTCTTACAATCATCATTGGAAGAGAATTAGGGGCGGAATTACATCAATCTAATCCATCAATTATGGCAGGCAGTTTTCCATAATAATCCAAGAAGCAGTAAATTAATGATATCTACGAAAGTATTTCTGCTACTGTAAGATCTCAACTTACAATGAAAAATAATCGAATGAGTATATATATCCAGTTCATAATTTGATATCAGGGTGAGCCCATGCTCCAGAAAAGATTAGGGTCTGGCTGGGACACAAAAGTAATTACTTTCATAATTTGGGGGTAAGTCTGCCAGTATTATCCATAATATTTTCAAAAATTATAGTAATAGTGATTGGTTTCAATGTAATTTATCAGAAAAAGAACAAGCTTTTATAGTTGCTTGACGCTTAAAAATGCGTATGGTAAACTACCCGAGCCTGGTCCCGTGGTGTAGTGGCCAAACATGCGGCCCTGTCAAGGCCGAGATCGCGGGTTCGAATCCCGTCGGGACCGCCAGAAATTTGTTGTGATACCTGTAAATCATTTACAGGTATTTTTCTTTACTTTTGAGCAACTTTCTGTAATATTTATTATATGAGCGGATTATGAATCAAATTTCTTATACTGAGACTTTGCTTGATTTTGTATTTGAAATCGTTTATGATTTACCGCCGATTACTTATAAAGTTGAATAAAAATTAGCTATGCTACGATTTGTGCTCTCACTTTTGATTTCTGTTTTGTTATTAACTTCCTGTAATGGAACTGAAGTTAATATTTCCCCCACCGCAACATTTTCACCAACATTACCTAACCCGGAAGTAATCACAACAGGTGTTCCAAATGCGAAAAATGCAGCAGAACAATTCCTCAATGCATGGAATGCTAGTGATTACCAAGAAATGTATAAACTGCTTTCAGGAGAATCGAAAGGGATTATTTCAGAAGAAGAGTTTTCCGAATTGTACCAGACTATAACCGGGGAATTAGCTCTTAAAGAAGTAAATTATTCGGTATTTAATTCAACGGTGAACCCCGATTCAGCTCAGGTTGAATATGAAATTGAAATGGTTAGTTCTATAGTTGGAACCATAAGACGCCAAATTGCGATGAACTTAGTTAAAGAATCGAACCTTTGGCTTATTGATTGGGACCAAACGCTAATCCTGCCGGAATTAAGCG